>Ga0160427_10002475_pt1 | contig 11117 bp, 4 predicted proteins | sample SolpanmetagenomL_FD_108194 | JGI IMG/M metagenome (GOLD analysis project Ga0160427, IMG submission 108194) | Solar panel surface microbial communities from Lawrence Berkeley National Laboratory, California, USA - L | ecosystem: Engineered > Built environment > Solar panel > Unclassified ...
GACCAACAACAAGGCAGCCAGATCTAGACTACGGACGAGAATACTCATTGGAGAGTCCAGAGTCGATCCTACCCGTGAAGCCGAGCTCTTGGGTAAATTAGAAGCTTTGGAAGTCGCTCACCAAGACGACATCAAACAGACACAGGCTGAGCAAAGGGTTCAATGTCCCAAAACATTCACATCAAAGGATCGCTTGAACCGACACACTAAAGAGCAACATCAAGGTCATAAAGAAGAGTCCAGGGAAAGGTAGCTTGTGACACTTATATTAAGAATGGGAAGAAGATTCATTACTACAGGAGTAGAGATGTCCTAAAACACCACATGATTGAGGTTCTCCAAAAGATTCTATAACTATTTCAGTATACCATACTGTTTTTCCCCTTGGCTTTTAGTCGTACAAGAGCGCTATTTAGTTTACAAGGCAATTTATATATGTATATCACCTTTCATTCAAGTACTTCATAATAGGAATACAAATCAAAAAAAATTGTAACAATAAAGATTGCCAAGTTGTGTTGAATAAATGAATATATTGATCACCCCCGTAAATCTTTAATCAGCATTATATTTCGATGCGAGAGTACCCTGTTACCTTATATGCGGGATCAAGAAAGATAGGTGTAGATTCTGTTTATGTTACAACTGTGGAAGATTATAAACTGAGAGAGTACTGTTATGATCAAGACTATAAATGCTACAGATCTATCCGATTCCAACAAGGGCTGGTCTAGCAGTGGAATAATTTCTCATAGTCTTATCAGTACTAGAAGTTAAGTATCAAGCTACCTTCCGCGTCTACTATATTTAAAGCCTTTATAAGGCATTTCCCCCTAATTTGACTACCTTTATAAGTGTTGAAATACTAAGGTTTAGCTAATCTAAGAAAGGGATACAATCATAGCCGTTGACCGATCAAGATAATAATAAATCGTAGATTCAGTAGGAAATAAACATCTCGAGATAAATTAATGCTAAATCATTTAAAAATTGAGTAATGAACAAGAGTGAAATAAATCTCTTACGAGACTATTTTAGACCATTTTATCCTCCACCTAGGTACATAAAAATTATGATATATAGGTAGAAGGTCGTATGATAAGTTAAATTTGCGTTTAAAAATAGCAAAAAAACGTCATTGTTCCATCTAAACTTAAGCCTATCACTAATCATCCTACTTACGCTACAACCTGGGCGACAATAGTAGAATTGTAGGAGAATATTGAATCCGCGATGGATGCTCTACTAGATGATAGCTTTGCCAAAATTTGAAACCATGGGAACACGGACAGACGCAGAAGGATATGACTGCATTCTACACAGACAACGACAAATAAAGGCCAGATCAGAATGCTCAACTTATAATTGATATCAGTATTTGATTGGCAACAAGCCTAGGCCTACGTTCATGAATTCAAATACAACTTGCGTACTTAGCAACTACAACGGACATCAAATTTCCTTGTCAACGTGACAAATCCATGATGCGAATATGTTGGATGCCTTGACAAGTCCTTGCTTCGGCGTTTACCAGTTTAGAGACTAGTAGGATAGTTTTATGAACGATATTCATCGTCAATCCTATTAGTGTTGGGTAAAATAATGTAATTATTGCACATATTTTTAAAAAAGCAGTTCTTGTCCTTCTTAGAACTCCACCAACCAGATCAAATTATGATTCCTTTTTGCATGAGCGTTGATTAGAATGGTAAAACTGTTTCTGTGTTTTATCCATATACCATGACAGGACTATGCATACATCATTGTTGTTGTGATCCTTGTTTACTTGTCTGATTGTGCAAATGACTTTCTGCTCTGTCTCCAATCAATTGTTTATTTGTTTTGAACAACTCATAATCTTTGTGGTGGGTGGATAAAGAGCTTTGGCTCTCAAGTATGACGCGCCCGTACGCGTATAGCAACTCCAGCAGTGCAGCTCACTCACAACACGTTCATGTTTGCAGTCGATGACTCATAAACAAACTAAACAAAGGATATCAGCTCTATGAGTTGTGGTGAGTGATGTTATGGCTGAAAGAGTCTATTCCCACTTTTTTATTCCTCTGTTCCTTCTCTCTTTCCGTCTCTTCCTTCTTCGTAGTAAAGGTCCTAGGCCACTGCCATTAAAAAAAAAACACAACACCAGTGTCTGCTTCTGTTGCCATTTCGAAATCACAACATCAAGTATCACTTTCTGTTCTTAAACCAAGGTCCAAAGATCAAAACTTCAGCAATGAATACCACTTCCAACGAACCACCGAATACACGGGACAAATCTGATCCAGCCATGCCATCGAGCTCATTGGCACAGAACGAATCAACCACGAACACTGATATTAACGAACCAGCTTCCACATCTAAAGCCGATGAAGCAAGTCAGAGTACTGAAGAGCAACAAGATGAAGGCTCTACTCAGCTCCAACTTGTTGATTGGACGAAGAATAAAATCTCTAGAATCAAACTCGAGAATCTTCGAATAGATGGAAAGTCGTTCAAAGATGGAACTGAGTTGGTTATGCGTTTCCTTGTACACGAAATGGGTAACTCTCATCTCCAGTTGTTCACAAACTTTTAGACTTGTATCGATGCTAATGAGTGTTAGACAAAAAACCCATTCTAGTTGTTTACTACAAACAGAACATCGATGACATTGATGAAGACATCTGTTTCAGAATACCACAGGGATCACTCTTATCCTATTTTCCGACTAGCAAGACACTTCCTAAAGACACTCATGTTATCCTCGAGCTCAATCCACAAAAGACATACCTGATGAAGCCATCGCTCACATCTTCAGGGATGAGGGAAATTTGTACATTCGATGCTTTAGACAAAGCTTCCACGATTGAGTTTGAAGTGGATAGTTCTATAAAAGAAGGGAAATGGAAGCTAATGCGAACCTTTTTCGATGCTCACATGGACCCGAATACGCTAGCCATGGAAAAACAAGCATCATTAAAATATGCTTTACATAAGTTCCTCGATCCACAACACTGGGGTGCTGTCATGACCGAAGTATGCAATCAGGAGATGGACGAGCGTGATAAACAAGAACAAAAAGCATTCCAACAGAATGTTCACGCTATCTTCCATAACGATCCTGAAACTGGAGAAACAAATATCGACATCATCTTTAAAGACGCCAAACTCTTACATGATGAGTTGAATCTTTCACCATCTCAAAAATTCAAACTCATCCCACCAGCTCGATTATCGAACAAACCACTCGAGGTTCAGTTGGGCAAAGAATATGCAGAAAAGTTCAATCAAACTTTGATGCTGAGTTTCCTAGTCAAACAGGCTCAGTCAAAGTTTAATCTGTTTGATGAGTTCAAAAAGTCGCGTGCGAATGAATTTGAATTCCAATTAGAACTCATCGTCGACCAACAAATTCGTGCCCAGATCATTAAAGGTATCAAGAAAGCTGTCGATCTAGCAAGCAATCAAGATTTGCAGTATTTGGATATCACTGCCATCATGACCGGAAATCGAAAGACAACGAATCTTGATCTTGATCTTGATCCCACAGAAGAGAAACGTATTCAAGAATATGTTGAAGGTCATGTGCAGCTCGACAATAACCAAAAGGATGCTGTACTCTATAGTCTCGCTCGAACATCCATGGCAGGTATCACGTCAGTTTTTGGTCCGCCAGGAACAGGAAAGACACGTGTCCTTGTTAGTGTGTTGGTCGCTGCACTACTATCTCAAAGTTCAAAATTCAAGAGAATCTTCGTCGTCACGCATACAAATGGGGCTCTTCGTGCAGACTTTAAGTCAGCTATGAATGATCCAGATTTTCAAAAGCTTTCACTTGGAAAAGAGATCATGTACGTGGAATCTAATGTGGCATATACACGTTACAAGGAGCTCAAAGATCCAGTGTCAGACATGATTGCACAGCATAGTCCAAAAAAGCACATTGCTAGATGGCTGGTACAGAATCCTGATCATGTGGAGGTCAAAGAGATGGGTGAGCTCAAAAAGCAGTGTTCTGAGCTTCGATCCCAGCTCAAAATCTTTGGAAAACTTGAGAAGAAATCGACCACCAGCAAGGCCAAGGACAAGCCTGATAAGAACAAGCTCAAGGAAGACATCATCCAAGTGTCGAAAGCATTAAGGAAAGCTAAATACAAGGTTGTCAGAGCCGTCTACGACTCAATGGACGTTGTCTTCGTGACGATTGGATCCTCCACAGCAGACCAACTGTTTCCAATATCAGACAGTGTCAACCTTCTGCTGTTTGACGAAGGCAGTAATGCAACCGAGTATGACATAGTACGGGTCATTGCCAAGTTCTTCAAGGGTATGACCAGAGTCTGCATGTTTGGTGATCCAGACCAGTTGCCACCTTACACAGTCTCAAAGATTCCTCAACATGTAATGTCCCTGATGGAACGGCTAAGAGAGCGCAATTGGGATACGAGGACCCTGCAAAACGAATATCGTATGTGGAGCGGGACCATAAAGTCCACGCAGGTCTTTTATCCAAAGCTTGTGCCAAGTATCAGTCAGGCATCTGACACTTCCAGAGCTGAGACGGCGGCCACCTATCAAAAGATCGTTGAAGATATCTTTGGGGAAGGCATGCCAACGACTCTCTGGGTGCACATCAAGCACGAGGAGGAACAAAGCAATGCCACTTCCTTTGCAAATCATGGAGAAGCCGAAGAGGTGACTCAAATAGTCAAATCTTTGCTTGAAAAAGGCGTTTCTCATGAATCTATCGGTGTTATCTCCCCTTATAAATCTCAGACAAAATTGATACGTTCCAAACTAGCGAGTGAAGAGATGAAAGGAATCAAAATCGCCAATATTGGTGGATTTCAGGGTGACGAGAAACCGGTCATCATCACATCTCTCACAAGATCAAACCCAGACAATAAGATCGGTTTCTTGTATAGAAAACGGACAAATATTGTGATGTACAGTCGCGCAGAGTATGTCAATATTGTTGTAGGTGATTACAATATGTTCTTTGCTCTGCCAGATGTAAAGCCCACAGATGACGTGCACAAGCTGTTACACAAACATCCATGGACCGTCTACAAGTACATTGACCCTGAGAAAGAGAAAGAGAAAGAGAAAGAGTAACCCATACCTTCAGGACAATAATGGAGTCCATGTTGTAAAAGCTTTGGGAAATGAGGAAGAATATTCTAGGTCTATAGTTTATCACTAGAATAGAATTAATGTCAATTCATATACATGTGTGCACCTTTATTAGAATGACATTGTATTTCACATGCAAGCATTGAGCACAAATCAGTTGTTATACATTCTCGTGATTGTCTGCACATCACATTCAGACTTCTTGTAGTCAGAAGACCAACTCTCCACAACTACTTAAGTAGACGCCACATCCAAAACCCAGACTTTTTTCGATCATCTTTCACAGATACAATGATATTTGATATTTTGTTATTCCTAAAGCCTGTCTCTCCAGCTCAACAAATAACTATTCACAGAACACGAAAAAACATGTGGCTAGCCATCATGACGTCTCAGTATAATTTTACCATCCTCTCCAGTACCTAATCCCACTTTGACATGCTCAAAACCTGTACTCTGCAATTCTCGATATACAACTCTGCGGTTTGTACTCATTTGTGCCGATAGCTCTACCACCCTCGATGTTTCCTCTCCTGCTACAACTTGCGCAATAGCCTGCCATGGATCGCCTAATCTTGAGAATTTGGTACTTTTCATGAACCAAAGAAAGATGCACAACACGTTTAGTTCATGTACGAACAGCAGTGTTAGGACCAATGTATAGAATGGAGCAACGCGATAATGCCAACTATAACTGAAATGAGGATAATATGACTCTCCTCGAGCTTTGATTGTAGCATTGTAGTTCCAGTCGTAAGGGCCTTTGGCAAATTGATGGCTGCCAAATTCAGTTACAGTAGCATTGGTTGTTTTTTCGTAGGTATTCAGACGATCGTAATAATGGACGCTCGCGAGAACAGTCAAGACGGCTTGAAGTGCTCTAGAAGCAGACCCAGGAGTTCCATCTGACTGAGTGTCAAGGAATTCGTTTAATAGCCAACCGACCCAAGTTTGTGATCCTATAGTGTAAAGATCGAAGAACTCGTCGTCAAGCATCACGATAGATGTTGCACCAATGCCAGTATTATTTTCGGGATAAATTCGCCTAGAATGTAAAGTGTTGACAAGATACGGAAGGTTCTCAGGGGTATATCCTAAGTAGGCAGACGGGTCTGGAGCAGACATATTGGGGTCATTATACGAACTGAATATCGCCAGATTTGGATTGATAACCGCCCATGGTCCATCACTGGCAACACGTCTGGAGAGGTCGTGTGCCCATGTTTCTCCCTCTTGTAATTCAAGGTTGAGAATGCCTCGCTTTTCAACTGATGAACCAGGAGTCAATTGTGGTATCAAGGTAGAGAAATCGTAACCTGGATACTTTTCACCGTTTTCCGCTACAACCATGCTACCACTCACTGCGACTTCAGTTCTGTTGCTATCACTATAGGCTTTGATGCTTCGATCTACAGCGTCAAGAGCTGCGTAACAAAGGGTAAAGTTGAAGAACGCCTGGTAATCTGGATCATCTCCTTTACTAGGGTCCACGCTAACATTGACAGGCTCCCACACATCACCAGGAACCAAACCAGCCCCCAAAATCAAGTAAGCAGCTCCGGAGATATTCGCTTTCGAGGTTCTAAATTCGCTCAGCAATCCACCGGCAGCAACGTTTTTGGTCGGAAATCCATATTGGGCATCATTATTAAGCTCACAAATGGAAGAAACAGCCCTTTCGGTGCCAGATTGATCCATCGCGCAAGAAAAAGGGATAGGTTTTGAGGCAGAGTTGATATGAGACAGATGTAAAGATGGTTGGACTCTTCCATAAACGTAATATGTATCAGATGTATTACCATATCGTGCACCTGTTATGTTTGGTCTTATACAAGTTACTCGACTGTCAAGAACAACCGCACTGCCAGTGTAGTTTCTTATTCGATTTCGCTCCTCACTTGAAGAAAAAGGAAGAAAGGCCCTTATTGTTGTGCCAGTGTCGCTCACACCATCCTCTACAATAATAGAACTACTATTTGTGTATTCGGCAAACGTTGGGTGTAAGATAGGTTTGATTGATCCCCAAGCTAATGTAGTACTTATCAAGTCGTAGCCAAATCCAGTGTCATCGTTCCAACGATAATCGTATGGCACTCCAGTGACGTTATGTGAAAACTCAGGGATGGGTAATGTTCTCATATCAGAGAGGAGCAGCGTTGATGTAAATTGTAACACAGTCGAAGAGAGAAGAAGCACTAAACAAATCCTCATCAATATAATTTCAGTTCAAATGAAATCTTTTGAGACGTTACACTTACATATGGTACTAAATATTAACATGACAAACGGAAGCGACCATTGCGGTTTTCGGGAAGCCATGGGATATATAAAGTCCTTCAGCGTCCCGACGAGACCGTTGCCCCCTATACGCATCATAGATACAGCCGCGACCTCGGAATGTGAAATATAGAATTTCTCCAGCGAGATTGCGGCTAGCATAGACAGGGATAATGCTGTTTGCATTGTGGTACAGAAGCGAAGGGCTGTACTTGTGAAAGATATACTACGAGTCATCCAGTCTTTGACAACAATCGCTCGCCACGCGGTATTCTGCTCGTGGCCAAACCATAGAAATGTAAGAAAAGCGATAAGATTGCCGATGACAATAGCGCTGCCAAAGAACAGCCATATCGAAATTGTGCCAAGTCTATTGACTATTGAGGGTTGATGGAAGGTACTTCCTTGAGCTGCAGCTGGAGAATGCGAAATTTGCTTTTCAGCAACTGTTATCTCTCCTTCATCTTTCATATTGACTTTCAAAATTGATGTCGAACTCAAGCGCAATAGTTGAAGAAAGGGACAAAAACTATCCCGGGGAGGATGTTGGTATCTTTATATTTAAATCATGAAAATGGTTATTCTTTGTACAGCTGATGCCTTTCAGCCTTAGCTGAACTCGAGCTCCTTGTCGCAATGTTTTCCTTCTACTTTAAGACCAAAATTATCGAATTTTGCTGCAAGCCTGAGTTTTGATCACACACCTACCATATGCAAAAAGATGACATCTAACTCACAAAGGCTAGCTGCAAGATCATATCATATTGAATTATGTGCACCACTCCGAGGTCATGGGAGCATGCAAAATGAGAATTTTCTGCTTCTACGAGTAGTGAAAATGGGCAAGAGTGAATTAAATAGGGCAGATCGGATCATGATATTATGATTGGTTTGTCGACGTGCGTTAGAAAGCTTGTTGTCAAGCCATCTTTTGATCTTTGCTCTACGAGTAGAGGAAGATTATGCATATGCATATCTATGGTTCAGCTTCAGCCGTACGCTAAATCGTCCTTGCATGTTTTGCGGTAAATTCAGAATAAATCATATCCTTGCAGGACATTAGCCCTAGCGGCTCGCGGTGGCGCTTTCCTGCAGCTGGATCAGAATCGATTTGTGTTGTCACCACAGGAAAGATTGCCGGACCGATGTTCACGAGTAACCCTCACACCACCTTTTCCTGGAGTATATTAATCGACACTTACTCAGCTGCAGCTTGGCAGGAGATTCTGTTCAGAATTGAGCAGTTTTGTCCTGCATATTAGTGATGTCTTCGTAGCACCCGGAGAATTATCAATTGATCAATTGAGCGTTTGTCTTCGAAAGTGAGTGTGTGGTTACTGCAATGAAGCATTGTGTAACGTGGGTCTCTCTCCCTCTTTCTGGCTGAGATTCAAGAGGATTGATTTCGGAAGCGAAGATGAAATTCACTAGCGAAGTAACCATTGGTACCCCTGGATGATACTGAAGAAGAGAGAATTGGATGTCGCATGGCCACATTCATAACATCTTGATAGAGGCGGAACGCAGCAAACGATGAAGAGAAGGATTCTCATGTTCTAAATTTTTGTGGATTAGTCAAGATGAGGATCTTGAGAGTCGTACTTGTCGTTTTTATGTACATACTATACAATAAAAGAAGCTGAACGCCGAACACAAGCACAGTGAGCCGTTTCATGACGAGTGCTATCTAAACTGCCAGCTCTAGCTGCAGCAAGCGCATTAAAAACCTTCTTCTGGGGCACTGAACCAAATAAACAAAATAATCTACCATTATATATACATAAAGCCCGATTATATGACTTTTGACCTTTTTCGCTTTCAATGTATAACAGAACTATAACAGTTGTAGACACGTAAAGTATTTAGGTTGTGCAGTCAATCCCAAAAATCACTTGCTTACTTATAGCATCTAGATAATAAGAACCTTTCTATCCATCATCTCATATCAAAATAAAGAAATCTTATAAATCCTGTAGATCTTTTAGAGTTACTTCAAACTGTAGCATGGATAATCTAGGCGTCTGGAGAGATGGCATATAATTGATTGATTGGGCCAATTGGCAAGACGTGTATTTGATGCTCCATGCTTCTTGCAAGGAAGCTGTCTGCGTATGGTTGCACGATGAGATACCATACATACGCTTACAAAACTTACGAGACCTTACTTAGTTAGTCAGTCAGGAAATAGTAGTTCGATTCCGTCACTAGCACTTATTACTTTTCTCGGATAGGGTTTATTGTTGTTAGCATCAAAATAATATTGATCAAGCCTTCGCAACACGCTTTCCTTATAAACCATCCTCAGACTTTGAATGGAAATTTGTATATAAGTCTCATAATAAGAGATTGTAACAACAAAACACGATAAGTTGGCCTAACGGTAAGGCATTTGATCATGCATTGCACGAACCATTTACACTTTGAATGTTCACTTTGGATTGCTATGATTTGTCTTTGTCTTGGTTCCGAGATGAGGTTCCAGACACTTACGCTCCATAGATTTTTCTCTGGTTCAAGTGCCTGTCAAAAGATAGTGGTTCGACTCCACTACTTATCATTTTTTTTCCATACAAATTGACCTGTATGACCTATACTACTTCATAATTGATATACTGTTTCAATAGTCATTGATACATCAGATATATTCAAGTCAGATCTAAAATTGGAATGGTCTGTACATTAATTCTTGATCTATTTTTACTTGACTTGATTAGTTAGCTAACGGAGTATATTTCCTAGATATGGTATATACGCACGAATATGATATGGTGGTAAAGGTAATCTTAATCTAAAGATATCCAAGTATAACCTGTCACCTAAAAATTCAAATCTACCAGCATCATTAACCGTTCCTCAGCAATCTTATGGTAGAACCTTAACTAATTCTCCAGTCTACTTTACTTGTGACTATAAACATATGATAGAATTTTCATCTTTGTGTCTTCCGAAAAGATACTTTGAGGACATCATCACGCCCTTGGGCGGAACATTTTTACAGAAACGGATCGATAGCCGACTAAGAAGCGCAACCTGAAAGCGCTCATCTTCCTCTACGGTCCTTTACGTGTAAATCTCGACTAAACACTTCAAAACCGGGATTTTAATCAAAAAACGTAAACTGAGGCATTGTTTTAGACTCATATTAAATCTAGTGTTTATAAATGGGCAATGGAATGGAGAATATCCTAGCACTAATCTAGCAGATCAATCGTGATCACTAACAAAATCAAGATCAAGCGATTATTTCAGTTCTATCAACTAGTAAACCCTTTATTGTCAGAAATAGCTATAGTTTATATGTAATCTCTATACTAATCTTGCATTTATAAGCATTGTTATACTATACAGGATTTATGGCCAGTGGCAAGGCTCAGGGTGAAAGGCAGGAGCACTGCGGTAGGAATATAGCGACAAAAACATTCGGACATCATAGTGGCTTTCTTTCCTGCAAGCCTGAAAGCAATGCCGACAGGTATCTTTTGTTCTTTATCGAACATTAAAAAATGTTAGTATTATGATAGAGTCGCTGTAGTGAAATAAATACATATCCATAAGTAGCTACTACTGCACTGCACTAAATGGTGGTGCTCGGTTCTTCATACGGAATTGGTGCTAGTATGATCCCAACTCGGAAGTTCCTCTATCTTCCAATTTCACGGCTCAGCGATGTGAGGCAGCTCTGAATTGCTTCAACCGTATCAAATTCTAAATTCTTCCACAGCAATATA
>Ga0160427_10002477_pt1 | contig 11112 bp, 12 predicted proteins | sample SolpanmetagenomL_FD_108194 | JGI IMG/M metagenome (GOLD analysis project Ga0160427, IMG submission 108194) | Solar panel surface microbial communities from Lawrence Berkeley National Laboratory, California, USA - L | ecosystem: Engineered > Built environment > Solar panel > Unclassified ...
CTACATGCAGACCTTCCCCTTCTTCGCCGCCGCCGTGATGATCGCCCACGTGCTGAACCGTCATAGTCCGGCCACCATCTGGGGCGTGCAGCTCTACTTCTGGGCCCGCTTGGCCTTCCCGTTCCTCTACGCCTTCAACGTCATCGGCGTCCGCACGGTAGCTTTCCTGGTCTCCATGCTCGGCATCGCCCTGGTCCTCTACGGCCTCACCTGAACCCGGCGGAGCTATGCGGCCAAAGCGACGATTGCCTTCAGGTCCTCGACAAAAGCCGCATACTTCCCCGCCTCGGCAAACAGATCATCCGGCGCCCCTACCGCCCAACGAACCTCCCCCGGCGCCACCCCCTCCAGGCACAACCCACGAGCCACCTCCTGCCACCTGTCGCAATCCACCTGGTGCGCCAGAACGATGGACCTTACGCAATCAGATCCGTCTGCACCGGCTACGGCACCAGCCGCCGCTACACCCGCGAACTATCCAGCAAAGGCCCGGGTTGATGATTCAGCGTCACGATGAACGGTGTGATCTTGGTCATCGGCAACCGCACCCCAAGCCGCTGTCGAGATGCTAAGCGGATGGTAAGCATGGTCGACCATGCTCGCGGTAGACCGACATGGACCAGGACGCCATCCGGTGCGCCGGCCAGGAGGTCGCGCGGCGGACGGCTAACTCCTGATTTAAGCAGGACGGAGTGGCTGCTTTGCGCTTCATCTCGGACATTCAGACGTTCGAGCCAGCTGCTCGAAAGCGGACGCAATTTCGGCGATCGATGATGTCGAAATCAGCCGACGATTATGATCGCAGATGTTCAATCTCCTGCCGCCATTCTGCGGCTCAGGAGATCGTCATGGACTCTTCAAAGTCGAAAACGCCGTCCCCGACTGCCCGGCCCGTGGTGCCCTGGAACAAGGGTGCGTTCGTCGGCCCCAAGCCCCCGCTAAAGCCCAAGCAGGTCTGGTCCATTCGCCTCAACTTGCAACGCGAAGGTCGCATCCGCGACTTAGCGCTGTTCGATCTCGCCATCGACAGCAAACTCCGGGGCTGCGATCTCGTGCAATTACGCATTGGCCAACTTGTGATCAACGCCGCCGCGCGGCATCGCGCGACTATCGTCCAGCAGAAGACCGGCAAGCCAGTGCAGTTTGAGCTGACTGAGCAGACCCGGGAGAGCCTGATCACGTGGCTGACGCACCGCCAAGGCGGGTTGCAGGATTTCGTGTTTCCCAGCCGTGCCGATGATGACGAGCACATCAGCACGCGCCAGTATGCTCGGCTCGTGGGCGACTGGGTTGAAGGCATCGGGCTGGGCCGCTCGGCCTACGGCACCCATAGCATGCGTCGGACCAAGGTCGCCTTGATCTACAAACGAACAGGAAACTTGCGGGCGGTTCAAATCTTGCTCGGCCACACAAAACTTGAGAGCACGGTTCGCTACCTGGGCGTGGATGCCGAGGATGCGCTGACGTTGTCCGAAGGAACCGAGGTGTGACCGACCGACGCGATACTTAACTCCAACGACTGTTGTCTGGCCGGGTGCTATGTTCAGGCTTGCTGCCCGGCCCGGCTCTGCCTATTCGGCTGCTGTGTCCATGACGAGAATGAGCCTGATCAACGAGAACCCACACTGTGAGATCAAGGCCGCGACAACGGCGAGGCCACATCCATCCTCAATCGGCGGTGATTTCCCGTGACGCCCGCTCGGCACAGCCGTTTTCGACGAACTGACCCGGCCGTTGTGGCACTCGGTCGCTAATGAGACCTCCCGCCCCTTCAACACCGTCCGGTTACGCTAGCTGGCTCGCAGAACTGAAGATACGCATACGCGAAACCCGTGTGCGCGCGGCACTGGCCGTCAACAGCGAGCTAGTCGGTTTGTATTGGCGCATTGGACGCGACATTCTCGAACGGCAGGCACAGGATGGTTGGGGGACCAAGGTGGTCGAACGGCTCGCCGCCGATCTGCGGGCCGAGTTCCCTAACGCACGAGGCTTCTCCTCGGCCAATCTGCGCTACATGCGGGCGTTTGCGGAAGCTTGGCCTGATCCGGTGATTCTCCAACGGGTCGTTGGCAAATTGCCGTGGGGCCAGAGTATCGAGTTACTCAGGGTCAAGAATGCTGCTGATCGGGTTTGGTATGCCGAGGCAGCACTCGAGCATGGCTGGAGCCGTCCCGTTCTTGCGGCGCAGATTGATACACGCCTACACGAGCGCCAAGGCCGCGCCATCACCAACTTTGGACGTGTCCTGCCTCCGGATGCCTCTGATCTTGCCCAGCAGATTCTCAAGGATCCATACCAGTTTGATTTCCTCACCTTGCAAGCGGCCGCGCGCGAACGCGACCTCGAGCAAGCCTTGGTCGCCCGCATCAAAGATCTATTATTGGAACTCGGAAAAGGGTTCTCATTCATCGGCAGCCAGCACCGCCTTGAGATCGGGAGCCAGGAATTCTACGTCGACCTGCTGTTTTACCACCGGCGGCTACGCTGCCTTGTTGCAGTCGACCTGAAGACGGGCCCGTTCCAGCCCGAGCACGCCGGCAAAATGAATTTCTATCTTGCGGCACTGGACGATCTGGACCGCGAGCCGGGTGACAATCCTAGCATCGGGCTAATTCTTTGCCGTGAGCACAATCGGGTCGTCGTCGAATATGCACTTCGCCATGTCGACGCGCCGATCGGTGTTGCCCGCTATCGACTGCTCGGGGCCAATGCGCTGCCGGAGGCATTGGCAGCGGCTCTCCCAACCTCCGAGGAATTAGAACCCGGCATTCTGCCCGGCGAGGGAGCAGATGATACATGACCCGATTGGCCAGATGGACAGCAATGTCGATGCGCTTCATCACGGAGGTTTAGACGCGACAAGTAGCTTCTCGAGAGTGGGCGAACTTTCGAGCGGCTAGGGTGGGCTCATGAACTGTCCAGCAGCTGTCTCATACTCCGAGTAGCCGAAAGTGGTGCGGAACTCGGCCGGGCTCATGCCGCCCTCGAGCTCCGAGGCGCCGTCGAGTAGTGCAGCCAGTCCAGCCTTGATAGCCGCTGCGACGGGACCGAGCAGTGCGGTAGGAAACGTACCGATCTTGAGGCCCAACTCGGCCGCGCGTGCCTGGGTGGGCGTCTCGCGCGGAGCGCCGGGCGAGAGCACGGCGAACGTCGGCCGGCCCTTGGCGGCATCGACGAAGCGGCGAATCTCGGCTTCGTCGGCCGGTGAGTCCATGAACAGGAGAGCCGCGCCTTCCTCGACGAACAGCTCGATGCGGGCAATCGCCTCGTCGATGCCCTGGGTCGGCCGGCAATCAGTGCGCGCCATCACCATGATCCCGGACTCGCGGCCCGCCTCGACGGCGGCGCGGATTTTCATGCGGGCCTCTTCGCGCGGTAGGCAGGGTTTGCCGGCGGCGGTGAGCGCGCGAGGGGTGACCTTATCCTCGATGAGCACCGCGGCCGCGCCGATCCGGCCATAGGCGCGCACGGTTCGCTGCACATTCATGGCGTTGCCGTAGCCGTGGTCGCCGTCGGCAAGCACGAGCAGGTCCGGCGCTGCGGCGCGGATCATGTCGAGCGAGTTGTACATCTCGGCGAAAGAGATCACGTCAAGGTCGGGGCCGCCGAGCCGGGCGCCGGCTACGCATGAGCCGGACATGAAAGCGGTTGGAAAGCCGGCCTGAGCCGCGAGCTTGGCGCTCAACCCGTCCCAGATGGCGGGCATCGCGATGAAGCCGGGCTCGGCAAGGAGCGCGCGCAGGCGGTCGGACGGGGACATGGGTTCTCCTGATGAATGGTAGACACCCGGCGACAGCGCCGCCGGGCAGGTGGTCGCAGGTTAAGGGATTGGGGTGAACTTGATGTCGCCGATCGGCTGCACCTTCTCGTCGCGAGTGAGCTTGAACTCGGTGTCCGGGCCAAGCCACTTATTCCATAGCGTGTTGATCTCGCCGTCCTTGTCCATGGCGTAGAGCGCCTCGTTCACCCTGGTCCGCAGCGTGTCCTCGCCCTTCTTCAGCCCGATCGCCACCGGCTCTAGCAGCATGGGCGTGGCGATCATCTTCATCGGCGTGCCGGACATCTTGGACTGATTGACCAGTTTGGTGATCGTCATCGTGTTGGCGACGATGCCCTGCGACTTGTTCTGCTGGACTGCCATGTAGGCCGAACCGGTGTCTTGGAACGTCACGGGTTCGGAGCCATTCAGGTTGATCGACAGTTCAGACGTCGAGCCCTTTGCGGCGCTGAGGCGCTTGCCCTTGAGGTCCTCGGGCGTGGTCGCATCGCTGCTGGCTTTGACGGCGAGCATTTCCTTGGCGACGTAGTAGGGGTCGCTGAAGGCGATCTGGTTGGCACGGCTGGTGGTGTAGGCGAGATTGGCGATCGTCACGTCGACGCGGCCCATCTGGACCTCCGGTACCCGGGCTTCGACCGAGAGCGGCGTGACGACCGGGGTCAAGCCGAGGTGTTTGGCCAGTGCGTCACACATGTCGACGTCGAAGCCGACCATCTGTCGGGTTTTGGGATCGGGCGCAGCAAAGGGCGGCACGTCGGCGAAGGTGCCGCATTTGAGTTGCTTGGAGGCCTGCATGTCCGCCCATTGGTCGGCGAGCGCAGGGGTAGCAAGCAATGTGCCGGCGGCGAGCAGGGTGGTGAAGGTCTTGCTGAGCATGGTGCTACTCCGGGTTAGTGGGCGCGAAGGTCAGACAGGAAACGTTGCGTGCGCGGGTGCTTCGGCGCGCCGAAGAAGTCGGCCGGGGCTGCGGCTTCGAGGATCCGGCCGGCATCCATGAACCAGATCCGGTCCGCGACCTCGCGGGCGAACCCCATCTCGTGGGTGACGCACATCATGGTCATTCCCTCGTCGGCCAAGCCCCGCATGACGGCCAGCACCTCGCCGACCATCTCCGGATCGAGCGCGCTGGTGGGCTCGTCGAACAGCATCGCCGGTGGCTCCATCGCCAACGCGCGCGCGATGGCGACCCGCTGCTGCTGACCGCCGGAGAGCTGCGCCGGGTAGGAGCCGGCTTTGTTGGCCAAGCCGACCCGCTCGAGCAGCCGCGTCGCCGTCGCCCGCGCCTCCTCCCGCTTCACGCCACGCACCCGCATCGGCGACATCGCGATGTTCTCCAGCACGGAGAGGTGTGGAAACAGGTTGAAGCTTTGGAACACGAAGCCGATCCGGCTGCGCATGCGGTTCAGTTCGCGCGCCGTGTTGCTCTTGGCGTGGATGTCGAACCCATCGACGACCAGCTGTCCCGATCGGATCTCCTCCAGCCGATTGACCGTTCGGATCAGCGTGGACTTGCCCGAGCCCGACGGGCCGCACAAGACGACGACCTCGCCCTGGGCGACCTCGGCGGTGATGTCGTTCAGCGCGTGATAGTCGCCATACCATTTGTTGACGTTGTCGAAGCGGATCATGCCAGTTCCTCTCCGGTGGGCAGCGGAATTGCGGTTGGAGCCGTCGTGCCCAGCCGCCGGGTCGTGACCCGGCGTTCGAGCCAGCGCGCCGCCTGCGTCAGCGCGAAGCAGACGATGAAGTAGGTGATGGCCAGAATGAAGAAGACCTGGAAGGGCTGGGTCAGCAGCTGATTGTTGATCTGATTCGCCGCGAAGGTCAGTTCTTGGACATTGATGACGTAACCAAGCGTCGTATCCTGGATCGTTGAGATGAACTGGCTCAACATGCTCGGCAGCATGTTGAATAGGGCCTGCGGCAGGATCACGAAGCGCATCCGGCCGACATACCCATGGCCGAGCGAGCGCGCGGCCTCGCCCTGCCCCTTCGGCAGCGCTTCGATCCCGGCGCGCACGACTTCGGATAAGTAACAGGCCTCGTAGAGCACCAGCGTGCACAGCATCGTGGCGAACCCGGAGACCACGTGTCCGAGCAGAATCGGCAGCAGGAAGTAGGTCCACAGGATAATCATCAACAGCGGGATCCCGCGTACCGCATAGACCAGCGCGGTGACCGGCCAGCGCAACGCGATCCAGGGCGACAGCCGCGCTAGCGCCAGCGCCACGCTAAGCGGGAACGCTAGCGCGATGCCCAGCACGGACAGAATCAGGGTGGCGGCGATGCCGCCCAGCGGGCCGTACGGGTACTGCCCGATGAGCAACAGCAGCCAGTTGTCGCGCAAGATGTCGTAGAGCGCGGCCATCTACCGGGCTGCCGCGAGACGGTAATGGCGGGACAGTGCCGCGCCGACCGCCATCAGCAGCAGCGAGACCACGAGGTAGAGCACGGTCGCCACCGCATAGACCTCGAAGGTGCGGAACGAGCGGCTCTCCACTTCGCGCGCCACATGGGTCAGCTCGGCCACGCCGATCGCCATCGCCAGGCTGCTGTTCTTGAACAGCGAGACCGTGTGGTTGACCAGCGCGGGGATGGCGTTGCGCACCGCCTGCGGCAGAATGACGTAGCGCATGGAGCCCACGTAGCTGTGCCCGAGCGCGCGGGCCGCCTCCGACTGCCCGCCGGCGACGCCGCGGAGACCGGAGCGCAGGTCTTCGCTGAAGAATGCGGCCTGGCAGAGCCCGAGCGCGATGATGGCGAAGATCGCCTCGCCGTTATGGTCGGAGAACCATTCCTGCGCGCTGTCCGGGAACAAAGTGGAGATGCCGAAATACCAGAGCATCAGCTGCACCAGCGTCGGAACGTTGCGGTGATACGACACATAAGCCGCCACGAAGCGCTCGCCGAAGCGCGACGGGGTCAGCCGGATCACCATCAGCACGAGCGCGAGCGACATGCCGAGCAGCCAGGAGCACACGAAGATCGCCAGCGTGATCTCGACGCCGGCAACGATCAGCGCCCGGAACGCCGGGTTGCCGAGCACGGCGGCAAGATCGAAGCCCGGCATGCGCTACTCCTTATCCGGCGCTATCAGGGTGAACGCATCGTCTGCAGGCCGCCTGGGACCTGCAGCGTCGGCATGATCTCAATATGCCCCACGTTCACCGCTGCCGGAGCCTGGATCGCAAACGCGATGGCATCGGCGATGTCCTTGGCTTCCGGGAGCAGGAAGCCGTCAAGGAACTTCTCCCGCACCTCCGGCGTGTTGCCATGCACGTTCATGAAGATGTCCGTCGCGACCCGGCCCGGGCAAATCTCCGTCACCCGCACCATCTTGCCGTAAAGGTCGATCCGCAACTGGCGCGACAGCATGTGCACCGCCGCCTTGGTCGCGTGGTATGTGGTGTTGCCGCCGAAATGATAGGCTGCCGCGATCGAGCTGATGTTGACCACGTGCCCGCGATTCCGGGCCGCCATGCCGGGAATCACCAGCCGGCATAGTTGCAGCACGGCGCGCAGGTTCACGTCGACCAGCAAGTCGATGCCCTCGGCATCGGCGGCCAGGATGGAGCCGGGCCGATCCACGCCGGCATTGTTCACCAGGATGTCGAACTCGGTCTCGGCCGCCAACTGGGTGATGGCCGCCAGGTCGTTCACGTCGATCGCATGCGGTATGCAGCCGGTGCGCTCGGCCAAGGCCGCCAACGCATCCGCACGACGAGCCAGCGCGTGCACAATGACGCCCTCGCCGCACAGCCGCTCCACCGTCGCCGCCCCGATGCCACCCGAGGCGCCGGTCACCAGCGCAGTCTTGTAATCGGTGATCGGCATGCTGGCGGCGTGCTCCGGCAGAAGTGTTGCACATTTATGCGCGACGGTTTCGGCTTCGCGCCAAGACGATTAGCGTGTGGGCCGATAAGCCGACCCTATGGTCCCTGTTTCGACAGCGGCACGAGGCTGCCGCCCGCATCCAGGACGGCCTGTCGCACCGCTCGGCCGAGATCCAGCGCGCCCGGCGTGTCCCCGTGCAGCAGGATCGACGTGCAGGGCATCGGGATGATCGCGCCGCCATGGGTCACGACCGTGCCGTCGGTCAGGAATCGGCGAACTCGCGCGACCACGGCGCCGGGATCATGGATAACGGCACCGTCCAGCTTGCGGCTGACCAGCAGCCCGTCGGTATCGTAGGCACGGTCGGCGAGGAAGCAGCGGGCCACGCGCAAGCCATGCCGCTCGGCCGCAGTTTCGATGGCGTGGGACGCGGAGGTGAGCACCGTTAGCGCCGGGTCGAACTCCGCGACGGCCTGGACGAGTGGCGCGGCCAGGGCGGCATCACCGGCGGCCATGTTCCCGAGCGCGCCATGAAAGCTCATATGCGTCACGCGATGCCCGGCCCGACGGGCGATGCCAGCCAGGGCCCCGAGCTGATAGACGACTATGCTCGCCAGCTCCGCCGCATCGATCTGCATGACCCGGCGGCCGAAGCCCTGCCTATCCGGGAATCCCACATGCGCGCCGACATCGACACCCCGGTCCAGCGCCTCGCGAACCGTGCGGTCCATGATGGGGGGGTCGCCGGCATGGAACCCGCAGGCGACGTTGGCCGACGACACCAACCCGAGCAGCGCCTCGTCCTCGCCCATGCGCCACGGGCCGAACCCTTCGCCGAGATCCGCATTCAAGTCGATCTGCATCACGCATCATCCTTCGTGACGAGGTGCACTAGTGGCGTGCCATAGCCGACGAGTCCGCCATCGTCGGCAATCGCCTCGATGGCTCCATCGCGTGGGGCGACCACCTGCAGCAGCAACGGGCCGACCCTCAGCAGACCGAGCATAGCGCCCGCTCGAACCGGCTGTCCGATCTGGACCAGCGGCGCAGGTTGCAAAGGATGACGGTGCAGGAACTCCCCGCAGCATGGAGCCGTCACGGTGAACCGGCCGGCCGGCCGTACCGGGAGCGCCGAGCCGGACTGGCGGCGCACCGTGATGGTCTCGATCGGCGTGGTCAGGATCAGCGCGGTGATACTGGTCCCCTCGAGCAACTCTTCGAATTCGGCGATGGCTTGGCCTGGGGTCATCGCTGCGCTCCGGCGTAGTCGCTCCAGAGACCGATCATTTGCTGAATGTCGCCAAGCCAAGCCTGCACCGCATCTTGCGCGGCCAATGCCTCTGCCCAATCGGTCCTGATGAAGCGGATACGGCTGCCGACCGGAGCTTGCCCCAAGCGCCAGAGGTCGGCCTCTATCACGGTCCCGAATTTGGGATAGCCGCCGGAGGGTTGGGCGTCGCTCATCTGGATGATCGGCTGGCCGCTGGGCGGTACCTGGATGACCCCGGGCACGATGCCGTGCGACAGCATCTCGACCGGTTGTTCGAACGCCAGCGTCTCGCCGGCCAAGCGGTAGCCGTAGCGGTCGCTCTGCGCCGTTATCTTCCAAGTGCCAGCCCAGAACGCATCGCGGGACGACGCAGTCAGGCTTTCGTACTCTGCGCTGGGCAGGACGCGCATGGCGTCAAGACCGTCCAACGCCAGCGGCAGCGTCAACGCGGGCGGCATCACGCCGATGCCGAGAGGTCCCGCTTGTGACGGGGCGGCCGCACCGAGCCGGTCGCCGACCCGGAGCGGCCGCCCCTCGAGCCCGCCGAAGGCGCCGCGGATCTGCGTGCTGCGGGAGCCGAGCACGGCCGGCACATCTACCCCGCCAAGCAAGACCAAATAGGCACGACAGCCGGACTGGGCGCGGGGCAGGCCCAGGACCAGCTCGTCGCCTGCGTTGGCCGCGTGTACGGACCACGGCAACAGGTCCCGCCCTGCAAGTCGCGCGGCGCAGTCGGCGCCCGTCAGCGCGAAGCGGCACGCTGCCGTGAAGCGGACCGCGAATGGGAAGATCGGCACCTCGATGCCCGCCGCGCCGGCCTCGTTGCCCAGCAGCAGGTTGCCGGCCGCCAGCGACACGCGATCCATCGCGCCCGCCACCCCGACGCCATAGCGCAGGCTGCCATGCCGTCCGAGGTCTTGGAGGGTCGCTAGTCCGGGCGTCTCCGTGACTTCGATCATCGGATCACCCGGTCGGCGCGGAACCGGATGGAATCGCCCGGCTGCAGGAGCACGGGCGGCGAGCGGGTCGGGTCGAAGAAGCTGTTGTCGGTGTGGCCGATCGTGTTCCAGCCGCTCGGTCCGTCGGAGGCGGAGACGCCGGTCTGCGCACCGCCGATGGAGACAGCGCCGCCGGGGATCCGCATTACGGGGATCGTGCGGCGGGGTGTGGCGATCCGCGCGTCCATACCGCCCAGGTAGCAATAGCCGGGATGGCTCCCGAGCGCGAAGACCGGATAGAGCGGCGCCGTATGACGGTCGACCAACTCGTCGACGTCCAACCCGGTATGCGCCATGACGTCGGCCAGATGCGGTCCATGCTCGCCGCCATAGATCACTGGTAGCTCGACGACCCGGCCGTCCAGGGCGAGTGGTTCGGCCTCCTGCCAACAGGCCAGCACCTGGGCCTCGAAGACAGCAAGATCTGCCGGAGGTTGGGTGAACACCAGCATCAGGTTGTTCATACCGGGCACCGCTTCGCGCACCTCGGGCCAGGCGCCGGCGGTCGCGGCCATCGCCCAGATGCGTTGCTGCGTCGCCAATGTGGCCTTGGCGCTGCCGGCCTCGAACAGCGCCGCCGTCGTGCCGAGCACGCTGAACACCGTCATTGCGCGACCACACTCTGCGCCAGCCAGCGCTCCAAATGATGGATATCGATACCACCGGCGACGAAGCCGGGATCGTCGACCATGGCGCGATGCAACAACACGTTGGTGCGGATGCCCCCGACCCGCATCTCGGCCAACGCCAGGCGCAGCCGGTTCAGCGCGTCGGCCCGGTTCCGTCCATGGACGATCAGCTTGGCGATCATGGAATCGTAATAGGGCGGCACGCGATAACCCTGGCCGGCATGGCTGTCGATCCGAACGCCGAAGCCGCCGGGCATCGACCATTCGGTGATCTCCCCGGGTGACGGCGCGAAGCTGTCGGGATCCTCGGCATTGATGCGGCATTCGAAGGAATGACCAATGCAGCCGATGTCGGCCTGACCGAAGGCCAGCGCTTCGCCGCGCGCGACGCGGATCTGGTGCTGGACGATGTCGATCCCGGTGGTCGCCTCGGTGACGGGATGCTCGACCTGCAGGCGGGTGTTCATCTCGATGAAGTAGAACTGACCGCCCTCGTAGAGGAATTCGAACGTGCCGACGCCGCAATAGCCGATCCGACGGCACGCCTCGGCGCATCGCTCGCCGACTGTGGCCACAATGGCCGGGTCGATACCGGGGGCGGGA
>Ga0160427_10002478_pt1 | contig 11103 bp, 9 predicted proteins | sample SolpanmetagenomL_FD_108194 | JGI IMG/M metagenome (GOLD analysis project Ga0160427, IMG submission 108194) | Solar panel surface microbial communities from Lawrence Berkeley National Laboratory, California, USA - L | ecosystem: Engineered > Built environment > Solar panel > Unclassified ...
ACAATGATCCAAATACGGACACATCAACCAAGTTACAGCATACCCTAACACTTGAGGAAATTTTGGCCCAAAACAGTGAGGGTGAAAAGAATGAGCGCATCATTGAGGGTATTCAGGCCTTGCGCAACAAAGACTTAAATACGGCTTCACGTATATTTAACAGCATCCTGCTTGATGATCCCAAAAATTCAGGTCTGCATACACTAAACGCATTCACCTATCATCTTAAAAGTCATAAAGATGACCCAGGTGCCTTGGTTTTAGCTGAATCCGGTTATAGCCAGGCCAAAAAGTTCGATCCCAACAATGTATTTGCTATTTTGGAATTAGGACGCATTAAAGCTGAAAAAGGTAATTTGGTTGGCGCGCAAGATGAATTCGCCGAAGTCATGATGATTGATCAAAACAATAAAGACGCCCTGTATGAGATGGCTAATGCCTCCTATTTGTTGGGTGATATGAAAACAGCCTTGATGGCTGCTGACCGCTTAATTAAAATTGATCCCAAACCAACGCGTAATTTGCGTGCTTGTGCACTTATCTATGCAGCCTCAGGCAAACAACAGCAGGCACAACAATGCTTAAAAGCGTATAACAGTGTAGAAACCAGCGCGAAGCAAAAAAACTATGTTATGAAACGCGTGGCCGAATGGCAGCAATTGTATAAGGATGGCAAAATTGTTGTGGCCTCTGCCAGTGGACCCAGCTTTGATGATCCCTCAACTAAAGCAAGTGATGAGGATGGCCAGGGTTCAGATAATCAAAATGATAATACTGTCAAAGCTGTGCCCCCTGCTGTGGTACCTCCAACTAATGGTTCTGCACCTGCGCTAGCGCCAACATCTGCGCCCGTGTCAGGAAACGTGAAGACTGAGATTCAACAGTCCCTGGCCAAACATCCAACGGAAGAAATGGTCGTGGTCGACTCGGTTGTTCTGCGCGTCAGTGAAACAGGTACAACTTCTAAAGGTCAAAATATCTTGACAAGTTTTACTGCAACACTTGCACCATACAGCAAAGCATATGCGCGCAATGCTGGCGCAGGAATATCTAGCTTTCCAACTGGGATTGGAGGTTCAAACGTATCAAGCAATCTAACAAATTTGGGAGATAAAACGAGTATTTTAACCCGGGGTATTTCAATCAATAATATTTCTTATTCACTTAATATTGCCAATGTTAGTAAAAATTATATCGAGGTCATTGGAAGACCAACCCTTGTAGCCATTAAATCAAAGCCTGCCGAATTTTTTTCAGGAACAGATGTCAAGGTGGCTTTATCGGGGCAATACGGTGGTAATGTTGCTTCCACACCTTTTGGTAACACTTTAAAGGTTACTTTAGTGGATATACAAGATGGCTATGCAACACTGGATGTTGATTTGATGGGTAGCTTGTTAATTGGTGATTTACCAAAGAATCCCACATCAACTAATTTAATTTATCAAGTTGGCCGCAGTCAGATTAAAACGTCTGTGAAGGTGAAATTAGGTGAGACTATTATGTTGGGTGGAACAACTGAGCGCACTGAATCAAATACCAATGAAGGCGTACCTATCTTAAAAGATTTACCCATTATTCAGTATTTCTTTTCAGAAGAAGCAACGGAGTCTGCACGTAAGTCAGTTATGTATTTGATGACAATACGTGGATACAAAGATGATAAGATGCGTACCATTAAATATTTTAATGAAGGGGATGACGACATGATGCGTCCTAACCTCACTGAACTTGAGGGTCGTTATAAAGATTGGTTTGATCCACAGAATAACAATATTGTGATCTTAAAAAGTTTGTCACCCTTATACCGTGATTTTCGCACGGGTGACTTTGTGAAGCTTAATTGGGATTTTGGCAGTTATGACGATAAACTAGAACAATCATTATCGCAAATAGCGGCCTTCTTATGGTACTAAAAAAATTATTTAACAAGGGCTTATAGTTATCAGGAAATTATCTTTTATAATGATGGGGGCGAAATGTTACAAATCACCCCAGATATTAATGATGACCAAAGACTAATAAAATTTGTAGCCCAGTTTATAACCGTATCGCATACACTTATTATAAAAATAATGCCGTAGCTTTATATATTGCTCATGAAATTTTAAGTTGTGATTATCATTGTGTGATAACCCGTTTGTCCCGCTAATTGTCATATAAAGATTCGATTGCTTTAAAATTTGAGGGTAAAGACCTCTAAGCTTTATATCAAATTCCCAACACCGAATAAAGAAATGGTCCACTGGCATTTTTATAGGTAAGGCAAAATGCAGGTATTTTTCCGCTGTTTTCTTGTTTAAGATATATCCTGCCGTTCCCCATGAACATGAAGAAAACTTACCAATACTATACTTATTATCTAACACTACGGTAAAGGGTTGCATTGGTTTGCCAGTATAATCAAATCTGCATATATCCCAATCATTTGATCTTTTTAATAGTTCTTTTATGCTTGTTTCAAGTTCACGGCAATCAAACAAGGCATCATCTTCCAAAATAACAGCATATTCATTGTCAGATTCATAGAATTCTTGCCAGCATTTTAAATGACTTAAATAACAACCTATTTCACCTAATACTGCTGGTACACCTTTAACAATTTCAAATGTTTTATAGTCAACTAATTGGTTAATTGTTTGGATACTCAGTAGCTTACCGTCAACGCCTGGCACACGTTTAACTGGATAGGCGAAACTGCCAAGTTGCTCAATCATTTTTTGATTACGCTCTTGGCTTCGCTCGAGGTTAATATAATAAACCCCAACCTTTCCAATAACTGGCTTACCTTGCATTAGGTCAATCGGTTTTTGTTCAAGAATATATATTTGGTTGTAAGCAAATTTCAACAGTAAAATTAGAATTAGTAATATGCAGCTTATCCATATTTTTTTATTTAAGTATTTTTTAATGATGATTTTCTTTACCTAATTAGATTTAACTCAATTGACCGTCTTTGAGGCGGATAATGCGGTCCATTTTTTGTGATAAACTAAGGTCATGGGTGGCAATTAATGCTGCAATACGCTCAGCATGAATCAAATCAATTAATTCCTTAAATACCTGATCGGCTGTGTGTTCATCCAAATTTCCTGTGGGCTCATCTGCTAATAGGATTTTGGGCTTATTGGCAAGGGCACGCAAGATAGCAATGCGTTGTTGTTCGCCCCCGCTTAACTGAGAAGGGCGGTGTTGAGCCCGACTTTCAAGCTTAAGCAATTTAATAAGATGCGTTGCCTCATGTTCTGCCTGTTTGGTGCTCACACCTCTAACTAATAAGGGCAGCATAATATTTTCAAGGGCCGTAAATTCAGGCAGCAGGTGATGGAACTGATAGACAAATCCAATCATCTGACCGCGCAAGGCTGCTTTGTGATTATTTGATACTTGGGTCACATTCTGCTCACTCAACCAAACTTCACCAGATGTCGGTTGATCCAAAAGCCCAGCAATATGCAACAAGGTGGATTTGCCCGATCCTGATGCCCCTACCAGCGCAACAGATACCCCTGGTTCAAAATTCAGCGATACATTTTTTAAGATGTTTAAGCAGTTATCGCCCTGCTTATAAACCTTAGAAATATTGATTAATTTCATTATGTAGTCATTCATAACGCAATGCCTCAATGGGGTTTAGGCGTGCAGCCCGCCACGCAGGTATAATCGATGCTGCAAAAGTTAACACAAATGCCACAATAATAATCAAACTGATTTGCATCATATCTACCTTGGCTGGCAGCTGGGCCAAAAAGTAAACTTCCTGATTAAACAGATTGTTGCCAGAAATTTTTTCCAATGCTTGGCGAATACGCTCAATGTTTAAGCAAAATAACAAACCAATTAGGCTGCCTACAACAATACCGCTAAGGCCAATCATTGTTCCCGTCATCAGAAATATTTTTAATATGTTGCTTTGTGTTGCTCCAATGGTGCGCAAGATCGCAATATCTGCGGTTTTATCCTTGACCAACATGATAAGGCTAGAGACAATATTAAGGGCGGCCACTAATATAATTAACGTCAATATAATAAACATGACGTTACGTTCAACCTTTAAGGAATTAAGGAATTTTTGATTGGACTGCTGCCAATCCACCACCCGCACACCTTGCAAATGCTGGGTTAATTGTTGCGTAACAAGGTGGGCCTGTTCAGGATCTTTAACAAACACCTCAATGCCATTGATCACATTACCGTAATTAAAAAATGATTGGGCTTGTGATAAAGGAATAAACGCCACATTGGTGTCGTAATCTTTCATCCCGACTTCAAAAAGGGCAACAACTTTAAAATTGCGCGTTTTGGGTACTGTCCCAAATGCCGTCGCCTGTCCTTGTGGATTAATTAATGAGACCGAGTCACCAGGCCAGACATTATATTTCTCAGCCAACCTTTTACCCAATACAATGACAGGCGTGGTGTCATAGCCATCTAAACTGCCAGCCTTGATATTTTGTGCAATGTAACTGCGTTGCAAAAGATCGCTTTGACTGAGGCCATGAATTAATACGCCGTTGGCAACACCGTGACCTGAAATAATTGTTTGCCGCTCAATAATGGGTGTGGCCATAACAACATCGCTTTGCGCGCGCACTGCTGCAAGCAGCGGTTCATAATTTGTAATACCTTCAACTTGATGCGAATACACACCAATATGGCCATTAAATCCCAAAATGCTTTTTAATAATTCGGCGCGAAAGCCATTCATAACGGACATAACGATAATCAACGCCGCTACGCCTAAGGTGATGCCTAAAAAGGATAGTCCAGCAATAGCAGAAACCGCCCCTTCTTTCTTTGATGGCTTTAAGTATCGTAAGGCTAATTTACGCTCAAAGGATGAAAACATATCTTAATTCAATGCTGTATTTAAGAAGGATATTGCTTGATCCGCAGACAATTCTTGCATATCACCACTTTTGCGGTTAACGACTTCTACGATACCCTTAGCCACACCCTTTTGCCCAACACGGATTTGCCAAGGTAATCCTATTAAATCCATATCTGCAAACTTTGCCCCACCACGCAAATCCCGGTCATCATATAATACGCTGATATTTTGTTGCGTTAACATTTGATAGATATGGCCACAAATTTGCTGGGTGTCAGTATTATCATTGTTGATATTAATAATACCAACCTTGTAAGGTGCAACATTAACAGGCCAAACGATACCCTTATCATCATGACAGGCTTCAATAATGGCACCAACTAAGCGTGATACACCAATGCCATAACATCCCATATGGGGCGCAATTTGATTACCAGATGCATCGGTAATCGTAGCTTTTAAAACTTCAGTATATTTTGTACCTAAATAAAAAATGTGACCCACTTCGATACCGCGGGCATATTCCAATAAACTCGTGTCCCCATGATAGGTGTCAGGATTATGCAGATCATCTGATGCGGCATAAATATTCATAATGGCATCAACGTCGACTTGGTCATGAGGGGCTTGCATTAAATCTGTCAAACGTTTGTCATAGTATAAACCGCTTTCACCTGTTTGTGCTACGATGTGGAATTCGTGACTTAAGTCACCGCCAATGGGCCCTGTGTCAGCTTTAACAGGTACAGCCGTCAACCCCATCTTACGGAAAATCTTAATATAAGAATGCATAACTTTTAGATAGGATTGCTTGGCGTCATCTTCGCTTAAATCGATTGAATAACCGTCTTTCATTAAAAACTCACGTCCGCGCATCACACCAAATCGGGGACGAATTTCATCACGAAATTTCCAATGAATTTGATAGAATGTTTTTGGCAAATCCCGGTAACTTTTCAAATAATCCCGGGCAATTAATGTTACCATTTCCTCTGCAGTTGGTGCATATAAATAATCGCGCTTGTGACGGTCCTGCATACGCAAGGTTTCCTCGCCATAAGCATTATCACGGCCACTTTCACGCCAAATATCGGTTGGCTGAATGGTGGGTGCAATAATTTCAAGGGCACCGGTTTGATTAAATTCTTGACGAATGATATCTGCCACATTTTGCAATACGCGCAGTCCAAGGGGCAACCAAGTATAAATACCTGAGGCAATTTGTTGAATCATACCAGCACGCAACATTAAGCGGTGCGACGTGATCTGAGCCTCGGTGGGCACTTCCTTTAATGTAGGCAGGAAATATTGTGATAAACGCATAAAATGAGATTCTAATTTTTCAAAGTCATCATAACCATTTTCACAAAAAAGTCCAGATTTTAAAGCATTTGCGCATAAGCATTGCAAGTTTAATAAGAATAGACTTTAATAAAGTGAAAATAGGAAATATTATGTCATTAAAATTTACGCTTCTTTACGGATCCTACCTTGTCAATCGCACAGGCATTCGCATTGTAAAACACCTTGAATCAGTTTTAAAAGCGCAAGGACATCAGGTTAATATTGTTGATGCACAAGTTTTACAAATTCCCTTATTGGAAAAACGCTTTTGTGATTTTGAAGCTGGTACAGCCCCTAAAACACTCACCGAGCTTAAGAATATCTATGAGAATGAAACCGACGCTTTCATATTGATAGCTGGCGAATACAATGGCACCATTCAACCCGGTCTTAAAAATTTACTGGATTACTTTTACACTGAATATTTTCATCGCCCTTGCGGTATCACTACCTACTCTGTTGGTAGCATGGGTGGGGCCCGCGCCTCAGGAGATTTGCGCACATTAATGGGCATATTTGGTATGCCTGCCATTCCAACTATTTTAGGCTTTCCTGAAATCACCAAGCAATTAGATGAAACAGGTCAGTTAATTAATCCTGAGCGCGCACCAGCAATTCAAGGATTTATTAAAGAATTGTCTTGGTATGCCAAGGCTTTAAAGCAAGCAGATAGAAAAAGTATATAGACTTTCGCAATTATAAAAAAATTAATAGCTGAAATAATGGATTATGATGGCTACTATGAATACAGTAGCCAATTTTTCATAAAAAAATTTTCTCTAACATTTAATAATTAAATAAAAATAATTGATATTTGCAAAATATTAAAACATTTAACATATGATGTTTAATAATCAGATATATTTTCTATGGCAAAATTAACTTTAATATTTATATTTCTATTGTTTTACCAATTCCCAACATTTGCATCTGAAGTAGTTGATGACAAGATGAGTTATCAAAATCGGCAATCCGCACAAGCTATGACGTTCGTTTTTAAACAACACAAAGAATTATTACCATCGTCAATCCTTATGTGCAAAGATTGGTTCGATGCTGCGTGCAAACACTATCCAGTTCCTGCTATCAGTTATTGTTTTGATGTCATTTATAATAGTGGTCAATTACATGTTGGTTTAGAATCGAAAACCTCATATGTACGTTATCAAGATAATTTTGCATATACAAATGAAATTCTTCAAAAAAAATTTAAATTAGGTTTCTTGAAACTTGTTTTTAATTATGGTCATAATATTGATCATAACCATATTATCCTCCCAACAGCACGTGTACTTAGAACTACAGTGTTTGGACAGGATTATACTCTTATCCCATTATACCAAGAAGATCTAAAGTTTATTTGTTATAAAACGCTTGAAAAGAAGATTAAGTTTGATTATTTCAAAGTTTTTAAACTTAACCATCAATGCTTGGAATATAGTAATTTATTATTTAATACTTTTTACACGTGTTACCATAACTTGTTACGTGCTTATAATGGTCAGCAATGTTTCGCACTGCACAGGATGTTTCTATTACCCTCGATAAATGATTTTTTTGAAGATTGTCAAATTATTCAACATTCTGTTAATGCCAGCTTTACGCCCTTAGAGAGATCTTTACTGCATTTATACCGACTGATCCCCATTCATAAAAACATCACACAAGATTTTTACAATAGATTTCAAAATACTGATTACTTGCTTTTAATTCAAGCAGTTGAAGTAAATTTCTGTAATATTGATCGCCAGATCGAAAATCACTTCATAGTAGTACGCGCTTGTTTAGATGAACTTATTCCCAAATGTTACGCCTTGGCTTTTAAGCTTAGTTTATTCCGTCAACTTGGATAAGGTGCACCTTAAGTTTTCTTGTGACGATTTCCGGGTTTGGCGTTCCATGTCAGGCTAAAGAAAAATGCCCCACAAATAGAACTGATGATAAAAACAATGAAGGCGCCATTCCACCCCCAAAGGTCAACAATTTTACCAATTCCTGCACCCGAGAGTGCAGCACCAACGACATAACCCATGATACCTGCAAACCCTGTTGCAACACCAACCGCGCGCTTTGACGCAAAGTCCGCCAGGGCAATGCCAACCAGTACTTGGGGGCCTGCAATCAAAAATCCTGCTAACATCAGGGCAATTGTGTCAATGGCAGGGTATCCAGCAGGTGTCTTCCAAAATAACAGCACAGCAAATGATAATAGGGCCAAATAGATTGTTGCAACAGGTCCCCGGCGGTTTTGGAAAAAACGGTCCGAGAACCATCCAGCAGCTACACCACCTACAAGGCCAGCGACATCAAATACGGCGACTTGACTGCCGGCAACAAGTAAATCAACGCCTTTAAATTCTTTGAGGAATGTCGGTGCCCAGTTCAATACACCCATGCGCGGGATATACAAGAATAAATTGGCAATACTGATGTACCATACCAATTTATTCTTAAAAACCAGTTCTTTAACTTCCTTGAAGGTTATTTTTTCATCATGATCATGCTCATTGACTTCATCACCCTTGTATTCTTCAACAGAAGGAAAACCCAGCGCTTTGGGATTATCGCGGATGCGGTTAACCAGAAAGAAAGAAACAAAAATAGCAACGATCCCTGGGATGATAAAGGCATAGCGCCAGCCATAATGTTCAACAACGAAGCCTGCCAGTATGACAATAGCAGCACTGCCAATTTGATGGGATGAAGACCAAATGGACCACTTAGTCCCCAGTTCCTTTGGTGAAAACCAGTGGGACAATAACCTGGCGCAGGGTGGCCATCCCATGGATTGAAACCAACCATTAAGGGACCATAATAAACCAAGCACCCAAATCCATGAGGCGTATCCCATAGCAATACTAATTAACGCAGAGCCCAATAACCCTGTTGCAATAAAATAGCGTGCATTGGATCTGTCGCTTATATAGCCATTAACGAACTTTCCAATACCATAGACAAAGGCAAACAATGTCAAAATCCACCCTAACTCGGTTTTGCTGTAACCAAGTTCAGCGCCCAATCCGGGCAGTGCCATGGAAAAATTTTGGCGCACCAAATAAAATGTCGCGTAACCAAGCATAGTTGAATACAGCGTGCGCAAGCGCCAATAGCTTTAACTTTTACAATCATGTCCAACAATCCGGGCCACGGCTGTTGTCGTGGTGTTTGGTGAAATATCTGTCAAGGCCAACATCCTTATCTGTAAAACTTTATCTTAACTGCAATCTTAACGATTACAATAATACTTTAAAAGGCTTAACCTCAATTGTTATAAATTGCAATATAGGATTGCTTATGATGTTAATAGCGCCTATTTTAATAGTGATAAAAATTAGCTTATAAATGACTACACCTCTAAATATTGCCGCCTTTCCTCAAGCACGTTTGTCACGGTTGCGTCAACAGGATTGGTTGCGGGATTTGATACAAGAACATCATGTGCAAGTGCATGATTTGATCTGGAGCATCATTGTACGCGATACCAGTCTTCCTGCCACCATCAATACGATGCCAGGTCTTATACGTTATACAGTAGAAGAATTGCCCAAAGTTATTACAGATGCACATAACTTAGGTATTAAGGCCATAGCCCTGTTTACAGCCATTCCTTTCGCGCAAAAATGTAATCAAGCCAAATTAATTTTGGATGACCAAAGCTTACTGTATCAAGCCATTCGAACTATTAAAGCGGCGTGCCCGGATATGGGGGTGATATCAGATGTGGCATTGGATCCCTTTACTGCCCATGGCCAAGATTGCTTAATTAGTGATGGCCGGGTACAAAACGATGCAACGCTGGCTGTGTTGGCACAAGCGGCCGTATTACAAGCCAAATCTGGTGCAGATATTATCGCCCCCTCTGACATGATGGATGGGCGCGTCAAAGTCATTCGCAGCGCCTTAGATGAACATGGTTACATCAATACAGCAATTGCAGCATACAGCGCCAAGTATGCCAGTAGTTTTTATAGTCCCTACCGCGATGCTGTGAACACCAATGCGTGTTTAGGACGTGCTGATAAAAAGACCTATCAAATGAATCCTGGCAATGGACGCGAAGCTGAGCATGAGGTTATGGCTGATCTTGCAGAAGGTAGTGACATAATCATCATTAAGCCCGGCCTCAGTTACCTTGATATTGTCAAGCGAATCAGTCAGCTTACCCCTGCCCCTGTGATATCTTTTCAAGTCAGCGGCGAGTATAGTATGCTGAAATTTGCAGCAGCAAATGGCGCTTTAAACTATGAGCAGGCCTTAATGGAACAGCTGATCAGTTTTAAGCGTGCAGGAGCACGTGCAGTTATTACCTACGCAGCCCTGGATGCTGCCCAAATTATGAGGAGTCAACAATAATGTATAAATTATGGTTTGCAATGTTAGGGGCTGTACTGTTATCGGGATGCATTGGATCAGCATATGTATTAGACAACTATGATGAGGACGTGACTTATCCTAATTTACAAACTGTTCCTGAGCGCCCACCTCATCCTGATTTTGAAAAGATGAAACAACAAGAGGCACACCTAAAGCAAGCCCAACAGCAAGAGCTTGATTTTAATCAACGCCTGCGTCAGCAAGCTTTATGATGCCCACAAATGCTGCTATTGTTGCAGGCGGTTGTTTTTGGGGATTGCAAGAACTGTTTCGCTATCACCCAGGCGTAATTGATACAGAAGTGGGTTATTGTGGGGGCACCTTGGACAAGCCCACTTACAACGATTTGAAAAATACAACTACGGGTCATGCTGAGGCCCTACGTATAATTTATGACCCTGCACAATTGACCTATCGTCAACTACTTGAATTTTTCTTTCAAATACATGATCCAACTACTTTGAACCGCCAAGGTAATGATCACGGTCCCTCTTATCGCTCAGTGATATTTTTTGCAAATGAGCGTGAGAGAAAAATTTCTGAAGCTGTTATTG
>Ga0160427_10002480_pt1 | contig 11097 bp, 10 predicted proteins | sample SolpanmetagenomL_FD_108194 | JGI IMG/M metagenome (GOLD analysis project Ga0160427, IMG submission 108194) | Solar panel surface microbial communities from Lawrence Berkeley National Laboratory, California, USA - L | ecosystem: Engineered > Built environment > Solar panel > Unclassified ...
CTGATACTGTCGGCCAATTCAAATAGGGTTCTAAACCACGGCTTTTCCGCAGCTGATCCATCGATATTTACTGCTAAAAAGCGAGAGGTTCTGAATTGGCCGACAGTATCCACACCTCGTCGATATGCCACCGGGAGCCCCGACGGGCTCCCGGTGGCGCAGGTCTTCCGCGAAGAGGGGTCCGAATTTTATGCACCACTCGCGCAAAGTTTCGTGACTGACAATGATGCCGCGCTGGTGGAGCAATTCCTGGACGTCCCGGTAGCTCAGGGGGAAGCGGTGGTACAGCCAGACGGCGTGCTGGATGATGGTCATCGGGAATCAGTGGCGGTATGGCTTGGCGTCGGTCACGGACGGTCAGCCTACCCTGATCCGGTTAAGGCAACACAACCGTGGTGCGACCTTTTTCATTTACCGCTACGGATTACAGGTGCAAGTCCAGGCTTTCAATCGACCAGTTCTGTTGACTGGTCATTTTGTAAATCTTGAGTAGGCGTCCGTCATCCAACTGCCATTTTTCCACCTCGACAGGCGGTTTCAGGAACCGGCTTGGGCGGGTGTACTTATCCAGCCGCTGCACGGCGCAGGTGGCCTGTGAGCCCTGGTAGACCACGGGCCCGGCAACCGTATACCTCAGCTCCGTCTTCGTCTCTTTCAAAGACAGCGTACCGGACGTTCGTGATGGCCACGGCAGCGGCCTGTATGTGAGCTCCAGCAAGCCAGCAGAACCTCTTTTCACTTCTGCTCCTTATCGCCAACGGCGACTGAAATCCGGAATACCAGAGTCAGAACTCCACATCGGTCTCCCCTGCACCGCCGTCCACGGGCTGAATGGGAAAGACTAGTCTTTATAACCTCTGTAATACAAACTGCCCGGCCCAATGGGCAGACTCCCAGCCAAGGTCAGCACGCTCCAAGAGCCCAGCGGCCGGAGGCGCGGAGCCACGTACGGCTGCCGACTGAGAGGAGCAGGTTCAGGTGTGAGCGGCGGGTTCAGGGGATGCGGGTTCGAATTATGGTCGGTCATGGGTCTCCTTTACATTCTTCAGTTCAAGCAACTTGTGGGCCGTGAACTGAGCAGCCTCAGCTCACGGCACCGGCTACGGATTAAGGCAGCTGTGCGGTCGTGCCCGCCGGGACGCCGTACGTGGCTGGGTCGTTCGTCACATTCACTCCCCAGGTCACCAGGCTGCCGTCCGATTTGAGTGCCAGGATCTGCTGGCCGTACTCACCAATAGACAACGATACGACGTCGGAGAGTCCTGCTGGCACGGCCGACTCTTGCCCCGGCTGCGCAGAGGGGCCCCAGCTGACCACTGTGCCGTCTGCTTTGAGCGCGAAAGCCGCTGTATAGTTGCCGCTGGCGACCACCTGAACGACATTAGTCAACCCTGCCGGCACTTCCAGCGCACCTCCAGGCTGCGCAGCATTGCCCCACCCGACCACGCTGCCATCGGCCTTCACGGCGAAGGCCGCGTTACCGCTAAGATCAGTTACGCTCACCGACACAACGTCGTTCAGGCCGGCCGGCACTTCCAGATCTTGACCCGGCTGCGCGTAGGGGCCCCAACCCACCACCGTCCCATCATTCTTCACGGCGAAGCTGTCGTAATAGTTGGTGGCAATCGAACTGACATTGTTGAGGCCCGCAGGAACATCGGTCTGGCCGCTGTCGTTCTGCCCCCAGGCACTCAGGGTGCCGTCGGCTTTGAGGGCCAGGCTGTGGTAACCACCGGCGACCACTTTGATGGCCGGCTGGCCACCGGGTTCGGTCACATCCAGATCGAGGGGCGTGGTGGTCTGCCCATAACTGTTGTCGCCCCAGCCCACGACCGTGCTGTTGGTGTTGGCCCGAATGCCCACGCCATGACTGAATCCAGCAGCCACATCTTTGTACGTACCAGGCGGGGGTGTGAGAACGCTGCCACCGCCGCCCCAGGCGAACAACGCACCACTGGGCCGGATCACCACATTGAAGCCTTGACCGCTGGCGATGGTCGAGCGGGTCAGCACCCTCAGGTTCAGTGGCGTGCTGCTGACGCCGCAGGCACTGGCCGTCACGTCACTGGTGCCCTGTCCCACACCCGTTACGACGTTGCCGCTCACGCTGACGGCAGTGCCGGTGGCCCCGAGCGTCAGCGTCAGGGCTGAGCTGGTGGCGTCTGTGAAATTCACGGTGCTGGGAATCACCACCCGGCCGCGCTTGGCCAGCAGCTTGCGGTTCAAGTCGGTATTGAGCACCACACTGCTGACCGTCTTGTTGACCAGGAAGGCGTCGGTGCCGGTGCCGGGCTTGTTCAGCGGCACGCTGCACACCAGTTGCCCCAAGTTCAGGTTGTAACTGCTCCCGGGCAGCAAATTGACCTCGCTGGCCCCCAGCTGGTCGACACGCGCCTTGACCAGAGCGTGGTCGGCGCTGCTTTGCTCCTCTGGTGCCTCGCTCACGCGGGTCACGCTGTCTTGCACCACCTCGAACATCATCGAAAAGTTGAAGGCGTCCTCTGTGGAGCTGGCCAGCAGCGGCACCTTGACGCTGACAGTCACTTCACCGCTGCTGCTACCGACTGGCAGGCTGCGACTGGTGCCGCCAGGAGTGGTGGCCACGAAGCCGTAGGGCAACAGCGCATCAACGCCGCTGGGCGTCCCGAACGCACTCAGGTCAGCTGGCGGAAACACCTGAAAGTCGGCCGTTTCCGTAATGGTGCGCGGGCGGGCACCGTCAAAATACAGACTCTGGGTCGGCATCACCATTCGGGCTACGGCATCAGGATTGCTGACCGGACTGCCGTCAAACCGCGTCAAGCCCTTCACCGCTGTTCCGGCGCTGGTGGTCGGGGTTGCGGCAGCCACCAGCGAGATGTTCTTAAGCGGACCGCTGCTGGTATTGTTCACCGCAAAGGTGGCAGACAGATAACGCCGGCCCGTGGTGGCAAGGTCGCTGGTCCGTCCGCCCACCGTAAAGCTTGACTGCCGAAGAGGTGTGGCCACCAACTGTGCGGCGGGGACACTGCTGAGGGCTTGTGCGCCCAGGCCACTGACCGGGCGCGAGGTGACGCTGAGATTGCCCTGCGCGTCACGGTTGAAGCTCACCTCGACCAGGCCCAGCACGCGGCCCTGGGTGGTTGTGGGGGCTTGCCTCACCGGAGTCTGGGCCACTGGTTGCGCTGCTGGAGTGGTCGCCAAATGACCACAAGAAGCCAGCAGCAGGGTCAGCGACAACGCTGCTCCTGACAACCGAGGAAAGGAGGGTCTGATGAGCGGTGCAGCGCTTCGGGGACTGGCGGGTCTTTTCATGGTGCGATCAAGATTCATTGCAGCTCCTTTACATCTGAAAGAAATCGAATAGACAATGGGCCGACTTATGTCGCCTCAGTTGTCAGCATTCCGAGTGCAACGCTGAAAAAAGTTTCCCGACGTGTCTGGATTGGCCCTGATTCCAACTGGGAGTCGTGCTTCGATGTCTGATCGCGCTCAAAATTCGTTTCAGGAGCCGCTCTCCCAAAGGTAAGGCCAGCTTAATTCAAAAGGTCCCAATTTTGCCAGCCAAATCTGTTACCGCTTGTGAACGAAAGTTCCTGCCGCTGCCCCGCGTTCAACATTCCCGCTTGAATCGTGTGATTCATCTTCAGGACGCGTTCTGTGAGTGAAACCAGCGCCAGACCTGCCGTGTGCTGCCGTGTACCCATGAAGCCTCCGCACCACCTTCGACCTGATCCGGTGCATTCGATTTGACTGAAGGTGAGCAAATCATAAGACGCCTGGCACGCACCTGACTATGGAATTTTGTTACCGCCTGTGAACGGTTGTGGGATTTGGGAAGTTGGCTCCGAACTGACAGCCCATACAATTTGAGCTGTTACTACCTCCCCCACTGCTGAGGATTCGTCATGGAAAGTCCGGTTCAAGCTACACAGGGTTCGCTTGCCTCTCCAACACTGACCATCCAGCTCGACAAGGAGATCTGCCGCCTCATCTGGAACAACTGCGTTCTCCCACTGTCAGAGAAATGGGTGGTGTTTTATGCCCTGCTGGCGGTCAACCACGAGCGCCATGTCAGCACAGACGAGATCTGCGATTATCATCCCTGGAGCCGCCTGAGCCCCAGCGTAGCGGGCAGGGACTTATGGCGCTTCACCAGGACACAGGAACTGGAGTTGTTCGGGCACCGGATCACCACCAGTCCGGCCCGGCAGACCTCCAAGCTCTTCAGCCTGGTTCTGGAACCCCGCTCTCAACTCCGCTTTGATCCCGCGCGTCCGGTGGTCTCCGACCACCTGCGCTCCCTGCGGATTCACCGCAATACGGTGGCCGTGGAGCTTAGCGAATGCACGCTGCTGCTCCAGAGTGGCCTGGTCACCCAGGCGCTCGAGCGCCTGGGTGCGATGCACGACAGCACACTGTCTGCGAACGATCAGGCCCAGCTCCTGACGCTGACCACAATGTGTCTGGAAGATCAGGGCGGAATCAACGCGACAGCGTCTCAGGTGCCCCTTCTGCTGGCAGCATCGCAGCTTCCCGGACTAAACCGGCTTAACCGTGCACGCCTACTGGTCCGGGTAGCCCGCTATTACACCTTGAAAGGACAATACGATCAGGCGCACAGGTATTTTGTGACCCTGCGATCAATGCTGGTCCCTGAAGACGGCGTGGAGTACTGCTGGTTTCACATCAATTACGGCGTGTACCTGCGCCGGACTGGGCATCTGGAGCGGGCCATCCACCATCAGCGTCTGGCCCATGACGTGGCGCAGGTGGCCCAGTGGTGGCATGGCGTGTACTCCGCGCGCTCCAACCTGACCCTGATGTACCTCTCGCTGGCCGAAACCAGTCCCGCGCCGCTGCACAAACGACTGCTTCAGCAGGCCCTCGACTGGTCGCTGCGCGCGCATTCGACGGTGACCCTAACGCGCCAACACCTGGCGATAGCCCATACAGCTGTTTTGGTGGCGCGGACCTACCGGTTGCTGGGCCAAACCAGGGAGGCGCAGCACTGGCTGGACAAAGCCCGTCTGGTAGATCATCACCCGGAGCTGTCGCTGCATCTGGCGGTGGTCTGGGACGAACAGGCGCTGCTCGAAGAACAGCGTGGTCACCACTTTCATGCTCACCTGGCCCGTGTGCAAGCGGCAGCCTGCCGAACGCGACAACCATAAAGTTCCCCACCGACGCTTTCACGTCTGGCAGGAAACGAATTCGTTATTGTTAGAAGATCGTGCAGTGCGCCCATAGTCGGGATGAAGCGGGATGGGTCTCGTCTCACCGCTCAGGGCGTAGGCTGCGCTACTCCGCTGATCACGGTGTTGACGGGCGTACTGCTGTAAGTAGTCGTGCCGTCGCCTAACTGACCTGCAATGTTGTAACCCCAACTGCGCATGGTGCCGTCTGACTTCAGGGCCAGACTGTGACGACTGCCGCCCGCGAGGCCCACCGCGTCTGTCAGACCAAGGACGGTCACGGGCGTTCTGGTGTCGGTGGTCCCGCCGTCGCCCAACTGTCCATCCTGATTGCTGCCCCAACTGCGCACCGTGCCGTCCGACTTCAGGGCCAGACTGTGGTTACTCCCGCTCGCTACACCCACAACACCTGTCAGGCCCGTGACCAAAACAGGCGTATTGCTGCTGTAGTTGAACGTGCCGTTGCCCAACTGTCCAGAGTCGTTGCTGCCCCAACTCCGTACCGTGCCGTCCGACTTCAGGGCCAGACTGTGTCTGCTGCCACCTGCGAGGCCCACCACGTCCGTCAGTCCTGAAACCGTGACCGGCATATTGCTGTCGGGGGCCGTACCGTTGCCCAACTGTCCAGCGTCGTTGCTGCCCCAACTGCGCACGGTGCCGTCCGCCCTCAGGGCCAGACTGTGAGCGTCGCCGCCTGCAATGCTGACCACGTCGGTCAGGCCTGAAACCGTGACCGGCGTATTGCTATTTGTGGTCGTGCCGTTGCCCAACTGACCAACACTGTTGGCTCCCCAACTGCACACGGTGCCGTCCGACCTCAGCGCCAGACTGTGGTTAGTCCCGCTCGCTATTCCCACCACACCTGTCAGACCCGTAACCGAAACGGGCGTGTTGCTGAAATAAGGGACCGTGCTGTTGCCCAACTGCCCCGACTGGTTGGCGCCCCAACTGCGCACGGTGCCATCTGCTTTCAACGCCAGACTGTGAGCGTAGCCGCCTGCAAGACTGACCACGTCGGTCAGGCCCGACACCGTAACCGGCAAACTGTTGACCCTGCTATACGTGCCGTCGCCCAACTGTCCGGAGAAGTTGTCCCCCCAGGCACGTACCGTAGCGTCCGCCTCCAACGCCAGACTGTGGCTGTCGCCACCCGCCAGAGGAACCTTTTGCGCGGCCACGCCCACAGCCGTCTGGCTGACGAGTGGCGTCCCGGCGGTGGCCGGGCAACTGGTTCCGGCGTAGGCCTGCACAGTGTGGTTGCCCAGCGAGGTCACGCTCACCCGGTAGCGGTTGGGAAAGCTGGCGGTGCTGATGTTGCTGATCACCGCGCCGTCGAAGCTGCACAGCACCGATGCGACGCTGGCCCCGGTGCGGTCCACGTTTCTCAGGTCGTAATAGGCGGGCAGGCTGGTTGCGCCGCTGGTCGGGAACTGGCTGTAGTTGCCGTAACTCCGGGTGGTGCGGCTGTACTGCTGCACGGCGGAGGTGAGCGTAGCGCCTTCCTGCACCGAGATCACGTTCAGGCTGAAATTGAACGGGTCGTTCTTCGGATTGGCGTCGGCTGGCAAGTCCACCGCGAAAGTCACCACCGCAACTCCACCGGGGGCGAGGGTAGCAGAGGCCTGCCAGCCGTAGGGCTTGACGCTGCTGATGTTTTTCCCGGTGGTATCGACGCCGCTGACGTCCAGGCCCGTGACATATGGACTGGCGCTCCCGTCGGTGGTCGCCTGTAGGGTCGTCAGGTCGAAGTTCTGGCCCTGCACGGTGGTCAGGCTGCTGGCCTTGCTGGAAGCGTCGGAGCCGTCGTAGTACGTCACGCCGCTGAACACGCTGCTCTTGCCCGTCGGGATCACTGGCACGAACTTGAGGCTGTTCAGGGTCAGACCGGTGTTGTTGGTCACCCGGAAGGTGGCCTGAACATGCCGGAGACTGGTCGCGGCGACAACGAAGGTCGAGTTGGCCACCCGCGCGAACGTGAACGCGTCCGGCGTACTCACCAGGCCCTGCGTCTGGAGACCGGACGCGGTGAGGCTCTGGGCGCTGACGCTGAAGTCTGGTGAGCCGACCTTCTGGAAGGAAATCTGGTAGACCCCGGCAGGTGTGATGGCGACCGGAGCGGACATCACCGGCTGGGTGATGCTGGTGCTCGACTGGCCGCAGGCGGCGAGCAGGAGGGCAGGGAGCAGAAGCAAGGACACTGTGGGTCTACGCATCATGTCTCTCCTTGGTACATGCGAATGAGGAGGCCGGTACCAGGTCCGATGGGAATAGAGATCACGAGCGTCACGGCTGTCCACGCACCCAAGGGGGTCAGGCGGGGCGGAGTGTACGGCGGGCGGGGAACAGCAGCAGCGACAGGAGTTGGCAGAGCGGGTCGTGACATGGAAACCTCGATAGAGAAGGCGTTCGGGAGTCATGCATGGGCCTCAGGTAATCGGGGCTTGTTATTTTGCCTCCGAAACCGAGCATCATGACGATCTAAAGTTCACAACAGAGCGGCCCAACGCGCTTCACAGGAACCACCCCTAAGCTTAATGAGAAGAATATCACGGTGTCACCCTACAAATGGATAGGGACTTGTCGAGCGGCACTAGATGAGTTCAGGGAAGTTACAGGAGGTCACTTCGCAACGATATCGGTGAAGGCAGAGACAGGCTAGCCGTTCGGAGCACGTCAATGCGCAAGCCCAGGACGTACTTAAAATCTGATTTGCTGCACCACTCACGGGGCGTCTGATGGCTGGCCTCGCTACCGCGCTGATGCAATCATTCTTGAACAGCACCGTAGCCCCCGAGCATCCTTATAGGCGCTATCCTGATCAGGAAGCTCAGCGGGAATCGGCGGTAAAGCCAGACAGCGTGTTGAATGATGGTCATAGAGAAGCGGACAGGCTTGCTCAAACGACTCCCTTCTGGCCAAGATACGGTGGCGGTAAGGCTTCGGATCAGTCATAACGGGTGGGCCTACCCCAAACCACTTGAGGCAATATAACCAGGCCATTCCCCGTGATTTTACAATTTTAGACGAAGTTGAGGGGAGGCTCGAGTGCACGAGAATGCTGAATTCATCCTGGTGCGGGCCTTGACGACTGACCCCCCGCAAGTGGGGCCATCAGATGTCCCGCACCTCCTGGCTGCTGGCCTCGCGGGGCAGGTAAGGATGCGTCTTCCCACAGACCATCCGTTACAAGACCTGTTGCGTCCCAGTCAATTAAACCAAGGCAACCGGCACGCCTACATTCGCGCCGAGTTGAGACCCCTCCTGGTTGCATGGGCCCGGGGAGGCATTCCTGCCCTGCTGTTCAAGGGCTTTTCCCTCTCTGAATTCGAGTACGTCACATCAGGCGAGCGTTTCTACGGGGACGTAGACGTCCTGATTCCCGAAGACCCAGCTATTGTCGCTCGTGCCGTTCACATCGCCCTCGCTCACGGTTGGCGCAGTGACGGTCATCACGCGGTAGCGGACCGGTGGACACATGAGAGTGCGCACCTCTTCAGCCCCGGGGGGCATGTGCGGCTTGACGTTCACCGCTTCTGCCTGGGATGGGTGGTCGGTTCTCAAGCCCGGGTTCGGAGAGTGACTCAGGCCGTATGGTCCGGGGCCCAGGCGTTGGACTGGGCGGGTATTCCCGTGTGGATACCACACCCGCGCGACGCCCTCGTCCTGATTCTCGCGCTGGCCCGGCAGTGGGGCGGTGAGGCAGGCAGCTTCAAACCGGCTGACTACGCTGACGCGGCGCTGCTTATGTCCCGTTACGTTTTCAAGCGAGAGCAATTGGCGGAGCGCGCCGGTGAGGTCGGTGCGGAACACACCTGGGCCGCCTTCCAGGCTTGTTGTGATCCGGAGCGGCAGCGCTTTATGCTGGGAAACGCAGCAGCGTCAGCTGCCCTGCGTGCCGCTGTTCGCCGCGATGGTCTGTCCCAACAGCAGAACATATGGCACAGGCGCCTCAAGGTACTACCCTCACGACTTCTTTGGGTCCCTGCCTTGCTGCCTGACGCCTTCGCTGCGTGGCGAGCCGTTCGTGCGGGAGGAGATCCACGCACTTACCTTGCGCGGTGGACCCCCCCCGTTCCCCCTTATGGTCTGCGGCTGTCAAAAGTTCAGGACGTTATCTCCGCTGCGCGGCTGCTGACCCGGTTGCTGTACCCCCAGCAGGTCAAGACAGGAACGTGCGTCCCCCTCGCCTACACCATTTACCGCGCTCTGCGGCGCTTGGGTCATCCTGCTGTTTTTGTCAGTGGTGTGACTGTCACGCCAACAGGCATTCAGGGGCATGCATGGGTGGAAGACATCCGCGGCCCACTTGATGACTACGGTGAACCGCTCAACCGCCTGCACTTCAAGGAAGTGTTTCACTTTCCAGATGAAAACACCCCGAGCCTCTCCTGAACGCTGAAAGCGACGGTATCTCGCGTAGTCCCTACCACCTCCAAGTGAGACAGCAACACGTTGACAGCGAGCGCGCTCGCTGTGCGCCCCGCCTGTGTCAGGGGAACGCCCACGGTCTCCCAGATGGCCCGCACCCGTTGCGCCGTCGTCAGCAGCGCAGGCTGTCCAAGTACCAGCAGCCCGCGCAACGTCGCCTTGCCACCGGGCTGCGTGAGCGGCAGCATGCACTTGCCGTGCACGTCCCGTCCGATGACACTGTCGAGTAAGTGCGGTGCAAATGTCTCCAAGCTGTCCTTAAATGCCCGTAGGTGCTGATCAAACCCAACCACCCGTTGGTCTTCGGGTCGCAGCCAGGCCTGATCCTCGGAAAGCACCGTGAGGCCTGCCCCTGCCAGGCGGAGAGCTGCGGTGCTTTTCCCAGCACCACTGACGCCAGTAATGCCTACGCCCTGCCCAAGCCGTGTCAAAACGGCAGCGTGTAAGGGGAGCCATCCGCCCACACGATGTGCCTCTGTGAAAGCGAGCATCCACGCTTCTTCAGGTATCGCCGTCCTCCCTAGCGTCAAATGGACGTTACGACCACTGACCTTTAAGTACAACGCCTCTCCCAACCACACCTCATCTCCACTCACCCAGACGGGGAAGGGCACCTGAGCAAGCATCAAGTTCATAGGAAGAACAGGAGGCACAGGCGGCAGAACACCGGAAGAGAGGACGATGGAGCGCACAGGTGCAGTTTCTGTCCCATACCCCCACCGCCGGTGCAGGGCTTGAAAGGTCTGAGCTTCTACGACACCAGAGACCTGGGTGTCCAGACTGGTGAACGCCTCTATCTCCTCAATCATCTGTGGTGAATGAGGTTTCGAGCAGCCAAGTCATGGAGCAGCGCGTGCGCGTCAGCTTGTGCCTGGTCCGCATCTATGTCAAACATCTCGATCAGCGCAGCTCTCACCTGCTCGGTGGTTGCCGGAAGGGTCTGCCAGGCGAGTCGGCCCGAAGCATTGAGCTCAAACATCTGACTGCTTGCAGCCTGCATGAGGACGAGTTCGTCTCCCAGGTCCGTCACAAGTACATCTACATCAACTTGCCACATGTGCATCAGCGTAGCGCAGAACTGAGAGTGTGAGGGTGACCCTTCTGGTGGTCACGCTTGCTTCGGTTCTCCACGAGATCCCCGGCTAGGGATTTCGTCATCATCGCGACAGATTTCGGTGTGTGGGAGACATGGCGGCTCTACAAATGTCGCTGGTCCGTGGAATGTACCTTTGGCAGCCTCAAGTCTCGGGGATTCGATCTGGAACGCACTGGCGTTACCCAGGTTGTGTTGCCTTAACTTGGCCTGCGGCAGACGGAGGGTAGGGGTGGCCTGAACTTCAGGCCACCCCTACCGCGACGGTTGACCACGTCCGGAACGCTCGTTTCTGATTGCTTTTTCTCACTGCGGCGCAAACACTGGTGCGGGAATGATGGTGGAGGTTGGTGATTCGGGCATGCAAGCTCAGGAATTCTTGAGTACGTTTCCGTCGTCTGA
>Ga0160427_10002481_pt1 | contig 11095 bp, 11 predicted proteins | sample SolpanmetagenomL_FD_108194 | JGI IMG/M metagenome (GOLD analysis project Ga0160427, IMG submission 108194) | Solar panel surface microbial communities from Lawrence Berkeley National Laboratory, California, USA - L | ecosystem: Engineered > Built environment > Solar panel > Unclassified ...
ATCTCGTCCTCAATACGCTTATATCTTGACCTTTCCAAAGTCTGGTGTACCATAACAATCACCTCTGAACAAGAATAAACCACTGTTGTAAGTCTGTTCAAACGATATGCTGCTGCTTGCAGCATCAGCAGCTAGGAAAACAACAGGAATAAATCCATCGGAAGGACAAGCAGGGCTGTTCACTTCAACATATTTGGGATAATCAGAGGTATCCTGGCTAAAAGTTGTTGTTCCGAATAAGAAACTATCGGCTACATTACTGTCACCAGGTGGTAGTGCATATGCATTGAGTTGAGAAGATCCTACAACATCGAATGCATCCGCACTAGAGAAATAAAACCGGATGCTGCAGGGGCCTGGTTCTGCCACTGTAGGATCGAACTGAAAAATTGCCCCTGCGGCATATGTGTCGTCAGCAAGGAAGGTAGTAGTGTTTGTGAGGTCCTTGGAAGGGTCGAAGTTCCCGCTCGTAAGGTCTACGATAGTTGTAGAAACGAGTTGAGGAGCAATTATTTCGCAATTAGATTGACGCGCTTGTATTTTGGGTAGTGTAAGAGCCCGAGTGATTGTGACAAGCGAGGCAAGGCTGACGATAATGGATGAGGTCTTCATTCTGATTATATTGGTGTATATATTTAAGTTATTCGATGTTTGTCCTTGTAGGAATATTAATCTTGAAGTTGATTGTAATTGTGTTGGTCTTGTCTAATGATGCAATGTTGTAAATATTAACTTATAAGCTTACTGTCGTCTCAGAAAATGTCGAACGAGTTGATGGGAAATACAGTACACTTTATAGATCTTCGCGATGATATTACTGTCCTATTCGGCTCATATATGTATTACATGGTAATTGTCTATAATCAGGCTATCAAGCTCGATTGTAGAAAACGTTGACTACCTGTCAAGAAGCAACATTTCACTTTGTGTTACAATAATAGCATAATGTAACGGTGATATCGTAAGATCAACTAGGACTAAGATTATCACGTACCACTTTATCCGAAATAGAACATGTGTTATTCCTCATGGTATCAGGATCGGACATTTCGTTTGCCTGTTTGTGTGACATAGCCTTGCAACTGTGTATATAATGTCACATTTTAATCTATGTTTCCCTCAGCTATACCTGGGTATCTGTGCGAATGTATGCCAAGTGTGTAAGCCTCAAGAAACAAACACCTGAGCTATACGTCTCTAAAATCTCCAAAATGATGGCTCGAGCGCTCGTATATCTATTTCTAATAATTGATCAAGCACAATAATCACAATTTCAATATTATATAGTCATGAACACAAGCGTAGAGCTAGCCAAAAGCAGTTACAAGTACTAGTGGGATCACTTATATATTTGGTACTTCGAGCATGAATATAAGGTTTTGTTGGTGGGTCTGATTGTCTGGCTTGGGAACGAACATTCAGAAAGCATAATGTGGGGTCCCTGAGTCTTGTGTGAGGCAGAAGCCCTGAGACTTGGATATTTCTAATTCAGGATATCGATCGCGGTGTGTATACGATCACTATGATATGGGTCTGGAGTCAAGAGCCGGCGAATAGTTCACGCAGCTTACTTGGACGAACTTAACTTAGAATTCATGTACGAATTTAGACTTCATGAAGATTGCTCAGTCTCAGTCCAGTGGAGGTCATTACGTGATACTTGATCAGCTGGTTCTATGATGAACAAATCCTGTGGAGGCTCGTGTAACTGAGATGCAATATAAATATATTAATAGTCGTTTCGCTTATCATAGCGAAGCTTACTCAGTCCAGGTCGGATAGACTTCTATAACTCGTCCGAAACAATTTAAGTTACTCGGACCATTCAAAAGTTTTGTAGCATGCAAAGGGACCGCTAGATTTGCTCTCTTACTTCATTTTAGCCGTTCGTGTCTTATAGCTTCAGACGTCTGTACATGAGAAAATTAAGGTGTTCGTGATGTCATTGACACTCTGTTCTATTTTAGAATATGCAAACATACTATAACTATAGAAGATATTTAAGTAGGTGCACAGGTATATTAGTGCTAGTTAAATGTATGCATATTTGAACTCGTGTTATTAATACAAGATGCGCGACACTGAGCACTGACGTCTTTGTCAGACTACCAGCTCACATCGTTACCAACATTTTAATTCTTTGTTCCTGTATATGGAACGTAGTATTTTCCTTGTGGGCCAGTTGTAAAATCACCCTTCTGTTCCAGACTGTGAATTCGACCAAGCAAAAATTCAAATTGTCGGTATGAGGCACCCGGCACATATTGAGGAATTTGGTGTCCAGCAAGATTGACAGTGACAAAGGTCAGACCTCTTTCTGTGTGGGTGACACCTTGATAACCACCACCAGCAGTGTCAATGAATGCCGGGCTGTTCGGAATGGCATTGTTGACATAGTTGATAATCTCACCGATAGTCTGGTGATAAGGAACGAAAAAGTTTTGTTCGCGAGATGGACGATGCTGGAAACCCTGAGCGCCATTCCATGTCATATTTTGAATGGTGATGAGGGAACCATTGGAGAACAACAGGAAATCAAGCAGGCCGTGGCCAATGATTGTGTTGTTAGTCCTCTCGATGACTGATGGCAATGGTCCAAGTGAAGATGGTGGAGATTTGTCACCTTTAGGGAACAGATTAGGTCCTCCACCACAGATGTAGTAATTTGTTGGTGGTGCATGAATGACCTTTTGAACATCCGATCGGTTGAAGTAGTTGTTTGGTCCTGAACCTAGAGATGGAAAGCCAAGTTCATCCCATAAGAATGGGCAATAATCCGTCAAATGGTAGATATTGAAGCAAGGATTTTCGTAGTATGCTGCGCTGTAGACAGCATCATACAGATCGCAACCAGGAACCGCGCTGCTTGGTGCTGTTGGAATCTTGCCCACAGGTGGAAATGTGTCGGAGTACTTGTTGAAGAATTCTGTGAACCCACACTTTTCTGCTTGAGTAGTAATGTTCTTGATGAATGTCTCATTGAGATTGATGACATTGTTATAATATAGTAAAGCTGGTACTACAGGAGCTTGTATCAAGGTATCATCCTCGTTGATAGATGGATCGTTGATTTGGACTCCTTTGACGTTGAAGTATTTGTGGTCTTTGGTGTCCAACATAGCGCTAGCAATGTATGGAATATACTGTCCGGCATAACTTTCGCCAGTAATGTACACCTTGTATCCTTGCATGGAGAAGGTATCGATGAAGTTCTTCCAAAATCCCATGAATTGAGTCGCAACATCGGTTTCATCGTTGAGAGTTGCATTACCAGGAGAGAAGCCGGTAGAAACGGGCTGATCAATCCAGATCATGTTTGTCAAGTTCACCCAAGAGTAAGGATTGGGGACAGGAGCGTATGTGCCGGACTGCCATATGAATGGACCATTCTCTTGAAACAATCCGTCCAAAGAACTGCAACCAGGCCCACCATTGAGCCATATCGTAATCTCCTTCTTGGCTTTAGGGTTTTCTGACGGGAAGAACCAGAACCATAGTCTGTTATGATCATCCTGGTTTGCAGTAATCGGTAGTGTGCCCGCGTACGACTCTCCAATGTTGAAATTGACGTCTGGTAACGCAGAACCATTGACTGAAAATTCTGTATACAAGTTGGATTAGCAGCGACCCAAAACAGAAGACATGGATTACACAAACTTTGCGTTTTGTCGTTCAAGAACATTGATGTCGCACGAGAGCTACCACCTGTTGCTGAGGCGCGAAGCACCGGCTTCTTAGCATACTTTGCGCCTTTAGCATGGGGACTGTCGAGAGCTGTCACTGCAGACGCAGCCAGCAAAACTGTCGCAAAGATGTTTAGACCACGCATTTTGTACAAGATGCTAACAAAGTCACGATGAACTAGAAGAGACTCGACTCAATTCAGCAGAAGGCTCCCGGATCATGGCCACTTTATAAGAATGAGAAACATACTAAGCATAGGAGGAAGCACCCATGTCAGTGGGGGCATCACTTCCGTTTAGGACCTTTAGCTACGAGGCATTCTTCATGACAAAGAGTTAAGTGCAAGACTCTAGAGGAATGTATCCGAATGTTCAACATATCTCGCCATTGGATACATATAATGCGCACACCAAGATTAAAAGGGAAGGCGATTAAATCATAGACATGAAAATGTCACACCATATGCATGTGTTGTCGCACCTGGCCTGCCATCACGAAATATTATATGAGCCTGTTGAAAATACTCTGCAGCTGGAGAACTTAGAACGTGAATTAAACATAAGGAGGAAATTCAGCAAGACCATATTTACGGATATTCGGATATCCAAAGAAGAAGGTTCGTGTTTGAATGTTGAAGGCGTAGGAAAAAGCTTGACCTTTCTAAGCGAAAATCATGAGCATGCCAATGCTGCGACGCGATTTGCTAGAAAGACTTTGATGCGAAGATAAGGTATCATTAGATATTCCCCAGACATTCCTAACCGGGAAAAAAGTGTTGGTCCCCACAAAATAGGCAGCTTCTTTAATGCATGGTGACGAGTTCGATCAAGTGTAGTGTCTCGAAGTATCCGGTATATCTTTGCTGGGTGTACTCTACAAATATCATCACCCATATTTCGCTATGAGCCAATATAATGATTTCAACGTTCTAGGCAGTGACAAAACGTCAAATTTGATGATTATATTTCGTTGAATATGGACGTATCAGTAGTTTTTGAATTTTGTTTAGAGAATACATTGTCATCAATATTGAATAGAAGCTTTGATTCTGCTTCATCATGAGGACTGCCAAAGTTTAATTTGGCTTCTTATATAGGTTTGACACTCATTGAAACGGATTGAGATCATTTAGCGTGATGTATTTTTTGGCGTCGGAATCGTCCAATTGTGAACGAGGGAAAAAACAATTGATCAGATTTCGTGAATTCACAGTCCCTTAGTGATTGTCCACGGAGATGGTCGATCACGTTGTTTGCAGCACATCTGCAGATCTGCAGCTGTTTGAGTGTAAGTAAGTAAGTATTCCGTAATGATGAGCTCGAATCCACATTGTGACTAAACTCAACACAATGATATGATCCCGTGACTAGAGTGTGTCAATCGATTGAATTATTGAACTTATGCTTATTAGGACAATCACTATTCATTCTCATGTCAAACCTTTACTAATAAGTTGTCTGATACCTCTAAACCATACGAAACTCGTCCTCGTATTAATGATCCTTGATATCAACTCGAGTAACACTGCTGATATGCAATGGGCTGCCTTTACTTTGAATCATGTGAGTCGTACCAAGTTATTAGTCAGCTCCCTGTTGATGAGTAGCTTTATAGGGGTACTTAGCGAACGAAATAGATAAAAAGTAAGATTAAGAGAATGCATACCTCTTAGACCTCAGTGCGATTGATCGTTCACTATTGTTAGCCAGACATTAAAGATCGAAAGGCGGATTAATGCTCATAGGTCAGAGTGTTGAAATTTGAGTTTTCACTCTCTAACTGTAGCGAGTGATTCCCTTTCATTTGGGACAAGCATCGGTGCATTCGCATCGCAGACTTGTACCAAATGTCATGGTATAGCATTTGGTTAGTTATACTACAGAAGGCCTAGCCAGGAGTAGTACGGCGCGCGTGCCCGAATCCGCTATGCCCAGCCCTACCAATATCAACCTCTCGATATATGATTTAATTACAGTCACCTGCAATTATAGACAAATTTGTTAACAAATCAAGATATCCAGGAATTCTAGATCTCTTAGTTGTGAAATAAGCCTAAGAAACTTATCAGAAGAACGAGTCACTGAATCATGAAGGCGTCTGGATCAGATCCTGACTACGCTCATCTACACAATTACAACTAGAGTGGACTTGATTTCTGGAGCATGTATGTTTGATGCTTAAGAAAAATTGGTAAAGTATCGTAAATTTAGAAATCAGTGACGTGGAAGTACTTGTGATATTTAAAAGCGGATCGATATTCCAAGCTTTCTCCTATATTCATACTTACCATAGCTATAGCTACAACGAACCACAAGTTAAGCGAAGATTTGTCTGTGTTCCGTATGAAGCTGCAACCTCATGAAACACAACAAGATGTAATAACTACGAGACAGAACGGGTGTCAAAACTCTAAACTAGTCATAGCAACGAAACCCGCTTATAACCATGTACCTGAAATCAAGGCAATCCTTTGTCTACCCCTCATATCAAATCGCATGTTGCGGGCTTGCGAGGAACAGTTTATAAGGATTCGATATCCACTGCAAGTTACATTCTACCTTCACATACACAAAGCAATCTGACATTTTCCACACATTCAACTATCCTTTATTCTTGGAGCTGTGCTCTTCCATTCATTTCTGTCCTTCTTTTCAATTCTTTATCCATAGACTTAATATTGTTACTGTCTCAAGCTACTCGACCTTTACGCTTCTATCAATAGACAAACCACGCTCTTTACAACTAAACCCTTTACGAATCATAATTATGTATATTAAATACGCTTCAGCACTGCTTTTTGTCGCCTCACTAGCGTCGGCAGCACCAACCCCAAGCCTCGCGACATCAGCTTCCAATTCCACAGCACGCCAATTTAACAATTTCACGACATCTGCAGGTACAGGTGGTACAGGTTTGACCCAAGCGATCGCTACATTCCCTGGTAACCCAGGTACACTTCCGTCAAGCACAATTGCAGCATACAATGTGAGACCTTGATTCTTAAGTTATGGTGCAAGCATGATATCTCATACTTCTGTTATATAGGTTGAAGCCCATTGTGCTGTACTTGCAGAGGCAGCATTCGATACGGCCATCTCTGGTGCTAAAGATCAAGCAACGAAGGATGCTTTGAACGTTGGAAAAATCAAGAACAAAATATTGAAGATTTATGGTTAGTTATACACATTATGGCTCTGTTGTTTTGATGAGATTTAGCTTGGAAATTTGGTCAAAATGCATGATCAGTTCAGCCATGTATACTAACGGTATTGCTACAGGAACGCTTCAAGTTGTTCAAGGATTCATGCTTCATCCATCCGCCAATCTCACCGCCAGCATCACTTCTATGCAGGAGCTTGAGGTTAAACTCGCGAAGAACAACGCCATAGATACGTTGAGTAAGGGAAAGCCAAGTCTCGGTGTTAAATTTACTTGTCCTAGCAATTAGCTTCTCTTCTCGACTTTATTAGACGAGAACTATACTGCGTATTGTTGCACAAACCATAGATTAATTTTAAGACACCCTTTCCTAGTTCTGGCAAGGCTGAGCAAGTAATAATTAATCACTCGAACGTTGTATGTACCCACGTATATCCAGACTAGTCAGTATTAGTCGTGATCAATACCAGGTATCAAACTGAATTGTCCAAAAAATCCTGACGTTCAAAAGCGAATATCTGTGATTATATAGTGAGCGACACACTCGCGAGAACCCGTAGAGGTGGGATCTGAAAAGAAGAAAAATCAGACTCACAATAAGCTAAACTTTGACCGATCGGAGATGCACTAGTTACATGTGCCACTGCTTAAGTATGCGAGTAAGTTATTTGAAAATTTAAAGAATCGCATTTTTTGATATTTATATCGTAGCAGCGTCATGATATCACTGACGTTCATGAAGTAAGTTCAATGGGCGTATTGTGGCGTTCGAGGAAGAGTTTTACATCATGACCATTAAAAGCGTCAGATCTTGCACCACAGTCATGCAAGTGCTCCATATCCTAGCGCACAACACATCACCCGATACGTCGCAATAGAATCGATGTATCACGGGAAGAAAGTGGGATAATTAATTAGCGGGGTTCAGTGTTCAGGTATGACACAAAAATGAGACCAACTCAAGTTTAGTGGATGGCACAACACACTAATTGTAGTGTACAGTTAGTACTCATCGCAATTTCGCTGTTCCAATAGCAGAGCTCATCATTCTTCAAGACTGAATGTATGCATGTCCGCATCTTGTGGCCAAGTTTAATTTGGACAGCCAAATCAAAACATGCCAACAAAGTTGGGACCTGCATGCTAACCATCACAAATAATGAAGTTGCCTTCCGGACCCTTCAGGTTTTAAGCTCTAAGCTTCATTACACCATCTGCTCTCCGCTCACAAGATGGCGACATAACATTCGACTTTCTTACCTTTAGTCGATCCAGTATTTTGACATCCGGACCCGTCGAAGATTGAAGTTTTCTGCAAAACAGAATTCTGGTAGATGAGTTTGTTATCCTAGCTCGGTCAGGAGCAAGACGTCATGCATTTGCAAGACCACATGTTTGTCATCATTACTACATCTCAGCATATCTTGCCTTCAGGATGGTTTCGAGCTTTTGCCTGTCAAGCGTTTGGTGCTACAAAGGGCATCTATACGGCTTTTCCAGGCCCTGTTCCAAGAAGCACGACTCTACTTAGCTTCCTGGGCATTACATTTGTTCCTATCTTCACTGACAACGATGATGCAGGGGGCGACAAGGCCGAGGGGAGATGGAACTGGAACTGGGGGTTCCATAGACCTTGCGATCATGATCACCAACTTTCGACAAAACGAAGAAGCTTGGATCGGGGAGTCATAAAACCAGTTGTAGCAGAGCAATTACAATCTGTAGTGCATGCTTCGCCAGAACAAACAGATGATAAGGATGAAACATTTACTTCACAAGATACCACTCAGCTTCATGTCCACGATCCCGTCAGCGTTCCCGAACAATCTCTGACTATCACCAGACCCCAAAGAAAAACGCGAGACCTGTCGTAAGTTATAACAATCTTGAAAACATTTGTCATAGCTAAATATATGTGGCAGCCACATACCGGTAGTTCAACCTGATCCTGAGACAGAGTCTGAACCAGAAAATGCGCCCGAACCCGTATCGACACCACGACACCGAAAGAGAAAGGCATCAATACAGAGGGAACCAAATACTACTCCTCTGACGCCACCGCGCCAAACAGGTCGTGATTCTCATCATTCATATTCATCAACATCAGGAACTACAGATGCTGAAGAGAGAAAGTTGAGGCGTACCAAAACGACACCATTACCACGAGCTCCATCGCCGCCTTCAGACTTGTTATCATCGCCGCCGTTATCACCTACACAAAGCTCCCAACGACGAAGGTCTCGGCGGGTATTGCCGACTCCTCCACATTCGGGACATAGGCAATATACTAGAGAGGCACTGCCGTACTCTCACCTGGATACAAACTCCAATCTTGAGTATGAGAGTATAGGGTTTGTCCCATTACAACCCGATATAGATGCACGTTCTTTACCCCCTCGACGAAATACCATGTACCATTCTTCACATGGCAAGTCTAGGTCAGCAGCGCCTCGCGCCCATTCTTCTGTATCAGGTAAAAGTTCATGGGGCAAATCGCAAGCTCACCCCTTTGATGACGAACTTGGATCACCAACACCAGCTCCACGTTTGTCTCGAACTCCAACGATTGATTCTTCACATTATCGGCCAGGCGCAGTCTCTCCCTCCAGTTTTTGGCAACAACGGGATCGAGCATTGTCTCCACCGCCTCTCCCACTAGAAACCACATGGACATCCAATACCACACCTACTAGCTACCGAACTGCAACCTCTTATTTTCAAGCAGAACTTGGGAGCCCATCTCTGGGGTATCCAGCTGTCCCACCTCTACCACCGCCTCCGCTGCAGCCACTTCCAATGTCCGAATATGGCATGTACGAGGACGATGGTCAGATGTTATCACCGAATAGCAATAACAGTGTCTTTCAAATAGAAGAAATTGATGAAATGATGATTATGGATGACGGTGCTAGGTACTATCGTGTTAAATGGAGGGATACTTTCGAGACTAAGAGAGGTGTCAAGGAGGCGATGGAAGGAAACTCCAAGTACAAAGTCGAGAAGATGGGGGAGAGCACGCATGATGAGAAGGGGAGGAAGGTGTACAGGGTAAAGTGGGAAAAGAGCTGGGAATTAGAGGATGAGGTAAAGAGTGACATCGCCTTCCTAAGATATTGGGACGATCGAGGTGGATACTTATATTAACATCTAGAAGTAATATACACAAAAGATATTCTTGTCTCAGTAAACAACTCGGTTTATATACTTGACAAGCCAACATATAGACGCGCATCTATGTTTATGAAATAAAGATAGGAAGCATAGTGTCCCCACTTGATACATCTATCCAATAACCAACAATGTTGTGAAGTAACTGCAGTTGATGGAACATCTCAGGCAGGACTGTCAACAAAATTTTTATTGTGAATTTCCAAAGTGGATTAGTGACTATTTACATGACTAGCAAGAAGCTACGATTGTACACTGAATATATATTTATTGCGTGAAGTGCTGGTCATCAGTAATCCAAGTTCTCTTCCAGTCTCGGTCCTGCTGTCTTTATAGAATCTGTCGACATAAACTGAACAGCGGCTTATTCACGACTACATATTTTCCTCCACGCGAGATAGACCGGACACTAAGAACAGGGGCCACTAGCAGGATCTAGCTGGATGATCCACCCTGACGACCCAACTCAGCAACCTTCTCTTTATCCATGCTACCAAATCCATGGTCAGATTTTGTTCGTTGATCTGGTGTACCGTCTTTCTTGAGACCGTCATGCTCTGAAGGCTTGTAAATTTCGCTCGGTTGGTTGCTGCTATTATCTGATGAAGCACTTGTGGATGTGTTGTTAGAATCTTGGTTCATGCGACCGTCTGGTGTGCCTGGAGAGTACCAAAGTTAATAAACATTCGATGGTTACTTAGTCAAAAAATATATAGAGATCTTACCATCTTGCTTGAGACCATCGTTCTCTGTTGGCTTGTATGAAGACATTTTGTAAATATATGTGATTAGGTTGTTAAGGTCAGCTTATTGTAGGTATGAATGTGTATGTATTTGATGTGGGTTCCTGATGATATTGATAGAGGATAATCATCGAAGGTGACATGCTATTTATGTAGATATTCTCTAACAATTGCGAGTAAAGCAACATTGCTGATCATGATGTATATGATGCGCCACAAGGCATGTATAAAAGTGCTGACAACATACTGATATCATTATTCGATGCCCCTTGAACAGCAGATTTAGATCTGTGACATGCGTATGCATATGATAGAGGTATTCAAATTCAATTATTCAAGCA
>Ga0160427_10002482_pt1 | contig 11093 bp, 5 predicted proteins | sample SolpanmetagenomL_FD_108194 | JGI IMG/M metagenome (GOLD analysis project Ga0160427, IMG submission 108194) | Solar panel surface microbial communities from Lawrence Berkeley National Laboratory, California, USA - L | ecosystem: Engineered > Built environment > Solar panel > Unclassified ...
CACTAAGGAAAAAGTACTTGGTATACAGGTTATTAGCTCATACAAACTCAATGTGATCAAAAGTGATGAGAGACACATAATATAAATCGAGAATAAAAATTGTAGGAATAAATAAAAGTTGGTGATGCTCTGGAGACATCAAGAGGCTTCCGACCCAGATCACCATATTGTTCTTCACAAACCGAAGCAGCAAATTTCTCGATACGTGCATACAATAAGCAAACTCCATCCACCGGAAAACAAACTGCAGGACGTGTTCCATTATTGTCATCATCCTACTTATCCTTCCAACTTTTCCAACGGTCCTCACATATTTCGAATTTTCGTACATGATTCTCATACGACAATGAGCAGACGTACCAAAGTTATGACACTAGCAAGCGGTAGTGTGTCATCAAGACCCACATTATGTGAACGATTGAAAAGTCTTGGTCGTAAGCAGGACAAACCGTCTAAAAAACTTTTACCCAAAGTGACGACACCAGTTGAATCACTTGAGGAAAAGCTTGAACGTACAAAAAATGAGCACACACATACACAGCTCCGCGGACAAGAATACGCAAGCAGACAAGAATATGAACAACTCATCACACACAGCTTTATCCTATGGACTGCCCGTGACAACGCCCAGGAGCTGGAAAGACTACATAAAGAGATTCTCGAACATCCTAAAATACCAGAGGAGTATAACACAATGACAACATGCATAGAAGAGGTATTTGCCGCGCCATACGTGCTGGTTTTTGGAATTCTTTATTCATTAAACTCACAAAGCTTGATTCACTATTTTGTTCGAGAAGAAATGAGTGACAGTCTTCTTCCTATGAGTAAGGGAGACCTATCTAAAATGGGATTTGGGACAAAGTTCCGTTGTCTGTTTCACACTCAACAGTATCGGTTCCTTGTACAACCACTAGTTGAAGGAACCCATACAGGGTATGATGACGATGAAATCCTGCCATTCGAGAGGATGAAACAGATTGGCAATGCCAGTGAGAGCAGTATCGTCTGGAGTGCTCGTAATAGACTTGATAAGTCAGAGCTCTGGGCAGTCAAGGAGACTCGAGATATCGACCGTATGCTCCGGGAGGTTAAATTAATGAAGAAGACTAATGGAAAGCATTTTACCAAATGTTATGCTTCTCTAGAACAAGATGGGTTAGGAAGCATGGTTATAGCCCCACTGGCAGATTGCAATCTGAGAACGCAATTGTTTCACAAGCAGACACCTGACGACTTACTATTCGATTGGATTCTTTGTTTGAGTAGTGCATTGCGTGCTTTATATAGCGATGGTCTACGACACACAAATATAAAACTCAAAAACATCTTGATCAAAGATCAACAGGTTTATATTTCAGACTTTGGTACAGCTCGATTCATCAGTTCTACACCAACTGCGCATGTAGGCAATTATGAATATGGGGCGCCCGAACAATTCAGCACCGGTATACTAACGTATATTGGAAGATCATGCGACGTGTTTTCAATGGGCGCGGTCTTTCTGGACATCCTTACTACAGCATGTGGTAAATCAGCAAGAGTTTTCCGCCAAGCACGCGGTCGTGATCGAAAGGAGCCCACCAACAGCCTAGGTGTGCATATGCGCACAGACTTTAGCTTCCGCAATCATGCCTCTGTAGTTGAGGAATGGATTCAACAATTGACTTTACAGGTACAAGATGGTCGTAAGAAAGCATTAGTTGAACTTCTTCTATCAATGGTACGTCAAATGTTGTTACACAATAGTGATGATCGTCCCAAGCCAAAGACGATCAATAAAAAGTTCTCCATTGCTCTTCATGAGTATTCGGACCGTCAATGGCACTGCGAATGTCGATCAAAACCGAAAAGAACTAACAAAGATGACTCAGATTCAGATTCAGAGTCTGGTTTTTCTGACGACGAGTACATCTAGTTAGTGAATGGAGAAAACCCGATAGCTTTCGTTACACGTGCAATTAAATATTGTTTAAATCATTAGAGTACTGAAAATGTACAGATTTATAGGTGCATTGCTTGATACTCATGCGAATAAATAATTATGGCGGAGACTGCCTCGAATATAATTCGCTTATTAACCGCCATACGTGATTTGTATTGTATTACACAATCTTTGTAGTAATCTCTATGCTGATCGATGGGTTGTACGCCAAGGGGTTACAATATCAGGTGGAGTGATGCATAACTTTCAATTGTGTAGTGCTGTGGAAATAGCAAGCAGATTGAGGCTCAAAGATTTGACGAGGCTAGATGTTTGACGTGTTCTGCAAGGAATGATAGATGTGCTTAGTCATCCATTTGTTCTCGTTTGCTATCTGTCACTATTCATTCATTTTGAGCTACCAAGCTTGTATTTGTCTGCCGTGATATCTGTCTATATCGACATTCAATGAATCTAGTGGTCATGAATGAGCATCTAGTCTCTATAATTAACATCATTATTATTATTATTATTATTATCATTTAAATAAACAAATACCATGAACGCGATTGTGTAATTAATTGTCTTTGTATTTTGTAATTCTCGTGCAATCAATAGTCATGTTGCTGTATGCCATTCCAGTGTTGAAAGACAAAAAGGGTTCATCCATCAATTCATGGCTTCACGTTGATTCCACTGCTAAACTCAATCAATCAATTTCCACACCCACGTCACTCACTCACCCACTCACCTCTGCTCATCCCATCTTCTCCTTCACGACATTCGACATCGCAGCTCATCTTCCTCTGCGATACCCTCTACCGTTTGTGCTCCTCCATCTTCTCGGTCCTTGACTCGCTGCTCGTCATTCTTTTTGGTCTCGGACAGAGCTTCTGGTTTGAACTTTGGTGAAGAGAGAGAGAGAGGGACGGGTAAGACATCACCTACCACTATACCCTTCAAAACTGCTCGAGACGGGTTCTCCCTGTGCTAATCACCACCACCACTAACCCCACCAACGAAACAGAATTTGAAACAACAATTCATCTTGTGTTGACCGACAAAACAAATACTGGCTTCCTTTGAGCTTGAACCAATCCTACGATACCAGCGACCCAAGTTGCTGGAGACTTGACAATGGTGGAAGGAGGGGAACCGACTGGGCCAACATGGAAGTTTACGCAGTATGTTATCTCTTCATACAGATAATTGGCAAGAATTATTACAGCCAGCTTCAACTAGCTTCGAAGATGACTCGTTCTGCTTGCCTTGAGCTCTGGATTGATTGTTACCTTACAATTTGCTAATCTTTTCATCATCTAGATGCTTTGGCGACAAAGGAGACGTTGAGGACATAACAGAAGGTGCGTTTCGAGATTCATCTAGCATAATGTCTTGCTAGCGCCTCCTAATCAAGGCACAATCCACACGCTTTGTAGCTTGGACCGAAGCTAATATCGCCATCTACAGCCGACATCATTTCGACGGTAGAGTTTGATCATACAGGAAATTATCTTGCAACTGGTGACAAGGGTGGTCGTGTCGTCCTCTTCGAAAGAAACGAAACCGTTAGTACAAACCTCTCTACTCTCGATGACCATGAAGAGCTCATGCGTGATTCTTGAAATAGAAAAAAACCTGCGAGTACAAGTTTTACACAGAATTTCAATCTCACGAGCCTGAATTCGACTACCTAAAGTCACTGGAAATCGAAGAGAAGATCAACAAGATCAAATGGTGCAGACGACAAAACGCTTCACACTTTCTCCTATCGACAAACGATAAAACAATCAAATTATGGAAAGTCTTTGAAAAGTCATTAAAGGTTGTCGCAGAGAACAACCTATCACACGACCAGCATCAATCAGGCGTTGGAGGCGTAGGACCTCGACCTGGGTTCCAAGCTAATGCTGCACAATTCACCAACGCGTCGGCCTTAAGACTTCCTCGGCTTACTCATCACGATACGGTCGTGGCTGCAGTACCTCGAAGAACTTATGCAAATGCTCATGCATACCACATCAACTCAATCTCCGTAAATTCAGACGGCGAGACTTTTATCTCAAGTGATGATCTAAGAATCAATCTCTGGAATCTAAACATTCAAGATCAAAGCTTCAATATTGTTGACATAAAACCTGCCAACATGGAGGAACTGACAGAGGTTATCACCGCTGCAGAGTTCCATCCACAAAGCTGTAATTGGTTCATGTATGCCAGCAGTAAGGGAACGATAAAGTTGGCTGATATGCGTGAAAGTGCTTTATGTGACCAACATGCTAAACGTAAGTCTGATTATTTTACTCATGCCATCCAAATACTAAACTAGTCTATAGAATTTGAGCAAGAAGAGGATCCATCTTCACGTTCATTTTTCTCAGAAATCATATCTTCCATTTCCGACGTTCGTTTCTCGTCAGATGGTCGCTATATTCTATCACGAGATTATCTCACCGTCAAGATCTGGGATGTCAACATGGAGAGACAACCTATCAAGACAATTCCGATACATGAACATCTACGCCCGAGACTTTGTGATACATACGAGAACGATTCCATCTTTGACAAATTCGAGGTTGTCTTCTCTGGTGACACAAAGAATGTCATGACTGGTTCTTATAACAACAATTTCATGATATACCCCTCGGATCCGGACAAGGAGGTTGAGGTTGTGTTGCAAGCTGACAAGAGTGCCTTCAAAGCAAAGAAGGTTGGCGTCCCAACACCGATCAATGGTTCAGGCAAGAAGGGCAGATCAGGAAGTCCAGCAACTGGCAACCCTGGACGCATGAGAAAAGAGACAGATGCAGACCAGATCGACTTTAATAAAAAGATCTTGCACATGAGCTGGCATCCGTTTGAAGATTCAATCGCAATAGCTGCGACAAACAATGTAAGAATACTATTTCACCATCTCAAGATTGGTGGTGCTAACAACCTTGTAGCTCTTCGTCTTTTCCGCATTATGAATGGGGGTTATTTAATCATGGTCAACATAACGCAGGGGAGGAAAGTTTCAAAATGGTCAAAGGTGCTTCCACCTATCTATAAACGATTCTACGATTCATGTTATTGTTTCTCTCATGCAGCACTGTAACCCTCGTGCTTTGCATTCTTTCTTCCACCACCCTGTTTCTCTCTGTTTCCCACCATCAACATCTCGGAGAATTGATGATTTCACGTAGTAGATGACCAATATGGACTATGCACGAGCTGAGTAAAAAAATAAAGTTAAATAAATTTCATGTAATCTTTTTCTGTTTCTTTTTCTTCTTCTTTGTTTCTCGTGTTGTTTCCTCCTGGTATTGTATTCGTTGTCCTTTCCAAAGGACATCTTTCTAGCACTGCTGGATATGTGTTCCTTTTTCCGTCATGCACAACATGAGTCTATGTTCTACGCCCCATAGTTCATGTCAAAAACGAAAACAGCTGACGCAAGTCGATGACATTCCTCTATATGTCATTTACTATGGAGAGACTTTCGATTTATGAATTATCTTTTTCTTTTTTTGGCATGGCGCTATTATTTAGGTAGAAATAATACAATATGATGTTTCGTGATCTGCATCTGGAGTGTGTCATTTTAGACTTTGCCAGACAGCTGGTGATAAACATTTAATGTCAACATTCTGCCAAATAGCCAATGGATGATAATAATACTACGTACTGAGTATGTATATGACAATCCAATACAGCGCATATAGATCTCTGTTAGATCAATCACCAAGCTTCATGGATTCAGGGCTGAGCTAGCTACTCAAGTAGCTTTTGCCATGTGGATCAATTAACCATATTTCTTCTATACATCTTTTACTTAGTGCCGGGAGACTTTTCCGATGGAATGGAATGTGTGTTGGTGTCCCATGTAAGTAGTAGTGGTATTAAAAATAAATTCATTTCCAAATATGGCAATGTCTGACCACCATCCATCCGACGGGAAAGACCCAATTAAATGAACTACTAATTTAAACATTTTTCTGCCCTGACACACCACATCATCATCATTCATCCCTGACGATACTCTACTTCTTACCCTAAAGAAAACCCGTCTCTCCTTGAGCTTCATGCTTTCGTATTTCAGCGTGTCTTTCGTTGCTTTCTAGTTTTTCAAGTTTCTTGACAGAAAGCTCTTACATATCCTGCATAGTTTTGGTCTTTGATCATCAATCTTCGCCACTTTTTGATTTCAGTGTTCAACTACACATTATCCATAATTCGATTCACTATACGAACAAGAAAAGGACAATAATTACAAAATCTTCTCTACTCCCTCTCTTCCACCTGGAGATCTACAGTAGGGAAGTACGATATTCGAAAGTCATCTTTTGGTTTACTACGGCTTGTCATCGCATTCAGGTTGTGTCACCAAGCAACGCTTCGACCACAGACAAATCCCCGGATGGATGCATAAAGCCTATAACTAAAGATTAAAAGAAAAGAAGAGGAAAGAAAAGGGAAAAAAACCTCTATGGATGGTCCTGACCACATAGAGACTACAACCACTCTGAATTCTATTCATAGACTAGATCATGTATCAACCTCTGATCAAGCCCTGAACATAACTTATCACGATGGGTCTATAATACAAGAAGATCCCGAATTTGACGACGACTTTTACATCAATCAAGATGATGATGATGATATTATCGTGTCAGTGCCAGCAATATCTTTTGCTGAAGAGCCCGATGTTTCTGATTCCCCTTTTCCCAACACGATAACTGGAACCAGTCAAAGATTGTCCCATCTACGAGATACGCTCGACCATCACAAACCATTAAGCAAAAGACAGAAGATAGAGAACAATACCAAACATGTCAACGATCTTAAGAACGATGCGAAGTTGGAAAACGAGGCAAATGATAAGTCCCTAGGGCTGTTGTCTAAACTGCACCTTCACATATGGCATGAGATATTTGCTCATCTTGATCTATCATCACTAAATACCTTGAGGTGTACTCGCAAAGATTGGTCCATCATGTTGATGGACGAACGCATCTGGACAAAAAGTCGGAAAATCCATAACAAAGGTCTGCCGAAACCAGCATTTGGATTGAGAGAATGGGAGATGTGGTCGTTGTATACGGGCACAACATGCATGTCAAAGGAATGTTCTCATGACGATGACAATGCACCAGATATCAAGATATATTGGCCTTTTCGAATTCGTTGCTGTAAAGAAGGTTTTCTGAAGGGTACAGTTAAGGAGCATGATTCTTTATTAGAAAGTTCTGTTATACCTAGAGAGATTATACATAATTTGCTTATTGCGATCCCGCATGGCTACCTGAATAAGGATGATGGTTGGATATCATTCAGCAACTCATCTGATGCATCGCCCAAAAAGGTCAAGGTGTACTGGAGGGAAGACATGGAGAGGATATACGAAAGATACGAAGATGCTAGATCGATGAATGCTGCTGAAGAGTGGCTGAAGGGACTTACTTCAGAAGGTCAAAGATACAAAGTCGATCTTGATAGGATGGAGAGGTGGTATGAAATATCCAAGACTGGCACGTCTATATCCTCTTCAGCACAGCACAAAAACTTGAACGCACATAATGCAGGACATTTGAAGTCTACCGATCCAACAAATAAAGGAAGACAGACGAAGACTTCTGCAGAGAATGCAGCATTGAAAGGCGAAAGACGGCAATCTATCGTAGAAAAATGCGCAAAGCTCCAGCCACCACTTATCGGAGAAATATTGACTAATTGTCCAATATTTCAAGCAGCTGTTCAAATACCGCGACCGATGACTGAGGCAGATTGGAAGCTATTGCTGCCCAAGCTTCAGGCACAATGTGTCGCATCGGAACCTTCATCGATCGATCTACAAGATCAGAAGGCACTTATTGAGAAAAGTAACGACCCTGATGATATCCGTCAGTCCTTTGTTAGATATGCTTTGGATGACATCGCAGACGACTTTGTCCAATCTTGGCCCGAGGAGCTCAGCCCTCAGTCGGCCAGCAGATTTGCTGCTTATATCCTGATACAAACAAGAGAGAAGTATTACCAACAGCGCGACGTGAGGTTTTCGACGCACATAAAATCTCAAACAAGTGACAAATTACATGTAGGTATTGACTGTCCAAATTTGGTTCTTGAGGATATGAAATATGTGTTTGACACTAAAGTTAAGCCAAAAACGGCTTCTTTGAGAAAAGAACTCTTTTTATGTTTTGGTTGCGGCGCGATAAATTCAAAGATGTATGCTTTTGAAAGTATAATACAACATTATGCTTCGAAACATACAACTTTGATGAGCATGGGAACTGTGGTCGTGCATTGGCAGGCAGAATGGCCTTCAACACCACCGTTCTATGCCGATCCTTCTAAAGTTTCAAAAATTGCTCACTTGCGAAAGTCGAGCAAACATCCTACTACACAAGCACCTATTCCTCAAGCGCAAATGCCTTTCGCTAGCCGCTTCCTCACTCGCACCAATTCCTTACCATCTAGTTATAATCACAATATCCATCCACAATGGTTCCAAAGCGGACTCCCATTGATACCACCGCAATTTCCGCCTCTAGCAAATCACATCTTTAGAACATACGAGCATCCTGTTCATCAACCTTTTCCACCATACTACCCTTCCATTCGAATCAACCCAGGTTGCGCCGCCCCTGTTGTGCCAGCACAACAGCATCTCTATCCACTGTTTCCAATCCAGCAGGCATCATTTTCCCCACAACAAACATTGCACAGCTCAACACAGATATCGTCCAGTCTTGCGTTTCCACACCATGATATAAAGTGTGCGCCTCTACCACCTCCACCACTTGGTATCCAACGGTCACAAGATATTTCCACTCAATATTGTCACACGCCCAAGTCTAACAATCCACTGACAACATCCTCTAACAAGGAGAGAATAATAAGACAAGAACAGCTCAAGCATTTGAGCAGTCTCATGACACAACATTGGATGAAACTAAGTGAATTTAAAGAACTCCCAGTATCTATACGCGTACTTGTGATGATCAACGAAGCTGTCGGCGAATACAAACGCCATTATTTACAAGATCACGTCTCTATTCAAAATCTCCACGAGGCGCTTCGTGGTGAGCAATCAAATTTGGGATTCTTAAAGACTATTTCTAAACTTCAGTGCAAAATGTGTCCTTGCAGTAGTAAAAGAGAATTTTCACTTCCCTTATTGTTGCAACATTTTGAATCTGTTCATATGTTCAAGTCTTTTACTACTGCTACCACTACAGCAGCACCACTATCAGGATTAACAACAGGCAATAGTGTCAACAAGATTCCTTTTAGTAAGGTAGACTGGTGGCTGGATATGGTAAGATTACCTGATCATGACGACGAAACGGACGAGCTCAACACAAAGTTACGACGAAACCAATTTTGGGGTTTTACGCAGCAGGATAAGCATAGATTGACGTGTCTAGCCAAGGTTTATCCGAATTTGTTTCAAGACTGTAGTGGTAGTAGTGATAGCGATAATGGAGGCGGGAGACTGGTAACATCTGATGCAAATATCTATGATAAAGGTCGGACGAGAAATAGTAGTGGTGGTCGTAGTAGTAGTAACACAAACACAAAAGGAATTGTTGGCGATAAAGAGAATGTAGAGGAACAGTTTTATTCTTCGAGATTGAGTAGTGAAGCGTCACTTACAGCTGCAGAAGACTTTTTGAATAGTTTGGTAGATTGACGTATACCAGTATGGTAATGATATCTTTCTGTTTCTTCTCTCTCTCTTTTGGTGTTTCTTTCCTACCTTTTATTTTATACTTCTTTTTTTCTTATCTTGGAAGCAATGGAGTTTTTGTTTTTTGTTTTAAAAATGTTTCTGTGAAAACAGAAAACAAAAAAGTTGTTGTGTTGGATGTTTATAATGGCTGGTTATATGTATATAAAAGTTTTAATGAATGACGATTTATGAAAGAGGAAAAAAAGAGCTTTGAATGAAGAAGAAGAAGAAGAAAAATTAGTAAGAACACACTTAGTATATACTGTGCCAAATTTTTGTCCTTCTTCAAACTAAGACAAAATCTTTTGCTAGATTTAAAAACTTTCTTTTAAAGAAATTTCATCTTGGGGCTAATATAATGGGAAATAAAAGGCTCATACAATACATATACCGCACACACCGTGCACGCGTGCAAAGTCAAAGAATTTTTGGGTATATGTCTATCTATAATACAAGAAAAATAGAATTACCACGTCCGTGGGAATGGTTAATTACCTCACCTTTAATTTTTCGATTAAAAAAAATCTAGACCTATCGTATTACACTATTTGAGTTAAGTAGAATTCCCTCCATCCTTCCCTTCTCACTTCTTGCGAAACACCAATATAATATATGTCGAGAACGGTTTGTGGGTCGCGCATAGCATATCGGAGTTGGGCTACTATTCCTGCGCCTCTGCAACGTTTTTATATGGCAACCCATGTCGTCCATCGTTCAATTAGCACGATTACTTTTAGTTTTGTTGTTTGCTTTATTGATATTTCAAGCCTTAGAGGTGAAGGTTCATTTGATGGTGTGCAATCATATGTTTTCACTTTTCATTTGGGTCTATTCCTTCTACTCTCTCTTCTTCTATCTACAGTCTTGTTTGACTTCAACTTGAGTTTGTACATGGTGCAGTAGCTTCATTAGATATTATGATATTGGGGAAAGGGGAGCAGCAGTAGAGAGATAGTAGCAATAAGGAAAATAATATAATCGCTTCGATCATAATTGTTTGAGAGGAATCCGTTCCAGTCTGGTTCTGACATGGTGTATCGTGCTCAACCCACAATTTCTTATGTGATACACAACAAAAAAAGGTTTTGGGGATAGGAAGAGAGAGAAATACGGACAATAAATTGTAATTAAAATGAAATCACATCGTTTTGGAATAATGACGGAAAAGAACATAGTAAATTTACAGTTGAAAAATGCAGGATGAGATGCTTATAGACAAGGGATCAAGATGCTAAACACAAAAATGAGAAAGACGACTACAACTATGTATAAAACTTTCAAAAGCAGATGTTTGTACCACAGTTTTTGTACTTGCTTAATCCTTTTTCTCTCCCTTCAAGCATAATGACTATCATAATAACAACAAAAATAAATTCAGTGATCCAGAATCGTCGAGTATCTCGGTGCTTGTGATCCATCATATTTATCAGTACCATCACCTGGCATTTCAGC
>Ga0160427_10002483_pt1 | contig 11085 bp, 9 predicted proteins | sample SolpanmetagenomL_FD_108194 | JGI IMG/M metagenome (GOLD analysis project Ga0160427, IMG submission 108194) | Solar panel surface microbial communities from Lawrence Berkeley National Laboratory, California, USA - L | ecosystem: Engineered > Built environment > Solar panel > Unclassified ...
CTCCAGCACCACCCGGTCACCCGGCAGAATACGGATGTAGTGAATCCGCATCTTGCCGCTGATATACGCCAGCAGGTCGTGCCCGGTGTCGAGCTGCACCCTGAACGTCGTGTTGGGCAATGCCTCGGTGATCACGCCCTCGGCGCGCACCGTGTCCGATTCCTTGTTACTCTTCTCGCGTTGCTCAGGAAGCCTTCTTCTCGCCACATCCCCTCCAGGCCCGAACCGACCGGGCCAACTGCACTGTCCAGGCCGGCTGTGTTGTCAGCCAGATCGTCCCAAATCAGTGCAAGCCAAAGATAAAGGTAGCACGAGCTTTGCAGGCAAACAAGGCGGCGGTGACAGTTGGAGGTGGCAGCTCAACCGAGCCGCGCGGCCAGCCGCCGACCGACCGGGCCAGCCAGCGGCGGCAGCGCGTGGACCGGGAAGAAACGCAGTTCCTCGCCTTCCAGGCCGTCGGGCGTGGGCGTGCCCGACCAGCGCGTGACCCGGTACAGGGCGGTGTACATGTAGAACGCGTGTCCATTGTCCAGGCAGTGAAAAGTCTGCACTCCGCTCACCACCTCCAGCAGCTCGGCCTCGTGGACGATCAGCGCCGTTTCTTCCAGCACCTCGCGTCTCAGCGTGTCTTCAAAACTCTCGCCCAGTTCACAGACACCGCCCGGCACCGTCCAGCGGTTGGCCCCGACCTTGCGCTGAAGCAGCAGGTCACCCGCCGGGGTGAAGACCGCGCCCGCCGCCCCGACCAGATTGACCGGCGCCGGCCCGACGAGGGCGCGCAGAGCGCTGATGTAATCGGCCGACTGATTTGTACTCATATGAGTATCTTACACACCCTCCAGCCTTTCTCCCTCTCCGCGTGCCAGGACGATGCCCTTGCTGGCCGCCCAGGCCGCGAGGTCGCCGCCGCCGATCGCGGTCGCCATCAGGTCGGGAAAGTGCTCGGGCGTGCAGGCGAACACCGGGATGCCCAGGCCGGCCAGGGCGCCGGCATTCTGATGGTCGTAGCCGGGCGTGCCGTCATCGTCGAGCGCCAGCAGCACGATCACGCGGGCGCCCATCTCGGTGAACTCGCGCAGTCGCCGGATCATCTCGGCGCTGCCCGCACCTTCGTACAGGTCGCTGATGAGCACGAAGGTGTGCTCTTCGGGGGCAGTCAGCAGGTCTTTGCAGTAGCGCAGGGCCAGCGGCGTATCGTTGCCACCGCCGAGCTGCACGCCGAACAGCACGTCGACCGGGTCGGCGAGGTGCTCGGTCAGGTCGACCACCGCCGTGTCGTAGACCACCACGTTGGTCTTGAGCGCCGGGACGCTGGCGAGCACCGCGCCGAAGATGCCCGCATACACCACGCTGCTCGCCATGCTGCCCGACTGGTCGAGACACAGCGTCACGGCCTTGAGCTGCCGCCGCGCCCGCCCGTAGCCGACCAGCCGCTCGGGCACCACCGTTCTCGTCTCGGGCTGGTAGTGCCGCAGGTTCTTCAGGACGGTGCGGCCCCAGTCGATCTCGGCGGCACGCGGCCTGGAGTTGCGCTGCGAGCGGTTGAGGCTGCCGGTCACGGCGCTGCGCAGCGGTTCGGCCAGCCGGGAGGTCAGGTCGTCGGCCACCTTGCGCACAATCATGCGGGCGGTGTCCTTGGCCGCGCCCGGCATGACGTCCTTCAGGCTCAGGAGGGTGGCCGCCATCTGGATGTCGGGCTCGACCTGCTCCATCAGCTCGGGTTCGAGCAGCAGGCTTCTGAGGCCCAGGCGGTCGATGGCGTCGCCCTGGAGCACGCGCACCGTCTCCTGCGGAAAGAGGTCGCGCACCTCCGAGAGCCACGCCGCCACGTTGGGGCCGCCGCCCAGACCGGTGCCGCGCTTCTTCCGGCCCTGCGGTCTGCCGTATGGCGCGCCGTCGTAGAGGGCAGCCAGCACCTCGTCGAGGCGGGCGTCGTGGGCGTTCAGCTCGGCACCGGTGCCGTCGGCGCTCTCGCCCGAACCGGTCTGGTGGCCCAGCAGCAGCCGCCAGCGGCGCAGGCGCTCGCCCGCGCCCGCCTCATCGGTCCCGGGAAGCAGCGGTTCTTCGGTCATAGATTCACCCCCAGCAGCTTGAGGGCGAACGGAATCGGCAGCATTCCCAGCGCGTCGTCGGTCGGCCGCAGCGTCTCCTGCCGCTCCAGGCCGCGCACGCGCTCGCCCATCTCGCGCCGCTGGGCCACCTCGAAGCGGGACAGCGTTCGGCGAAGCGCGGGCAGCACCGCGCCGAACGCCTCTTCGGGCAGCGAGACCACCCAGGCGTCGAGCAGCGAGAGCAGCGCCGGATCGTCGAGCAGCAGGGCGCCGTCCTGGCCCAGCACGCCGTCCAGCCACGCGCTCACCGCCGCCGGGGGCCGCGCCGGACTGAGCGCCAGCGCCATGCGCGCCTGCACCGCCTCGTCGTTCAGCTCGCCGTGGTCTCGCAGGCGCCGCACCGCGTCGCCCTGCAGCAGCGGGTGGGCCTGTTCGGTGTCGCTCAGCGCGTGCAGCGCCCAGAGCCAGTCGCGGCTCGCTGCCTCATCGGCCAGCAGGCGCACCGCCGCGTCGGCCCGCGAGACTGCCTTCTGAATGGCCTCTGCCGCCGCGTCGGCCAGCCCCAGCGAGGCGTTCGGCAACCCCGCCCCCGCCCGCAGCGCCAGCCGACGGAACACCGGTGCGGGGTCGTCGCCTTGCCGCGTGCGCACGTCGCCGTACCGGGCCAGCCGGGCCAGCGCGGGCAGGGCGCCGAGCAGCTCGGTCACGTCGGGCGCGGCGGCGGCGCGGGCGTCGAGGGCCTGAAGCGTCACGCGAGCGGCGTCCGGAAGCTGGGCCAGACGGCACACCTCCAGCAGCCTGGAGAGTTCGCTCAGCCCGCCCGCCTGCCGGGCCAGCCCTGCCGCGCGGGTGTTGGCCGCCCGGACGAGGGTGTTGCCGTGCAGGCTGGCCTCGACCACCCGCACCGCGAATTCCGGCTCCCAGCGCAGCGTCCAGCCCTCCTTGAAGGTGCCGGTCCCGCGCACCTCGGTCCGCGCGCCCCAGGGAATGCCCAGCAGGTTCAGGCGGTGCAGCAGCACGCTGCGGGCCAGATCGGTCTCCTCGCGCAGGTCGAGGGTCAGATCGCGGCTGGTGGCCTCCGGTTTCAGTCGCAGCCGCTTCTGGGTGGCCGCCAGGTCCTGCGCCAGCGGCACGCTCGGCACGCCTTCGGGCACACGGCCCAGCGTTTCTCCGACGATCAGCCCTTCGTGGAGCAGTCTCAGCGGCAATCCCGAGTCCCAGCCGAAGACCGCCTGCGTGGCATCGTTCAGCTCGGGCAGGCCCGGCAGCCCCAGCCCCCGGATGGACGCGAGCGCTTCGCCCAGCCGCACGGCGTCGATCACCTGGGCGCTCGACGCGTCGAGGTTGTGTTCGCGCAGCATCCGGGCGCTGCGTGTCAGCCACTCGGCGCTCACGTCGGACGGACCGGCACCGTGCGCCTGACCGAAGAGGTGCGCGTACCAGCCCGGCGCCTGCACGCCCGCGCCGTAGCCGGACTGCATGGTGAGGCGTCCGTGCGTCCAGGGCACCCAGGTCAGGGCGGTCCTGATCTTGGGCAGCCCTTTCAGGCGTCCGGGGTCGGCCTTCTTCTCGCGTTCCAGCACGGCCTGTGTCAGCGCCGGAGCATGCCACGCGCCGCAGACGACCGCCACCCGCCCGCCGCCTTTCAGCGCCTCGCGGACACACTGCCGCATCTGGGCCTCGCGCAGCGCGTCGCGCTCAGCCGTCTCGCCGTCCTCGCGCACCGCCTCCATCACTTCCGAAATGGCCCCGAAGACCTCAGCGTCGGCCTTCTCGCCGTCTCCCCTGGCCTCGACCAGCCGCTCCCACCAGCGCTCGAAGTCGGTGAAGCCCGCCGCCCGGGCCAGCACCGAGAGCGGATCGTGGCGCAACGCCGCTTCCGGCCCGTCGGGTGCCGCTTCGTCGGGTGCTGCGGGCTCATCGGGGGCGCTCGAGTGAACTTCCGGCTCGGTCTGGGGCCGGGCCTCTCGCCTGGCTCTGGCTTCCTGCACCTCGGCCTCCGCGTGCGCCAGCGTCACAGCGGCGGGCAGATCCATGAAGCGGGCGGGAATGCCGCGGGCGAGCGCCCACCTGAGCGCCACGAACTCCGGGCTGAAGGCGGCCATCGGGTAGAACACCGCCTGCTCCGGGCTGCCGACCACGTGCGCCATCAGCGCCACGGGCGGCTCCAGCTCCGGGCTCTTCAGGAACGGCAGCAGCTCGGTGGCGTCCACCGGCCCCTCGATCAGCAGGACTTCCGGCGGGTTGGCCTCCAGCGCCCGTTCCAGGCTGCGGGCCGAGCCGGGACCGTGGTGGCGAATCGGATAGACGGTGAGCATCTTCAGCGGACGCCCGGTCGAGAGAACCGCTGGGCCAAGCCTGCGGGCTGTGGGAGTGTGTGCACCTGCATCTCAGCCCTCGTCCTGTTCGAGGACCGCGCCCAGCACATTGTCCAGGACGTCCTGAGCCGCCGCAGGCGTGAACTGCAGGCCCGCCCCGGTCTCGACGATGCGCCCCTGACGCCGCGCCTCGGCCCACCAGTCCTCGACGAACCCGGGAGCGTAGCCGCCTGTCGAGAACCGGCCGCCGGACAGCGCGATGATCGCTGGATACGCGTCGTCTGCCAGATAGCTCTCGCGGCTCGGCACCGGCCGCACGTGGCTGTAGAGGAGAAATTGCAGGTCGTACATCAGGAGAGACAGGTCGTCGCCGTGCAGCCCGAACGACCCCTTCCTGTTCACGATGGCTGCGGCGAGTTCCCGGAGGCCGGCGGCCAGGTCGGGGTTAGGGAACGCGTCGCACAGACTCTGCAACAGCGGCCCGAACGGGGCCTGCTCCACCAGCGCCAGTTCCTCGGCCCGCATCTCGTCCGGGTCGTCCTCGAAGGCGTCTTCCGGCCGCAGCTGCGCGACGAAGGTGGAGAAGTCGGGGGCCAGCCACGTCACCTTGTAGTCGCCCTCCTGATCGACATGCACCACGCACGGCTCGCCCTGCGGACCGCACCCGCGGTAGTCGAGCGCCACCATGTCGTGTCCGGCCGAAGGGCAGTCGGCGAAGTAGATGCCGAGCGCTGGATAGCCCCACCCGTCGATCATGAACTGACTGCCCAGCTCACCGCACAGGCCGTGCGTCCGTTCGCGCCCGATGCCGGACAGACCCGTGACAGCGACGTGGTCTTCCGCCCAGGAGGTCGCCTCGGAGGCCACGTGACAGGTGTTGCGCGGCCACCCTCCGTTCTGGGTCCGCATGAGCTGGACGTAGCTGGCAGGCAGCGTGTAGCCGAGTTCGGCCTCCACCGAGGCGATCATGGCCGAGGTCACGGGGGGTTCGATGTAGGTTTTCGCCTGGTGGCCGCGCGGGTCGGGGGCCCAGAAGTCGGCGGGAATCTCCATCTCAGCTCTCCTCCCGGCACGCCGCATAAAATTCCTTCCAGCCGTCGCGCTTCTTGATGGCGATCTCCAGATATTCGTTCCACACCGCCCGGTCCTGCACCGGGTCCTTGATCACCGCGCCGACCAGACTGGCGGCCACGTCTCTCGCGTTCAGCGTGCCGTCGCCGAAATGGGTGCTCAGCGTCAGCCCCTGGTTCACCACGCTGATCGCCTCGGCGGTGCTCAGCGACCCGCTGGGGCTTTTCAGCTTGGTCTTGCCGTCCTCGGTCACGCCGCTGCGCAGCTCGCGGAAGACTGTCACCACGCGGCGCACCTCTTCCAGTGCTGGCGGCACGGCGGGCAGGCCCAGGCTGCGGCCCAGCTGCTCGACCCGCCGCGTGACGATGCTCAGCTCGTCTTCCAGAGTGCCCGGCACCGGCAGCACCACGGTGTTGAAGCGCCGCTTCAGGGCGCTCGACAGCTCGTTCACCCCCTTGTCGCGGTTGTTGGCGGTGGCGATGACGTTGAAGCCGCGCACCGCCTGCACCTCGGTTCGCAGCTCGGGAATCGGCAGCGTCTTCTCCGAGAGCACCGTGATCAGCGCGTCCTGCACGTCGCTCTGCACGCGGGTCAGCTCCTCGATGCGGGCGATCTTGCCTTCGCGCATGGCGTGCATCACCGGGCTCTCGACCAGGGCGCCCTCGCTCGGGCCCTCGGCCAGCAGGCGGGCGTAGTTCCAGCCGTACCGGATGGCTCCCTCGTCGGTGCCCGCCGTGCCCTGCACCAGCAGCGTGCTGTCCCCGCTCACGGCGGCGGCCAGATGCTCGCTCACCCAGCTCTTGGCCGTGCCGGGCACCCCGATCAGCAGCAGCGCCCGGTCGGTCGCGAGGGTCGCCACCGCCACCTCCATCAGGCGACGGTCTCCGACGTACTTGGGCGAGATCTCGGCGCCGTCCGGTAGCGTTCCGCCCAGCAGGTAGGTCAGCACGGCGCGCGGGCTGAGCTTCCACATCGGGGGGCGCGGGTGGGCGTCGTGGGCGGCGAGGGCGGCAAGTTCGTGGGCGTAGACGTGTTCGGCGTGGCCGCGCAGCACTTCGGGGGTGGATGTGGTCATGGGCGTCTCCGATCATCAGGGGCGGGGCAGTCGGTGAGGGCGGCGGGGTGAGGGGGCGAGCCGGGAGACCGGCAGCGGGTCAGGGCTCTTCGGCCAGAGCGGCGCGGACCCGGCGGCGCAGCGCGAGGGTCCGGGCGAGGCTGCCTTGCGCGCGCAGCTGCTGACGGTACAGGATCAGCTGGACGGTGTGCCGCTCCTGTGCCTGCGGGCTGGCCCCTTCCGGCAGTGCAGGCGGCTCGGTGGGTTCGGGGCCGGCGGGACCGGGCCGGTCGAGGTCAAGATGCGGCCCGAGGGCCTCCAGGAGAGGCAGCGAGTACTGATTGACCTCGCGGCTCAGGGTGTGCAGCAGCCGCTCGGCCACCGCGTGCAGCAGCGTGGGCCAGTCGTTCGGCTGCGACCGGCCGAGCGCCGAGGCCACCCGGCTGAGCAGCCCTGGCCTCTGCGTTCCCGCTTCCGGCACCCGGGGCAGGGGGCCGTCCAGCGCTTCCAGCAGCCGCAGCGTGAGTCGCGTCAGCTCTCCGTCCGGGTGCTGGCTCAGCCGCGTCATCGCCTCCCAGAGCAGCGCCTGCAGCCGCGCCTGGGGCCAGAATTCGAGCAGCTCTCCCAGCCCCGAGGTGAGGCTCAGCGCCGTTGCCAGATCGACTCCGGCGAGGGCGGCGCGTTCCATGTCCTCGGTGACCTTGCGACGCACCCTGGCCAGCTCGCCGAGGTGCCCCGGTGCCTTGTCCAACGCCTCCCGGATCTCCGGTAGGGTCGCTTCCAGCAGGGCGGGCAGGTCGCGCAGCGGCAGCGCTCCCAGCAAGCGCCCCAGTTCGCTGTCGGCCAGCTTGTCGGACGTGCTGCCGGCGTCCGGTTCTCCCAGCGCCGGCACTCCCTCACCCGTCACCACCTTCAGCTTTCCCCGCTCGCGCCGAAACCAGGTCGGCAAAGCGGCGCGCACCGCGGCCTGCACCTCGCCGGGCAGGTGGCCCTGCAGCAGCCGCGCCTGACGCTGCACGTCGGCAACCCGGTCGTTCAGGGCCAGACGCAGCACCGGCCAGTCTGCGGGATGTGGGCTGCTCGCCACCGCGCCGAGCGCCACGCGCCGCGCGTCGGCCTTCAGCTCGGGCCAGTGGGCCAGCAGGTCGGCGGCAACGGCCTCGGGGTCGGCGGCGTGCGCCTCCACCAGTTCTCGGCGCAGCCGGAGAAGATACAGCGACGCGCTCGGCGTCTCCGGGTTCTGCCGCTTCCAGACCGGGTGGAGCCGTGCCAGCCAGCGGGCGTGCTCGTTCAGCACCGGCCACAGGCTCGCCCGCAACGGATCGCCGCCCTGATCGTTCAGCGCCAGCAGCGGATACGCCTGCGCCGCTCCCAGGCGCCGTCCGGCTTGGTGCAGCAGGGTCAGGGCCTCGCGCAGTACGTCGGGCTGCTGGGCCAGTTCGGGCAGCAACGCTCCGAACGCCTCTGGAGGCCCGGGAAGGGAGGGTTCACTGGCGGTGAACGTCGGGGCGGGCGTGCCTGGACGCGGAAACGTCCGACCGGCCTGGGCATGCAGCCCGGCCAGCGCGGCCCGGGCCAGCAGGGTGGCCTCGGGCGTCTCCCGCCGCACCTGCGCCAGGACGGTGCCCAGCGCCGTGGCCGAGGGTTCGGGCAGGCCCGACCTCGAGGTGCCGCGCCGCGCCGCCGTGCTCAGGCGCGTCAGATCGGGCTCCGGCCCCCTCACGCTTCACCCCCGGCGAAGTCCGCAGCGTCGTGGTCGATCACGCTGATCACCTGAAAGCTCGCGCCGTTCCATTCTCCGAACAGCAGGGCGGGCCGGCCCTCGGCGTGGGCCATCAGCATGTACACGTCGTCGGTCACGATCGGCACCGCCTGTCCGTGCAGGTCGTGCGCCTCGGGCGGGTCGGGCCGCAGCCACACCGGGCCGAACGCACAGCCGATGAAGTCCAGCCAGGGACTGCGGGCCAGCGCCGCCGCGTACTCGCGCTGCATTCTGGCGATGCTCAGTGCAGGCAGCGGCGGCATGGCGTTGTCCGCCCTCCACCGAGGTTCACCGGCCAGCACTGCCCGCTGAGGGTACAGCGCGGGCACCAGCCGGACGTCGAGTTCGCCGCCCACGAACAGCGGCAACGTCGGCGGAAAGCCGCGCCCGGGCACGGCAAAGTCGAGCAGCACCGCCGTCTGCCCGTCGCGGGTGCGCCGCAGCCACGTCCGGCGCACCTCGAGCCGCTCCTCAGCCCGCTGCAGGTAGCCCAGCGCCGTCCACTCCTCCACGGCACCTTCTCCGGAGAGCAGGGCCGCCGTGTCGATGGGCTGGCCCAGGGCGATCAGCAGGTGCGCGCGCTCGGGGTCGCTCAGCGTGTCGCGCCGCGTCCAGCCCTCGCAGAGCAGCGCCAGCCTGCCCAGGTGAGACAGCAGCCGTTCACCGTTTCCGTCGTGCAGCACCTCGGGAATCTGGCGCACCAGCCGCGCCGCGCCGGGCGCCTGCGCGTCGATCAGCCGGGCGGCCTGCGCGTCCCAGGTCTGGTAGGGCAGCGTGCGGGCGGCGTGCAGCCCTTCGCGGACCAGGTCCTGAAGCCACAGGTGCAGGTCGGCGAGCCCACCGGTGATCTTGGCCATGCGGGCGGCCTCACGCTTGGCCTTCGCCGCCGGGTCGCCTGTCGGAATAGAAGCGGGTTTGGGCTGCGCCGCCTCCTGCTGACGGGCCTGCCGACCATCCAGCCATTTCTGTAACGGGTCCGGTGGAGCTGTTTCTCCCCAGGCGCCCTGCCCGCCCACATGCAACAGCAGCAGGGCCAGCCCGTGCTTACAAGGAAATTTGCGGCTCGGACAGCTGCACTTGCAGGCGAGGTCGGGCGTGCGCCGGTCGATGCCGACCAGATACGGCTTGCTGCCACTGCCCTGACACTCGCCCCAGAGGGCATTCGCCGAGGCGTTGAGGGTGGGCCACTTGCCGAGAACGGTCAGCTTGCGGGCCGCTTGGGCACTCGCGGCATCGGGAGCGAGCGCGAGCACACGCTCGGCGGTCAGGGGCGGCTCAAACGTCATGCCGTAACACGCTCAGAACAGACCTCCAGCGTCGAGAATGACCCCGAGATCGGCGGCAGACAGCGGCTGGTCGGACCTCGGCCCAAGGCGGCCTGCCCACACCGGGCCGGGGTCCGACCGGGCCGAACAAGCCCTCAGGCCGAACGGCGGCGAGAGGTCCGGGCCGACGACAGCCCGGTGTCGGCTTCCGGTTCGCCGCTTCCTTCTTCCGGCGTGCTGCCACCAGACTCGGCGGCAGTCGCCGCGGGCGCGGCGTCCTCCGCCTCGGAGCTGTGGGCTTCCGCCGTTCCGGATTCGGCGTCGGTCGGGAGAGCGTTGTCGGCCGGTTCGGCCTGCTCACCTGTCGCCTGCGGCGCCTCCAGTTCGAGCTTTCCCACCAGACTCAGTAGGGCCGCGTCGAGCCTCGCCAGCGCGTCCGAGGCCTCGATCTTCTGTGTCTGTGCCGCGATCATCTCGGCGATCTGACCGCCGCTGAAGGCCACGTCGTCGCCGGAGATGCCGCTGATCGCCTGCAGCTGGTCGAAGAGCGCGCCTGCGGAGGCGTTACCGGCCCGGTGGTTGAGTTCCGCGGTGGGGGTGCTCGGCTGCGAGCCGATCAGGCTGAGCGTCGCGGCGCCGCCCTGGCGCTTGAACAGCACCACCTGATCCTGACGCTCGCGCATCGAGAGTTGGAGCAGCAGCAGCTGGCGCACGTCACTGATCTGGTGCAGGATACCGAGGTGGGCGACAAGCTGTCCGGCACGTTTCATGGCTGTGGTGGTCATAGAACCTCCTATATGTTATTAACATAATAGTAAGTCAGCATTGTGTCCGGGTCAAGGCGTTATGGAAAGACCCCGCTTCAAGTGCTCAGCGGGGCCTTTCTGCGATCGGCGATTCTTACTTCACCGCGTCCTGAATCCGGCTATACACCTCGTCCATCTTGCCCACACCGTTGACGTGGCGCACCTGTCCACGCGCCGCGTAATAGTCGATCAGCGGCTGCGTCTGGTCTCGGTAGACCTGCTGACGTTCGCGGGCCAGGGCGTCGGTGTCGTCACTGCGGCCACTGGTCCTGCCGCGCTCGACGATGCGCTCGATCAGCACCTCGTCGGGCACCTCGAGCAGCGGCACGGCGTTGATTGGTGCGCCCAGCTCTTCGAGCAGCATGTCGAGGCCGTGGGCCTGGGCAACGGTGCGGGGAAACCCGTCGAAGATCACGCGCACCTTGTCCATGCTGGCCAGCCGGTCACGGATCAGGGCGATCAGGATGTCGTCGGGCAACAGATGTCCGGCATCCATGATCGGTTTGGCCTGGAGTCCCAGCTCGGTCTTGCGGGCCACATGGTCGCGCAGGATGTCGCCGGTGCTGATCTTCAGCAGATCGTGCTCGGCGGCCAGACGCTCGGCCTGCGTGCCCTTGCCAGCGCCGGGGGGGCCGAGAAAAATAATCACCTGATGTGATGGGTTGGGCATAGACAGTTCCACTCCTCCTGAGATTCGTCAGGCTACCAGAAAGCGGGCCCGGGATTTCTCCCAGGCCCGCCACTTGTCCAGTCACTGC
>Ga0160427_10002484_pt1 | contig 11083 bp, 11 predicted proteins | sample SolpanmetagenomL_FD_108194 | JGI IMG/M metagenome (GOLD analysis project Ga0160427, IMG submission 108194) | Solar panel surface microbial communities from Lawrence Berkeley National Laboratory, California, USA - L | ecosystem: Engineered > Built environment > Solar panel > Unclassified ...
ATTATAAGGAAATAGTCCCTTTTGCCCCCGCAAAAGTGCCTAAAGTTACAGCTAATTACTACAATGTATTCTAAAAAAAGTTCAGTAAATAAAAAACCCAGGCCGGTTTGGCCTGGGTTCTGTGCAAGTCTGAACGACTGCTGAAGATGAAGTTCCTACTTGAGAATCTCGCGGGAAATAACAATTTTTTGAATCTCCGAAGTGCCCTCGTAAATCTGGGTAATCTTGGCGTCACGCATAAAGCGCTCTACGTGGTACTCCTTTACGAAGCCATAGCCGCCGTGAATCTGGACGGCCTCCACGGCTGAGTCCATCGCCACCTTAGAGGCAAACAGCTTGGCCATCGCCCCGCTTTTAGCATAATCAACGTGGTTGTCTTTATCGGCGGCGGCTTGCAGACACAGCAGGCGGGCGGCGTCCACGTTGGTTGCCATGTCGGCCAGCTTAAACTGAATGGCCTGGTGCTTGGCAATCTCTACACCGAAGGCCTTGCGCTCCTTGGCGTACTTAATGCTTAGCTCGAGCGAGCCGGAGGCAATGCCCAGCGCCTGCGCCGCAATGCCGATGCGGCCACCTGCCAGCACTTGCATGGCAAACTTAAAGCCGAAGCCATCGGCCCCAATGCGGTTTTCCTTGGGCACCTTCACGTCCGTAAACATGAGCGAGCAGGTGTCGGAGCCCCGGATGCCGAGCTTATTTTCCTTGGGGCCCACCACGAAGCCGGGCATGTCCTTCTCCACGATGAGCACGTTGATGCCGCGCGATTTCAACTCCGGATTGGTCTGAGCAATAACCAGATATACCGACGCCGTTGAGCCGTTGGTAATCCAGTTCTTGGTGCCGTTGAGCAGGTAATGGTCACCTTTGTCCTCGGCGGTAGTGCGCTGCATGGTGGCATCGGAGCCGGCTTCGGGCTCGGAGAGGGCAAAGGCGCCGATGATTTCGCCGGTGGCGAGGCGCGTGAGGTACTTCTGCTTCTGCTCCTCGGTGCCGTACTGCTCGAGGCCCCAGCAAACCAACGAGTTATTGACCGACATGATAACCGAGCACGAGGCATCGACCTTGGAAATCTCCTCCATCGCCAGCACGTAGCTGATGGTGTCGAGGCCCGAGCCGCCGTATTCGGGGCTCACCATCATGCCCAGGAAGCCCAGTTCGCCCATGCGCTTGACCTGGGCGGCGGGAAATTTCTGCTGGTCGTCGCGCTCAATCACGCCTTCCCACAGCTCGTTCTGGGCAAAGTCGCGGGCGGCTGCCTGCACGGCCAGCTGCTCTTCGGTAAGTTGGAAAGGGGAGGCAGTAGCCGTCGAGGTTGTCATGTCCAAAATGAATAGGGGTGGGGTAGGGTGGGGAGGAATGCGGCTATAAAAATACGCCCGGCAGTGCGAAAGCGTCTTACTCAATGCGCAGAATGGCACCAGTTAGCGGGCCAAGCCATCCGCTATTTTCTTCACGATGTTGGAGGTGCTGTAGCCGGCCACCAGCGGCACGGTGAGCACCTGCCCGCCCTGCGCCAACACCAGTTCGTGGCCCACAATTCCGTCGAGGGCATAATCGTCGCCCTTCACCAAGATATCGGGCTGCACCAGCCCGATAAGCTGTAGCGGCGTAGGTTCGCCAAAGAGCACCACGGCATCGACGAAAGCCAGCGCGGCCAGGATACGGGCGCGGGCGGTTTCATCCTGCAGGGGCCGGCCGGGCTTGAGCACGCGCACCGAGGCGTCGGTGTTGAGGCCCACCACGAGGCGCTCGCCCAGGGCGCGGGCTTTTTCGAGGTAATCGACGTGGCCGAGGTGCAGCAGGTCGAAGCAGCCGTTGGTAAAGACAACGCGCTCACCGGCGGCGCGCCAGCCGGCCAGCGTGGTAGGTAGCTGCGCGGGAGTCAGAATTTTATCGGCAGTCATGGGGTCAAGTATGAGTTATCAATCAGCAGCTATCAGGCAACAAACACCAACCTTCTACTTGATAATTGCCAGCTGTAGTTGAAAAATTACTCCGTGGTAAGCGGCTCGTGGGCCAGGGCCTCGGCTTCGTCCAGTACGTTGCCTTTGTCGGCGGCGGCCACGGCCACAAAGCTGATGCCGCCCAGCAGCACTACCAGCAGGGTTTGGGCGCCGTGCACCACTAGCGCGTAGGCAATGCCGGCCTCCTTGCTGACGCCGTAGGCCAGCAAAATGCCCTGCACCAGCACGTGAAACGGCCCAATGCCGCCCGCCACTGGCGCCGCCATACCGAAGGCGCCGAAGGTGAGTACGGCTAGGCCCGCTTTCATATCGAGCCCGTAGGTTTCGGGAAAGCAGAAAAAGGCCAGGTAATCAAGCAGGTAATAAACAAGCCAAGTGAAGAAGGTGTGGAACAGAAACAAGCCCTTGTTTTCCAGCTTCAGCACGCTGAACACGCCGGCCAGCAGCCCTTTAAAAAACACGACGCCTTTGTTGAACAGCGCGTTCTGGCGCAGGCGCTCCAGGTTGCGAAACAGCGTATAGCCGGCCCCGGCCAGTAGCACCAGGCCAATAACGCCGGCGATGAGGAGCGGCAGCGGGTTGCGGGCAATCGAGTCGGCCTTGCCCCCCAGCAGCTTGTCGTTGAAAAAGCCCCAGAAGGTATTGAAGTCCAGCAGCAGCGTGCTGCCCAGCAGCAGCAGCAGCACCAGCACGTCGATAACGCGCTCGGTTACGACGGTGCCCAGGGCCACCTGCACCGGCACGCCGCTCGTGCGCCGCAGCACCGAGCAGCGAATGACCTCGCCCGCGCGCGGCAGCACCAGGTTGGCGAGGTAGCCTACCATCATGGCGTGGTACACTTGCCAGAACGGGGCCGGTGTGCGCGAGGCGTTGAGCTGCATCTGCCAGCGGTAGGCCCGGCTGAAGTAGCCCAGCACGCTGATGATGGAGGTGAGGCTCAGCCAAAAGTAGTTGGCCGTACGGATGTAGTGGCCGATGCGCGAGAGGTCTTGCCCGCGCACGGCATACCACATCAGCGCCCCCGAAACGCCCAGTAGCAGCGTGTACTTCAGAAAAGTGAGCAGGTGCTTCATAGCTGAACTAAGAACGAGGAAGGAGGAAGGATGCGTTGGCAACTGCGAAATCCTCCCTCCTCCTTCCGCGTTCTTCTTTAATTAATTCGGTTGTGCTGGTCGGGGAAGATGACGGTGGGCTTGTGGGCGCGGGCCTCCTGAAAATCGACCAGGCCGTAGGAAATGATGATAACCACATCGCCCACGGCGGCTTTGCGGGCGGCGGGGCCGTTGAGGCAAATCATGCCCGTGCCGCGCTCGCCCCGGATGGTGTAGGTTTCGAGACGCTCGCCGTTGTTGACGTTGACCACCGTTACCTTCTCGTTCTCCACCATATTAGCGGCGTCGAGCAGGTCTTCGTCGATGGTGATGCTGCCCACGTAGTGCAGCTCGGCCTGCGTTACTTTAACGCGGTGGATTTTGGATTTTAGAACTTCGATATGCATAAACAGAGTACCTAAAGGCCTGCAAAGATAGCGGCCCTCCCAGCGGTGGCGGGGGCAAGCGCCGGGCGGGTTGTACTTTCCGGTCTTCATCCGCGCGTTGCCCTTCCTGATATGAAAACCCACCTTGCCGGCTGCCGGTGGCTGGTGCTGCTGGCGGCCGGGCTGCTGGCCACCCCCGCCGCCCGCGCCCAAACGCCTCTGGGCCAACCCTCGCTCGACGAGTCGAAGGTGCAAATCTGGTGCGCCACCGCCCGCTACGTGTATGCCGATGCGGGCCGGCCGCAACTCCAGCGCACGCTGCGCTGCGAGGGTGGCAACCTGGCCGCGCTGGCCGCCAGCCTGCGGCCCGACAGCCTGCGCATCTACTCGCTGCTGTATGCGCCGCTGGAAGGCAAGGGCCGGATTTACAAAGGCTTGAAGGATAACCCCGCCCGGCTGGCGGCGCTCACCAAGGCCATCATCAGCAAGCTAAAGGCCTCGCCGGCCCGGCAGCGCGACCCCACTCGCCTGGCCGGCCTGCAAGCGCTCGAAAAAAAGCTGACCGACTACGTGCAAACCGGCCTGCCGCCCACCGACCCCACCCCCGCGCCCCAGGCCGACGCCGAAGCCAGCCCCGGCGCCGGCCCGGCCGAGGCCGCCGAGGCCAGCGCGGCTGGCGCGGCCCCTGCTCCGCTGGCTGCCCCCGCCACCAACGAGCCGCTGCTCAACCGCATTTTTGCCCCGCTGGCGCTGATTTTTAGCATCCTGAGCCTGGTGCTATATGGCTTACTACGCCTGAGCCTGGGCCGCACCTTGCGCGAGCTGCGCCGGGCGGCGCCCAGTAACCCCCACGAGCTGACGGCCGCCCAGCGCCAGCAGGTAGAAGAACTGGTGGCCCGGCGCGTAGCGGAAGCTCTGCGCCCAGCTAACCCTGACGCGGGGGCCGACGCCTGAGCCGGCCCCGAAACATCTGGCAATACTCTGCCCTTTTTAAGGACGATGCAAAACAGGACGAGGCGTGCAGTCTGGCGTTGGGCCGGCGTGGTGGGCGGGCTGCTGCTGGCGGCCGGCTGCCGCGTGGCCACGCCCCGCTCGGCCGAGTACCGGCAGGCGGCGCACGCCAACGCCTTGTCCAATAAGCACGTCCTCACCGAGTCGCCCACGCTGGAGCGCGCTGCCCCTTCGGTGCCGCCCGGTCCCTAACCTATTCTATTTTTTGCCTGCCTTGACTTACCCCGCCGCCCGCCGCGACCCGCAGCCCGATACCTACTTTGGCACCGTAGTGCCCGACCCCTACCGCTGGCTCGAAGATGCCGACTCGGCCGAAACTACGGCCTGGGTGCAGGCCGAGAACGAGGTGACGTTTGCGTATCTCAACCAGATTCCGTTTCGCGACGCGCTACGCGAGCGCCTCACCCAGCTCTGGGACTACGCCCGCTACGGCGTGCCGCACCAGGAGGGTGAGCTACTGATTTTCAGCAAGAATGATGGCCTGCAAAACCAGGCCGTGGTGTATGCGGTGCCAGTGGGCCAGCCGCTCGACGCGGCCGAGGTGCTGCTCGACCCCAACCACTTTTCGGCCGATGGTACCACGGCGCTCATGGGCCTGCACTTCAGCCCCGACCACCGCTACCTGGCCTATACCACGAGCGGCGGTGGCTCAGACTGGCAGCAAATCCGGCTGCTGGATATGCACACGCGCCAGGCCCTGCCCGATGCCCTGGATTGGGTAAAGGTGTCGGGCGTGGCGTGGGCGGGCGCGGGCTTCTACTACAGCGCCTACGACGCGCCCCGGCCCGGCGAGGCCGCGCTGGCCGGTAAAAACGAATTTCACAAAGTGTACTACCACCGCCTGGGCACGCCGCAGGGCGCCGATGAGCTGGTGTACGAAAACCCGGCGATGGCCCTGGGCTTCCGCATTGCCGACGTGACGGAGGACGAGCGCTGGCTGTGCCTGAGCCTCACCGATGGCCTGGCCGATGGCAACCGCCTGCTGGTGCGCGACCTGCACGACCCGGCCCAGGCTGGTGCCTGGACGACCATTCAGCCTAGCTACGAGTTTGACACGAGCGTTGTCGGCAACCTCGGCGATGAACTGCTGCTCTACACCAACGACCACGCGCCCAACTACCGCGTGGTGCGCGTGCACCCCAGCCAGCCCACCGCCTGGACCGACGTGATTGCCGAAACCAGCGAAAAGCTCGAAGGCATCAGCCAGGCGGCGGGCTGCCTGCTGGCTACCTACTTGCACGATGCCAGCTCGCGGGTGCGGGTGTATAGCGAGCAGGGCGAGTGGCGGCACGATGTGGCACTGCCGGCCATTGGCACGGCGGGCGGCTTTGGTGGGCGGCGCACCGATGCGGTGCTCTACTACGCCTTCACCTCGTTTACCTACCCCACTACCATCTACCGCTACGACCCGGCGGCCAATGTGAGCACCGTATTTAAGGCGCCCACGGTGGATGTGCGGCCCGACGATTATGTGACCACCCAAGTGTTTTACCCCAGCAAGGACGGCACGCCAATCCCGATGTTCATCACCCACAAAAAGGGGCTGGCGCTGGATGGGCAAAACCCGACCTACCTCTACGCCTACGGCGGCTTCAACGTGTCGCTCACGCCGGGCTTTTCGGTCACGCGGCTGCTGTGGCTGGAGCGGGGCGGCGTGCTGGCCATCCCCAACCTGCGCGGGGGTGGCGAATACGGCGAGGCGTGGCACCAGGCGGGCATGACGCCGCACAAGCAAAACGTGTTCGATGACTTTACGGCGGCGGCCGAAACGCTCTTTGCCCAGGGTTACACCAGCCCGGCCAAGCTGGCTATTGCGGGCGGCTCGAATGGCGGCCTGCTCGTGGGCGCCATCATGACGCAGCGACCGGACCTGTGCCGCGTGGCCTTGCCCGCCGTAGGCGTAATGGACATGCTTAAGTACCAGAAATTCACCATTGGCTGGAACTGGGCGCCCGAGTATGGCACCTCCGACGACGAGGCGCAGTTTCATAACCTGTTGGCGTACTCGCCCTTGCACCGCCTGCGGCCCGGCACTGTCTACCCGGCTACGCTCATCACCACCGCCGACCACGACGACCGCGTGGTGCCCGCCCACTCTTTCAAGTTTGCGGCCGAACTGCAAGCCTGCCAGGCCACCGACAGCCCCGTGCTCATCCGCATCGACGTAAATGCTGGCCACGGCGCTGGCAAAAGCACCCAGCTCCAGATAGCCGAGTGGGCCGACGTGTGGAGCTTTGTTCTGTTTGAAATGGGTAATAGGTAATAGGTACTGTCGTCCAGCTATTGAGGATGACATTACCCAGTACCTATTACTTATTCCACCACTTCGAGCGTAGTGCGGAAGGAGTGGTATTTACCGGCAAAGCGCTTGTCCATATCCTGGCGCAGGGCGGGCGCAAAGTGCTCCTGGTAAGCTTCTAGCTGCTCCAGGCTGACGCTGAAATACTGCGCGGCGTAGGTAACGCCGTCGTCCTCTTCGTTGAGTAGGCGTAGCAGGGTACTCTTGATAAAGCAGCCGGTGCCCACGACCTCGGCCATGTGGTGCTCACGCATGTAGGCTACCCATTCGTCGGCAATGCTGGGTTCGAGGCTGGTGGTGACGTTGTAGAGAATCATAAGCGTAGGCGTAAGCGAAAAAAACTTCGGGTAAGAGCTTCAGACGCGCATGGCGTCGAACTGGTAGTCGTTGATGCGGGCCAGGATGGCCTTGGGGTCGAGCTTTTCGGCGGCCGTGGCCTGGGCGAGGGCCGCCAACTCCTGGTCGCCGGCCAGGCGTAGGGTTAGAATTTGTTTGAGCGTGAGCTGCTTTTCGAGCGGGGCGAAACGCTGGCCGCTCACTTCAAAATAGCGCTGGCGCACCTCGAGGCGAGCTACCCGGTCTTGCAGCAGCAGGGCGTAATGCTGGCGCAGCATCACGAGCGTGGCGAAAAAGAACAGCGTAACGGCCGCCAGCGAAAACCACAGCCGCGAAATCTCCGAGTCGTCGCCGGCCACGCCCACGTAGCGCCGAATGGTGTAGCCCACCATCAGCAGGGTAAGGGGCAGCAGCACGTAGTGATGCAGCGGGTAGTAGCGGGCAGGGTTTTTGGCGGCCATCGGGCAAAAAGACGGGAAGAACTAAAAACACGCATACGGGCAAAAGCAAAAAAGCTCCGGCCGGGGCCGGAGCTTTTTTGAGTAGGGCAGCTTGGGGGCGGCGACTACATGCCCTGGCGGGCTTCTTTTTCGGCGTGCTTTTCCATTTTCATCTGCTCCTTGGCTGCCTTCTCCTGGCCGCGGGCCGCTTTGGCATTCTGGCGCTCCATGTGCAGCTGCTCTTTTTGCTGCTTGGCCTGCTGGCGTTGCTCCTTCATCTGGTGCTTGAGGTCGCGGGCCTGGCTTTGCTGCTGCTTCAGCTCGCGGCGGTTTTCGCTCACCGACTGGTCGGCCATCTTGCGCTGGCTGCGCTGCTGGTCGTAGGTCGATTGGGCGTTTTGCACCGTTTGCGGGGTGGCAACGGCGGGGTCGGTGGTCGTGGTTTGGGCGTGGGCCGAAGTGGCGGCGAAGCTGGCTAGCCCGAAAGCTGCCAAAATAACGAGGGATTTCATCGAGAAAAGTCTTTTAAAACAGACTGGCCCTTCAACGAAGCCGGCAATTAATAGTTGGGCTGGTGGCCCAACTACCTGCGCAGCAGCCGGGTTGAAACGTGGTAGCCAGCAGTTGCTTGCCGTGGCGGGCCGTCTTCATTTAGTGGGCGTGGGTGCCCGCCAGCGCCGCTACGCCCAGCGGCTCGGCGCAGCCGCTGTGGCAGCCATCGGGCAGCAGGGCATCTTCGACCTGCACGGTGCTGTGGTGAATGTGAAACTCGCGCAGCAGCCCCGCCGAGAGGCTGGCCAGCCAGGCGGCATCGGCGCCGCCGGGGCGCACGAGGTGGGCCATGAGGGCGGTGTCGTGGCCATCGCTGCTGAGGCTCCAGATGTGGAGGTCGTGCAGGCTCTGCACGCCCGGCTGCGCCAGGATGAAGGCCTGCACCTTCTCCAGGTCAATGCCTTCGGGCACGGCTTGCAGGCCCAGCCGGATGGTGTCGCGCAGCAGGCCCCACGAGCTTACCGCAATTACGGCCAGCAGGCCCAGGCTGATGAGGGGGTCGAGCCAGGTCCAGTGGGTGAAGTATGTGATGGCCCCGCCCACCACCACGCCCAGGCTCACCAGCGCATCGGTGAGCATGTGCAGGTAAGCGCCACGCACGTTTACGTCACCCTTCTGGCCAGCCCTGAATAGCCAAGCCGTGAAGCCATTGACCAGAATGCCGGCCCCGGCCAGCCCCATCACGGCCACGCCATTGACGGGGGCGGGGTGGCGTAGGTGGTCGAGGGTTTCCCAGAGGATGAAGCCCAAGGCGCCATAGAGCAGCGCCGCATTCAGCAGGGCCGCCTGGATGGTGGCGCCCCGGTAGCCAAACGTGTAGCGCCCGGTGGCGGGCCGCCCGGCCAGCCAGGCCGCGCCCCAGGCCAGGGCCAGGCTTAGCACATCGCTCAGGTTGTGGCCGGCATCGGAGAGCAGGGCCGAGGAATTGGCCCATAGGCCGCCCACTATTTCGGCGGCTACGAAAGCTAGGTTCAGGCCAATGCCGAGGGCGAAGGCCATGCTGAACTGGCCCCCGGCCGGCGGGGCGGCGTGCACGTGGCCGGCGTGGTCGTGGTCGTGACCCATACTAAAAGCGAGTTAGGAAATAAGCCGTTAAACGGAAGACCCAGCTTTTCGGTGCGGTAGTGGGGCCTTGGCCTCGCGCCCGGTGTGCCGGCTGCGAGGCCAAGGCCGCTCACGAATAGTAGGCGGGGGGCGCACAACATTGGGCGGGGGTCGCCAATCATTGGGCGGGGGGCGCATAATGTTTGGCGACCCCCGCCTGACTTGTAGCGAGGGTTGCCAAACGTTTAGCGGAATGCGCCAAATCTTTGGCACACCCCGCCAAACGTTTAGCGAAGGGCGCCAAACGTTTGGCGGGGGTGGCGGCCGGGCGGGCGGCCGGTTTACTTAAAGGCCAGCGGCACCACCACCTTCACGCTCAGCGTGCGGCCGATGTTGTAGACGCCGCGCCGGCCGGTGGCGTAGTTTACCTGCTCGTACTTGAGGCGGCTGAGGTGGCTCTGGTAGGCCACGTCGAAGAGGTTGTTGGCCGTGATGTAGAGCGAAAACAGGGTGCGGCCCTTGGCGTCGGCCACGTCGGTGCCCAGGCCGGCATTAAACAAGGTGTAGGCGGGGGTGGCCGTTTCGGTGTCGAAGGCGGCGAAGTAGCGATTTTGGGCGAAGGTTTGCTCTAGCTGAAAGCGGGCGTACAAGTTGGTGAGGCGCTTGCCCTGGCGCCGAAAATTGCCGCGCAGCTCGCTTTGCAGGCGGTCGGCCGGGATGAAGGGCAGAAACTGCTGCTCGGCGGGCACGTCGAGCTGGCGGGCGCGCACCATCGAAAACGAGTTTTCGAAGTGCAGCCAGTCGAGCGGGTGCGGGTGAAAGTCGAGCGTGACCTCGCCGCCCACGAGCCGCGCCTGGCCCTGCACGTAGTTAAACAGCCCGATGTCGGGGCCGGTCGAAACGAGCGAGTCGGTGCCGGCCCGGTTTAGCACCCGGCGCTGAAAGATGTAGTTCGAGATGCTGTTCTCAAACGCATCGACCGTGAAGCGCACGTGGTCGCTGGTGTAGCTCACGCCGGCATCGACCTGCAAGCTGGTCTCGGCCTTCAGGTTGGCTTGGCCCACCTCGTAGCGAATGGTGCCCTCGTGCACGCCGTTGGCCCCCAACTCGGCAATGTTGGGCGCCCGGAAGCCGCGCGACACGTTGGCCTTCACCGTGAGGCGGTCGCTGAGGTTGTAGGCCGCGCCCAGGCTGCCGCTGTAATTATTAAACGTGCTTACGAAGCCCGGAAACTTGGTTTCGGCATCGGGCGTGGTGGGCGCGGTGGGCTGCTCGGTGGTGCCGTCCAGGTACAGGCTTTGGGCCGCGATGCGGCGCACGTCGTAGCGCAGCCCCCCGCTGAGGTCGAGGCCACCCACCGACTTCTTGAGCACCCCAAACACGCCGCCCTCCGTCATATTGTAGGCCGGAATAAGAAATTCGGTGCCCAGGTTGCGGTTTTGCTGGCGCAGGCCGGTGGTGCCCACCGCCAAGTTGTAGCCGTTAAACTCGGGTAGGAAATAGCGCAGGGCGTAGTCCACGGTGCGCAGCTGGAAGTAGAGCTGCGGCTCGGTGGGCAGCAGCACGTCGCCGTATTCGCGGCGCAGGTTCTGCTGGTAGTTTACCTGCAAAGCCAGCCGCCCGCCCCGGCTGCCGATAACGAAGCTGTTGTCGGTGCCCAGGCGCAGGTGGTTCACGAGCTGGCGCGGCGCGGCCAGCCCGTAGCCGTGCAGCTCGCCGTCGGTCACAATGCGCGATTCCACTTGGCCTCCCACGGCCACATCGCGCACAAAGCGCCCGCTCAGGCTGTCGCGGCCACCCTCCACCAGGCCCAGGTTTTGGTTGAAGGTCGAAAACGTGAGGTGCGAGTAGCCCCAGCTTTTGTTCAGGCCCACGTAGCCGTTGGCGTCCCACTCATTAAAGCCCGAGTTGAAGACGTGGCCATCGTAGCGATTTTGGTAGGCACCCGCCACCTTGCGGG
>Ga0160427_10002485_pt1 | contig 11082 bp, 7 predicted proteins | sample SolpanmetagenomL_FD_108194 | JGI IMG/M metagenome (GOLD analysis project Ga0160427, IMG submission 108194) | Solar panel surface microbial communities from Lawrence Berkeley National Laboratory, California, USA - L | ecosystem: Engineered > Built environment > Solar panel > Unclassified ...
AATCCCTTTCGTTTTCTCCCACGACGCATGCAAGCCCCTTGAGTTTTTCTGTATTTTTTGTGTTTCTATGTGCATGAGGAGGGGCCCTTTCTTTCCTGTGGTTCTCTTCCCTCTCTTTGAAAGCAAAACACCAACTACTTAGTAATCCTTGTCAGAAAAGTAAGAGTCATAATTGTGCATATGCGGGAGTGTAACTTTTTTTTTGTTTTAATTCCTCACCCAAACCCAATCGGGCAGAATGTGGAGTCTTGTACTTTTAGGTTGAATTTCTGGCAGGTGGTACTCGAGTATGTGTGATTCTCCTTTTTTTTTGTTAACGTGGTGGGATAGTGAGTACTTTGGGTTCCATATTCGCTTTCTCGCTCTCGCTTATCCCAAGCTCTGCCAAGATGCTTTGCTTGTGTGAGCGAAAATAATCTAAGATTAGTACTTTTTAAAGTATTGGAAGGTGATTTTTGACGGGCAATTGAGAGCATGAAGAGCAAGCAGATATTCTGTTACATTGCAGGAACTGCAATTGACTTTTAGTTGGCCAATATGGAGAGGCCATATCCCAGTTCTTGGCAAAAGCTGTACAAACGAGCATTTGACAGTTTAAAACAGCCAAAAAGACACCAACATGGAAATGCGCTTTTGTTCAATTATCGTGATTGGAATAGAATGTGGTACTGAAGAGAAGACCAAATCAGAAGCTGTTTAGCTATCTGTAGGTCGAGGATACACCCTTTCAAATAAAATTTCTACCTCTTTTTTCCCCCTCGCTTCCAGAGCTATAAGTGACAATCTGTTTAGCCTTTTTGCTTGCAATCACCCTAAACAAAAGACTAAAAAAAACTAGTGATCCAAATGGCAATCCGTAGAGGACCGTCTCTTGGTCGATGATCCTCAACTTTTTCCAGGATAGCCCCTGGTGCCTAAACAATTGATTTATAACACAATAGACGTCACAAGCTCACAAGCTGGACGGTTTGTCCGAGAAAGCTCACGAAATGTGAATTTGTCGATTGCAGTGCACCTTGTTGTCGAACATGCTCTACCTGCAGTAGCTTGAAATTGACAATTTGATTATGGATCAATTGATTGAGAGTACTGTATGTACTGCACCCGGCATCAATTGTGTGGATGCCGGTATTGATTCAAGTTTGTGAGTCTCGTAAAAGAGAGGACCGTCTAGAATCTAAGGATTCGTAATGAAGATAGGCAGGCAGGCCATTTCACGAAATGAAAAAAGTGTCTTGTCCGTATTCCGTTCCACTTCTCAGATTAAGCCAACGTTGCAACACAAAGTTTAAAATTATTGGATTTTTCGACAAACAGAAAAAGGTAAAAAGTGACGAAGCATTCTAGTTCTAGCTATTGTGTTATCAGACCACCTGCTGCTTAGTTCGACCTGCCAAGTGTGTGCTTAGGCAGCCCTTAAGGTTGAGCGTCTGTTCTGTCTGTTTTCGAACGCTACGGGAAGGGATTATCCCTCGAACAATATGGTCCAGTCTGCCCATGTCCCACACTCACATTTCTGATCGAAGATCTATTGATTGTTAAAATTCCACAATCCTTAAGAGGACCTTTTTTTTCTTTCTTTCTACAACTCTGATGGGCCGCGTCGTCTCATTTCAAATTATCAAGGCAGGCATCAAAAATGAGGACGTATATTTTATCAGTCATCAAACGATGCCAATTGAGAATTATGATTAGAGTTACGTATATTTGAGAGATACACGTACATCATTTTTCGCTTTTTTTTTGTTTGCGAAGAAGCTTTGACAGATGTAATCTTAAATTCTTTTACTTCATACTAGGATTGAGTTTGTTGTGAGTGCACCCCATCGTCAAACTGAATCAACGGGAGCATTTCTCTAACCATTTTTGTGTTTCTGTATAGGTTTTGGGGTTGTGAGATTTTGTGATTATCAAATGGGCGGTATGCAAGGCAACCTTGAGGCTCACTCACCCACCCAGCCAAAGGTAATGGAGGAATAGATGCCAAAATGCCCTGTTCACATTGCTCCGCCCGTTGTTGATCCCTCCCTCTACTTGCCAAAAATGGGGGATTGGGACATTGGCACATTGGGTTAATTTCTGCAACCGAACCAAGACCCATGCACAAGGACCAAAATATCCTGAGCTGTGTCTGTGTGTGTCTCTGTCTGGAGAGGAAGAAACTAGCGAACCATCACCACCAAGTCAGTAAGCACGGCAGTTTCCAGTACATCTGGCGCATGTGCGAGAATAATGTGAGTGTGTGTGTGTGGTACCACTATTCAAAGAGAGAGAGAATTAAGCCAATCAGTGTATTCATCGCTTAATTCTCTCAGTCTCTCTCTCTCTCTCTTCTCTCAACAATGCAGTGATAATAATAATAATAATAATACTACTACTAGCACATACAGCCCCATGCACATTGGACGAAACACTGGAAAGTTACTTAAACGGTGACTCATCCCGTCCAGTTTCAAAAAACTCCCCTTCCCTCTCCTCTCTCTCTCTTCTCTTTTAACCTCTTCTTTCTCATCTACAATCATTCATCTACTACAACAACAACAACACAACATATCCCAATACTAGAGCCAGCTTAAGATGGCTGTTTAAATAAGCCGTTGCTTCTCCTACCTCTCCCACTATTACTTCCACTCCAACCGACAAACTGTCTTCCTCAAACACATCCTCCACTTTAAACCACCAGTTCCCAATTCTTACCCCAACCAGTACTAGAAGGGACCCCTCCTCTTCTAGCAGCTTTGATCTCTCTCCTTCGCTCTGCGAATTGACCCAGGCTACTACATTCACCATTCCACCCACAGCTTCTCCGCGTTTAACCACGGAATCTAGTCCACCAATATGGCTCACAACCAGACCTCCACCCAGGCCTACGCCAAAGAATCTTTCGGATCACGATCTGCTCGATACAACTTCTCCCAGTACGAACAATCCCCTCCCCTCCAGCGTTGCTCATTTCGACCCTACGCCAGCGATCAATTTCAACGACTACGAACTGTTTCCCACGGCTCGTGCTCCTCCCTCTCGACAGGCCCCTAATCAACTTCAATCATCACCAAAAAGTAATCCAACTTCAAACGAAGTGGACAACATTTTGAACACTATAGGATACCAAACATCATTGTCAAGCCTCAGTAACCGGTCTTTCACAAATAAACAACATCAACGAGCATCGTCCGCTGCGACCTCGTTTGCTTCCACCAATAACCATTCTAGTTTTGCTCAGCAACACAACAACAACAACATCTCTGCCATGTCTTCTGCACAACCAAATAGAAGTCAGCCTCGCTCGGTCTCTGCCGCCCAACAACAGCAAGCCAAGAACCAAGAGCTCATACAATTGCTACAAAACTACAAACAGCACGAAGCTAACGCTACAAGAATGCAAGGTAATAATAACTCTACCACACCCTCTTCCTCTCCACCTCTTTCACCCCCACTTATTTATATCAAACCTTTTCTCACACTCACTTGTACACCTCCACTTTCTCCTCTTCCTCCTCCTTCTTCAAACAATATACTAAAACACTCCACCACAGAACAACAAAATATGTTTATGGATATGGGAGACAACTTCTGGGATGGTCTTATGGCCTCTCCGGAATTTACCTCTATCAATGATCCACTCGCTCAGACAGTTTCTCCAGAGGAACTGCTCATGAATAGAGTGCCATCATCCGCTCCAGGCTCGGCTATGTGGACTGGTCTTACATCTCCCTTGTTTGACTCTCCATCAGATAGCTTCGAAACTTCTCCTCTCTTCCCAACAGACGACTGCGAGAACTGGGAACCATTGTTCCCTGATGCCATGGAAGCCATTCCGATGTCTAACACCCTCTCCAACGATGGTGCATTCATCAACACCAATGCCGTTGTGGACGACAAGAAACCAATGGACATGTTCATCTCTCCACAGATGCTTAATCTTGGAGAGGCTGACCTCGGATTTACCCCATCATCATCCTCTTCCCCCATGACTGACCCAGCCAACAAGGCTCGCAAGTCGTCTCATGGTGTTGGCCCACGAAAACGATCTCAGCCTTTGCCTCCCATCTCCATCGAAGATCAACCAGATCTCAAGGCCCAAAAGCGTGCTCGCAATACTCTTGCTGCACGAAAGTCGAGAGCCAGAAGGGTCGAAAGATTTGACGAGATGGACAAGGAGATCGCCGACCTCAAGGAGGAGGTTGAGCACTGGAAGCGATTGGCTCAAGCTAATGGAAGAGCTTGACTGCAAAATGGTGGATTACTGTCACACAGTACACTGCCAAGAAAGAGGGGGGCTAAAAGTAATTGCAACCACTGTGGAGGTCTTTGTTTTTCTGGTGTCTAGTTTATGGGTGGATTTTCTTATTTCTATCTGATTTCTATGTTCTGTTCAGCACTTTGTTGTGCTTTTATGATTCACGTCTGTTTGTCCTCCTTTTTCTTTCCTCTTCCCTCTCAAGATTCTTTTTCTTGTACAACTTGTTTTTCTCGACTTCGTATGATGTTTACGACTATTTGTTTTCATGATTCCCCTCTTCGCTTTTTTTCCATTGTTTATACGGTCTTCTCGACACAAAATTCATCACAAATGCCACAAAGGCAACCAAAAAAGATCACCTCCTACTCTTTGTCTTTTGGTTTTTCTCTTCTTATCAATATTTTTATGCAATTAGTATTTAGTTAATAATCTTTTACAAAGACAAGCTCAATTTTATCATTCAAATCAAATTCATCGAAACACCTAAATCCTGTGGCTTTGTGATACACAAAAATAAAGAATCTAAATATGTGAAGACTTTGACAGTTTTGAGTGTTGTGAGATTTCTCTGCCAGTGTCCTATAGGAGAGCCGTGTTTTGACCAAAAAAAAATGCTAAGCAATCAGAATTGCGGCTTTGTCACAAACCTTTCCTCCTCTTTGTCTACAAGGTGCTCCACAAGGCAGAATTCCTTATCACCATAAAACAAAACAATTATGTCCAATTGAGCCCAATGATTGATCTTGACCTTTTTTTCTTCTCCGCGATGCATCTTTTCCAATGTGCTTTTTTGTTCTCTTTTCCCTTCTCGCGGACGTTACTTACTGAAAACTTTACTTTTTCTTTCTTTTTTTTTCCCGTTCTTTATCTGTCTGCTGGTAGTACTTTTCTTGATCCTTGCGCGTGCAGACATTACATGGATATACATGAGTGACTTTAACTTTTTTTTTGTTTCTTAACCGCTTCCCCCGTAACTCCCTTCGGATTGACCGTTGTGTAACTCCATCGCCCGCATACATTGCTACTTTGGTAAACATTGATTGTACGGAATTTAGCCGGAGTTTGCATGTTTACGGTTCTTGTGACTTTTCGAAATTGGTTTTTTAATCGTTGCTTTATTATTGGAATCATTCGAAGCAAAAAAGAAAAAGGAGGGGACTAGGGAAGACAAAAAGAGGAAGAAGAAGAGTAACATGGAAGAAAAAGTAGTTGTAATGCGAAAATGAACTTCAAAAAATCAAAAAGAAAAAGAAGAAAGAAAAACATAACAAGAACGAGACTGGCTGTTTTTGAGTGAATTGGGATTAAACCTTTTCATACCCTGACCTTGCTGTGTGTATATATATATGTGTTTGTGTATATGCAGATTTTGAACGAGTTAATCTTAGTACTGCGTTGTATACTAGATAGTAACAATGTGATACAGCACAGTTACTTTACAACTTGCAGCTATCAGTGTCCTTTTTTTTTAAAATTCTTTTCTTGAAAATAAAAAAAGGACTGAAAATGACCATGACAATTTGAAGGAAAATGGCAAAATACAGAGAATTTTAATATCATGACATGTTGCTTAGTTTGATATATTACTGCTTGAATGTATTGAACTTTGCAAATTTGGTTTACACAGTGCGTAAACTCTTCTTTTGTTTCCACCTGTCAGATCTTCTTTTCATTGGTGCATCAATTGCAAGTATTGAGGAAAAGCGGTGTATAGTATGTACGGTGTAGAAAGAAAAGACAATGATGGTATATAGTTCTCAGAAGTATTGGTGGTAATAGTAGTGGGAATCATGCTATAAGAGAGCACGTCAAGCACTTGAAGACGAAAGAACATGGGTAAGTGAAATTTACTGGTACTTACTTAGTATTCAATCGTATTTCCTAGGAATAAAAGGTTCGGTTTTCGTCCCTATCTAAGAAAGGTCTAGCTACAGCCACCTCCGCAAGAGTTCGTCTTTTCAAATCTCGAATTGACTTTATGCACATATTTCCCAGACTTAAAGTGAGTTTAGGTTCGAGCTCTATCAATTATATTAACAACACGCACGATCCCTTTCATCTTTTCAATAAATCTTAGAGCGACACTCTTTCCATACTATGATAGATTAATATCAGTTTGCTCTTAGGTTTCAGACGTTTATTTTGTATTGACAGGACAAAATTTTTCAATATTGGACAAAAATTTGACAATTATCGCTTTCTCATTGTAGAAATACAAGGCTGCTCCATCTTTTCAAATACTTATCACTTGGATTCACAAATGAGACCTCCTCAGTATCTGGATTGAAACGTATTTTACACAATGATGTGTTTATTTAAGTTTTCATCAAAAGTTATGAAATACACAGCTTCTCATTACTTGCCCACGGCAAATCATACGCCCACTAACAATCTTGTCACAGTAGCGATGCTCGAGCGGATTATGGAATCGTGGTGTAGAAATTCATTGACCAAACCAGACAGTAATATATTACAAATACTATTCCATGCTGAACGATAGATCTAAAGGTCATATTCGTGCAATATGGGCCGAGAAAGGTCATATGACAGAAAGTCAGTCTATAACATTTCACAAATCAATATTCTGAAAAGTGGTCCTCCATCTGCTCTTTTAGGAGGATTTGTTGAATAATGCTTGTACCTTGAAAAAGTATGTTGCTAAACAATCTATCCTACGGGAATAAATCCTGTATCCGAATCAGATGACGAATCTGTTGTAGATATATCGTCGCTACTTTCCGCACTATAAAATCTGGCGTCTCCGTCCACATCATGAAAACTATCTTTATAATCTTCAACTATATAGCTTGGGCGAAAGGCGAGGTCTGAATCGTCAAGGTCGATATTAGGCCAGAGCCCATAAGGCAAACGAAGTTTTCAATCCATAGAGAATTCAGAATCTTCATACTGCTCATAAGGGTAACTTCTTCGGGTGTCGCTTTCATCGTGCATCTTAGCGTTTCTAAATCGATATAAGAGCCTGATATTCTCGATGTTTGTATAATCCTCAAACAACAACACCAACTCATCAGTTGTAAGTAACCGCACTTCACTGGTTGGGCGAGACGAGCAACTATTATATCGAAAGGCCATGAGCTGATTGAAGAGGAAGAATATATGGTTTGCATTTTTCTCCTCGTTTGCCTATGGAAAAATTATTCGAATGTTTCTCAATATCTCGGTAGAACAGGATATTATCGTTCGCATACCTTCTTGGTGCATGCTTCCGATAAAAATAGCCTCTATATCCAAGTTGGCATCCCTCAAAGCTGAACACCAACCTGACCAGCCTCTACCGCTTCTGTCTGTCAGTGCACAATCCGGTACGGAAGCATTTAATCCATCGAGAACGCACACATTAGCTCCTGCCTCAATAAGTATTGAGGACACGACTGACAGGATGTGACATCATCAGAAAAAAAGGGACGAACCGTAACCCAACGAGTCTATGCCAGTGTATATCATATGAAGTATGGTAAGACCATCCTTGTTCGCAGAATTCGGATCTGCGCATAGTTTCAATTGATTGGTCCATAAATTCAGCGTAATGTAATATGACATGAAGGAACCATAAGCCAAATGGCCAAGTATTGAATGATTTATTAAACGGGGACCTTCAATGTCGTCATGAAAATAGTCGTAGAGAGTGTTGGGATCGAACATTGTTCCATATATATTCATGAATTTTGAGAATCCTTGAGAATCATTAGCCAAAGTACAAGACTCATTACCCAAACCTTACTTCTGCGGATGAAATCATGCTCATTGTAGCCATTTATGGGATGATAATATCCGCCACTTCATCATATAGTTCAGTTATAAGCGTGTCTAGACGAAACCAGCCGTAATTAACACCGAGCATGTTCAAAGGGTTTACACCCCAAGACTATCTCGTTCGTGCCAATCAGATGAGTGCGACTCAATAGAGTCACCCCATGTTTCTCGATCATTTATTGAAGAAAGGAGAAGTAAACTTACCCCTTATAGCTCATCGTATGGTTCATATTGGCTCCTTGATGCTTAAGATGTCTTATCATAGTCGTATATGTACTCGTGATTGACTCCATATGGTTCACATACGCTATCTACGTTGGTTTAGTGCAAGCAAAATCCGGGATCAGGATGTGTAGACCAGGGGCCATACACTAAACAAGTTGCGACCAGTTTCATCAATATCGTTTATTCGCACACATCCACTCTCCATCAACTTCTTCACCTCCTCTAGATTGTTCTCTCTGATGTGACTAAAAATCTCGGGAGTCGAAGGTACAACAACCTCATATCAAAGTCGCAGATATAGATTATTTCCTAGTCCCATATATTCTTTGATAGATTGTCATAATTACGCTTGCATTATACCCTTCTGTTTTTAGTAGGAATATGATCCTAGCCAACATCTCTTGAAGAGCGTGGTGATTGTCCGGTTGTGTATCATTTGACTGGTACCGTTTTTGAAATTTTCGAAACATGGTCTTTAGTTTAAGTGTATTTCCATCGCTCTTGTATTATACTGAGACCTGACGGGAGCGCTGTGTATAGTCAATATACATCACTTGACAAGGCTAAAAGTTGAATGCCTTACGAATTTAGTACATGTAGCAGATAATCCAGCACTTTCGAAATCTTCAATCATAGTTTTTACCCTTTTTAGAGTATGAAGGTCATCCGAGACTTTGTGGTCTGCTCTTCTCTTTCCTCGATTTTTACTAGAAAGTGAAGTATCAACGAAATGACCTTGCGACATAATATCCAGAATATTGAGTAACTCATTGACCACAACATTTTCTTGGCTAGAGCTTAGCTTTATTTCAGTTGATTTTTGTGAGGGTTAAGCAAACCGACACGGCCTGTTAAAGCTATTATTCAGGGAGTCATTTCGTTGCATGTCACTTGCGAGAGTGACATTAGAGTTCAAGTTTTGTATAGTATCAAGAATCTGTACGATCTGTTGGCCTTGGCTACTAGTAGATAGACCGGACGTTGTAGTCATGGTTTGTTGCAACATCGTCTGCACGGATGAAATTTACCTTGCGTAAAGTACTTGGTTTTGTCCCTGAGTTTGACATTGCTGAGTGAGAACCTGTAAAGTCTGGTCAATATTGTTCGTTATTTGTCTTTGATGATGTTGTTGGTTTCCTAAAGCAGCCAAAGCCATATGAGTTAAGATGCTTATGTTTCTGGAGAGACATTTAGTTAATGCAACCGATTTACAAATATTATAGAGTTGTGTAGACAACTTTCACGTTCTGTAAGGCAAACGTGGCGATACCAAGAATACTGGCGACATTTCCTACAACTTCGAGTCCACTTATCTTGATTAAGTAAATTCGAAGCGTTGCCGATTATTCTTGAATTTGTTGATAGTTAGTTTCTGTGTGTTCAAGCTCCTGGCTGAGTATCTACAAATACGAATTTGTCTTTAGGTTTGCTCTCAGGTAGTGTGAAATTTAACGCAATAGGATTGAAAACGAGTGGCATGAAACAAACACTGTGGTGGAATTGGTAATTTTGTGTTTTTAAAGATGTGGATTTATGAATCACGTTGTTCCAACTACCTAAGTATTTTTTTACCATCCTCGAATGTCTAGAAAGGCAGTTGTGGTGGCAGTAGAAGTCAATGAAATTCACTAAGGTGCGGGCTGCCCCTTCTTATGTACACTGTGTGTATTGTGATGCTCAAGGCTACTACTTTGTGGATACACACCCTTATGTATGGCAACGCTCAGCCTGATGCCTCACGGGTTGGTTACACACAATCGGACTGGAGATTCGTGTGGGCGCAGCCTACGGCGAGGCTGAACTGCTAGATAATCGATATCTAGCTATGTAGATTTAGCATCAAATCTCCCGACCATGTCTTGTAGTGTTTAAGCGATGATGAGCAGCGGGTATTTGAATTCTTGCTGCTGCGCCGATGCATATATATACGAACGCGCCGTACGCGTACATATACATAGTCCGGAGGCTCAAAAAGCGATTGATCACATTGCGATGCGGCATTCAATCTGTGGTAAATCGTTTTGCTTGTAAGACACCTTGCTCGCGCTGTTGATACATCTATGAGTGGTTGTACGATTTGATTGTATCGCGATATCGAGAAGCAGGAGAGCAGGATGGTAGCAGACTAGTAGTTTGATGAAAAACAGACTCGCATTCGACAATTGCAAACATAATCTTGGAGGAGAGAGTCAAAAAGACTAAATAGACGTCTAACCACATACACAATTAGACTAAAGGCTATACGATAACATGATAACAGGAAGCTTTATAAGTTTAGGCAAAATAAGAGAGGAAGAAAGAAGAATGTCAAAAAGTAGAAGAGATCAACAATAATTGGATTGTAAAAACAGTGCTAAAAAGAGCTGCAAGAATAGTTGAATCCAACTTCTTGTTCACTTAGTAGTGTATCATAATCTGATAGTTCAATGATTCGTCTAATAACGGATAACTATATACAATATCAAGCAAAGTTTTTTATATATAGGAATTGTGATTACCTTATAATTGATAATCTAGATAAATGTATTGGAACATGTATCAAGAAGTATACCAATGGATCTGTTTTTGGTGACACATGCACATGATATCATTGCAACACAAGTCGTCACCACTAGCGCTCGAAATATATCAACAGAGACAAACCCAATATTGTCATAATAAACACAAACTCCATCCAACCATTACACATTACATTCCCACTAGATGAACGGATCGAACTACAGCATCAACACAATGGCCTTCTCACCGGCTACCATCTGGCGCATCGGCGCAGCATACGGCTTCACTGCCGTCAGCCTGGGCGCCTTTGGCGCACACGGACTTCAAAAGCGCAACATTGA
>Ga0160427_10002486_pt1 | contig 11078 bp, 14 predicted proteins | sample SolpanmetagenomL_FD_108194 | JGI IMG/M metagenome (GOLD analysis project Ga0160427, IMG submission 108194) | Solar panel surface microbial communities from Lawrence Berkeley National Laboratory, California, USA - L | ecosystem: Engineered > Built environment > Solar panel > Unclassified ...
TCAATGATACAGGCAATCTACACAGCGAGATCTACAATGCTTACCCACTGTCCTAATCCACAGAAAGCATTCGCAATTCTCCCGACCACGCGATTATAGCCGAGCGAAACCGTCTTCTTTTCCCAAGAAAAGAACATCGGATCTTTGGTTCCCATTACACAACGGACGTAGATACTCCGAAAGGACACAAAGAAAGCTCGTTAACGTCTAGAGGGCATATCGTTCCCCTGAGCACTTTAAACAGATACATATATACATATATTCCATCTTTCTGCACCCTTAGGATCAAAACTCCTACTGCTATAGCCGAATTGTGTATGTCAATGTATTCTCTAAGAAGTTGAAAGGCGCAAACCAACTAAAAAAGAAGGCGCGTTCAGCTGATTCTTTGGGAGTGGGAGAATCCTCTCCGATAACAGCATCGAAATAATGTGGAAGCCATTATGCGGAGCTGGTGGTGGTTCTCGTGCTGGATGGTGCAAAAAAGTGCGACCAACGGAATTGACAAACTTGTCCAACAGTTTGGCGCTGCGGATGTGTAAGCTAAGGATTATTACCACATCTACGTCAACTTTGCCAAGATCTCGATATTTTTCGACGTCGACAGGTACTTCATCGAGGCCAAAGACTGCTTTAGTATTCCCAGGACAAGGTGTTCAGAAGGTTGGTGTTTTTTCTGTTATCTTTTTTTGGTTACAAGTCTCTTCATAGTCGAAACAACTATGAATTATCTGGGTAGATCTACTTATGTATACTCAGGTATATGTTTACATACGAGACTAAGATTATTACAAGAATGATACTAAAAAAAGGTTTAAATTCAAATTTAGGTGGGGATGGTAACACCATTCATGAAAGCCTTTCCCGATACTGTGCGGCATGTACTTGAAGAAATAGACGACAAACTCGCCCTTGAGCTACCCCTTTCTAAAGTTATCAGCCAAGGACCCGCTCCTTTACTCACTGCATGTGAAAACTCTCAACCCGCCATCTTTACTGCTTCCATGGTAATTCTGCGCGTTCTTGAGAAAAACTTTGGATTCAACATCAATGATCAAACCGACCTCATCATGGGGCACTCCCTTGGTGAATTTGCTGCACTAGCCGCTGCCAGTTGTCTATCTACAACCAACGCCGTAAATCTCGTCCACCGTCGAGCAGTCGTTATGGCTGAATGTTCACGACGGCAAGAGCGTGGCGCACCACCGCCCGATCCCATCGCTGCATCATTCAACCATCCACTCGATCCAGTGTCTGCTTCTAAATCAACTCTGGGTATGGTTGCATTATTATCACAGCCGGCAGCCCAGCCTGCCATGTTGGCAGAAATTGACAAAATCCTCGCATTGCCCAAATCCGCATCACCTATTCCAGAGGGGAGCTTGGTACAAGTAGGCAATTTGAATTCATCGACGCAAACTGTACTCTCAGGTCATCTTTCCGGTATCTTTGCTTTATTGTCACATCTACGTGAGTATTCTGGACACGATCCACATCCTGTTCGGTTAAATATTACAGCACCGTTTCATACTACCATTATGAAACCCGCGGAAAAGGTGGTGCGATCTATGTTAGAGCAGCCAGGTGTCATTACATTTCCTGGAAGTAAACCAGTCGTATCCAATGTCTCGTCTAGAGAGTTTGAGAGCGCGGAGGATGTGGTGGATTTGCTTTCGCGGCAGGCGACAGAAGTGGTCAATTGGGTTGGAAGTATAAAATATGCGAAAGAGAAGAGAGGAATAAGGAGGTTTATTGCTTTGGGACCTGGTAGAGTGGCGGCGAAATTGATTAGTAGTGAAGGGGATAAAAATGATCAGGTGTATCATGTTGCGGAGCCACAGGATTGCGAGTATTTGATGAAGGAGTTGGGTAAAGATTAACAGGATTTTATTGAACATAGGTCTCGTTTTGTTGTTTAATGGCAAGCTGTCTTTATTGTGGGATGGCCTTACCACATGACAACAGTTTCTTACATTTCCATAGGAGGAAGGCTTCTTCTCGAGAACATTGGTATGTTTCCAACGTATCGAAAGTTACCAAAAAGGACCAGATGCCTTTATACTGCTTATTTTGGTTTTCGTGTTCATACTGTACACCATCTGAGTACATCTTATATGCCATAGCTTAATAATCGTTACACACCTCACTCCCTGACGACGTCAATGTATTGAGTACACACCTGCCTGGTCAACTGGGAATTTTCTCCATACAAGGTCTTTCACAATAAATTGCGTATGTAGCTCCATAAAGAGAACAGCACTCAAGTAATCGATACAGGAAATACAGAACCTGGATATCTCTCGGATGAAAAGGTGTAAGGAAATAGTTTCCTTTTCGCTTTCTCAAAACTTTATTTCTTTCTTCCTCCTCTATCATGTTTATTGTGAGGCAACTTTCTTATTCCATTCTATTCTACACTCAAGAAAGTTTCTTGCTTCTGTTTTCTTTTTTCCTTCCTCGCATCACCAAAGGCGATACAATCCAAATGATTGATTTTGAGATGCTAGTTTCTTCTCATTTTGATACTTTAAAGTCGATTTGTTCTCAACAAAAGCGCATGAGCGATAGGTTGAGGCGCGTTCTTTCTCATCAAAAAGCATATGATTCAATATACAAGATTGCATATATTTGTGCGTTTGTTATAATGTGAAATCTCAGCGTGAAATGTAAATTGAGAATGCACGTATCCATTAGGTTAGTAGCTTGCCGCTGATATTCGATAAAATCATGATCTAGAGGAATCAAAAGTCGTAAAAAAATGTGATATAACAATAAATCTGAGTTGCAGGTTCAAGTGTTTTTCTCTAATCAGGTTTTGTCTTGCGCACTAGTTGGCGGCGGCCAATGTTCAAGTCGGAAGAATAATCTCATTGATGCATGTATATGCTCGATCCATGTTTATTTTTACCATGTTATTTATAGGTTTTCACCTGTTTTTCACTCTTCGATATCACGAAGAGGTCCTTGTGAATTTTAACTGTGGGCCTTATTTTGAGTTTATTCAGTGAGCTGTCTGTGCGTCGGAAGTGGAGGATATATATAAAATGCTTGTGGGTGGTAGATTCGTTCAGCAAAGTATTTACACTTTGGTAGATGGGTTGATGATTGATGTCTGAGTGTATTACAACTTGCAGTTGACTTTTGCCTCTCCTTTTTTTCGGCTGCTTGCCTTAAGCTTTGATTTATTGGATTTGGCTTATTTCAGTTATCGTGTATATGGTCAAGTAAAGAATATTCTAAAAGAAGCGAAAGACATATTCATTGGTAGCTATATTAGTGCTGAGCATGATATCAGATTGTGTCAGTATCTATATATTATCCCTCATATACAAGTCTCCAGAAAAGCTGATCATGCTGTAATTATAATGGATAAGAATAAGTCTCGCAATTCCTAAGTCAGGTTCAGATCTGGTGTTCTGCATGCGGTTTTTTTGTGATATTTTCAGTCGGCGCTCATTCTTTGATCCTACAGCTGTAAAGAGTTGACGAATTATTGGATGGGAGAAACTTTATTTAGTCCTTGTTGAACAAGCGTAATGAGGCTCCCAGTGTATGTACTTGAATAATTGAATTTGAATACCTCTATATCCTTGTCAAATTGTGGATAAAAGGATGCTTCACAATTTAAATTTGGAGGTGAAATTTTTGATATTACCTCAAGCGTGTGTAGATATAAAAATTGAAGCGACACAAGTACCAGCCCAATCGTCATGTCTCGATCACTATGCTGCAGGATAGACTTCAAGATACTTTTATATTATGCCGCCCATAAAATTCCTGTTGTACACCTACACAAGCTTAAAACTTTGTGAAATCATTTTTTTCAAGGGGCTGGTTTTTATTTCTGCATTTAAACAAACAACGATGAGCTCGAGGAAGAAACCATATTACTTCCTCTTTTAGGACGAAAATGTCAATGGGCTTGTATTGCATAAATGGTCGACGCTTATATATAGGAATGATTTGAAATTCTTGTAGCCCTCCAGCTGACCAATGCACTGCGCCCATGTGTATATAGATACGTTGAAGAATTAGGATGTAGTGTATCACTGACATTGGATGTACATATGAAGTTGTAACTTCCTTTGTTGAAGATACCCTGAGTACCCATTTCAGTTCATACATGTGTGTAACCATATCAAGCAATAATCGACTAGGGAATGTGCTCATGAGGATATACATCCTCTATATGAAGGGCCAATTAACTAACAAAGAAACTGAATCATGTCCTTATGTGAGATCAGGAAACATGTACCAAACATGTATAATAGTATGAGCCTTACCACAAGATATGATGGATGTATGCGCAACGTAATAATGTTCAAATGTTCGAATAAATACCAAAAATGATAGCTGAAAGTCCCTTGCATGTACAATTTGAGGAATCCCAGGATTCATTGCCCTCAACATTATGATATTTGGACCATAAAATCACGCAAGTAGAAAAGCCCCTCGAAAATCTTTTTGTTATAATTATGTGAAATTCAGTTATCCAGGTTGCATATAGTATTAAAATATAGATATATGTAGATAACACCACAAGGCGAATAGATAAGCATGAAGCATTCATACGGCCTCGGGTTGGTTGACAATGAGCTTGTGGATTTAGAGGTTGTTACAGGACACTTTTATCCATGCTTATCATTCGGCATACGTTGTTATGTGAATCATGATATCAAAAAGTTTTGTTCGTGGTATCCAGGAACAAGTCAATTGCAAGCGTTTATAACATTGAAAAAATATTCTCAATTGAGCTTAGTGGAGAAAAGCATGTGTAACCCAAACTTATAGCTCAGTCCACACTGTCTCAAACATATTGTATTACCATTCGTCCTCCAGCATCTTTTATACTTGAGTGAATATTAGACTTGGTTTGAAACGGCCTGACCTTTCGACTTTTGAGACAATGTGTGACTACTGATGTGTCTATTCAAAAAGGATATCATGGAGCACATGTTCATGATTGATAGGACTTCACAAAAGGAACAAACTCTTGCGGTAAGTACAGGAGATACAATTCAAGTTTCGCCAGCAATATCATTACAGCTCTTATTCAATGCCATGATATTGATGTGGAGCAGAGCCTTCAAGGAGCAGCGTTCAAGTTCCAGGCTCGACCTGGTTTCCTTAAGTCATTCCTGCCCGTGGCAACCCGTATTCGCTTCCCTTTTTAAAACTCACCTTGCAGGACTTTATATGCTGCCGCATCATCTTTTCTAGCCTAGTTGTGCCCAAAAGAACGGTATTTAGCCGATTATCTTGATCCATGGTTCAAGCAAACAAATAAGCAAACAAACAAGCAAAAAAAGGCGAGAAACCATCAATTTGAGATTATATTGCCACTTATATGGTTCTTGTTATAACATGCTTCTAGCTATTCTTGTAGATCTTCTAGATCTTCAACGAGGAACCGGAGAAACCATCCTCGAAATGGATATCTTCCATGTGCTAAGCAGTGATGCGTTAGTCGATTGAAATCGAAGCCCTACTTTTGTGCTTGAGTCTTCTTTGGATGCCGCTTCTACCATGATTGAGAGGGGAAATGTTAATCTTTCCGCAATACTTCGAGTATGATATTAGCTCTCGCAAATGCATTGTTACCTCTGATACCTCACGTCAGGTTTGCAGTGCAACTTACTGTTGTGGTAATTAAAAGCTCCTTCTGTAAATCTGAACCCTGTTTTTCATCTTTTGCGCCCTGTAAGACCCTAAACATCTGACAATTGTATATCTGAAAATTGGCAACGCCCGAAAAATGTGCGGTCCAAGCTGAATTGGACGTGAATATTTTTTTACTCTTTTTGTAAAAAGATTCCATGCTCAGCTTTCTCGGACGCGTCCAATGCTAAGTTTCCCGAAAAGCACAGGTACGCAGGAACAAGAGAAGAATGATCCGTCGCGAGGGAGATCTGATGTCAGAATCTATGCGCATGCTTGAGGACAAAGAAACCATGCTAGATGAGAGAGTTAATTTGCGCTGAATGAGCGAATTGGTCGCTGAGATTGCTTTTTGTCCATCTAAGTCGATTGATAGAAATAAAAGTTAATCCGGATTACTTTTTAAATATGGTCCTCTTCAATTCTAACAATAACTCGTCAGGACAAAAAAGCCACATCCGTTTGACGCTTCTGCGGACCTCGTATCTGCAAGGGAAGAAAAGGTAAAGAGAGAGAAAAGCCTTTACCGAGATGCGACCTTGAGCTTTTGCAACATGTAAACTTTCTTTAAATTTTGTATTCTTTTCCTCTTGAAGTCATTTCACCAATTTCTGTTGCAAGCTAAGATGCATCAGGGATTTTATTGATGATGGCAGATCATGTTATTTCATGATGAATTCATCTTTACCAAGCACACGAAACCCTTTATGCATGACCCTTGAACGTTTCCGTGGAACGTGTGAAGTGCATACAGAAGCACCTCTTCTTTTGGTATGCACGACTGGGAATAGAGGTAGTACGCCGTACAACATGTGCAACTCGCACACAGAACCAAAACCCCCAGCACTGGAAAGAAAACCATAAGAAAAATGTATGATATATTGGACGGTATATCGAATCAGAGCTAAGAATTTCGTGGTATTCAAGAAAATGAAACAAGCTAAGGATGCAAATCCTAAAGGCAAAAGGAATTCCATGGTCATAAGAGCAACTATTTTGGAGTGATGTAAATTGATACATTCTCACACACATGCATAGAATAAGTGTGAAGCCTACCTATTATTATCGCACTCCGTCAGGATACTCTTCGGATCAGACAGGGCTAGCGATTCTACTTTAAGCTATGCATGCTATGTACATGTACATGGACGTATATTCAACTCCCAAATTAGTGTCTTTCTGTTGATACCCCAAGGTTTTTGTGTACCAGATCGAGATGTGCCGTACCCACTTCGCTACATAGTATACGCTAGAAGGGTAAGAACATCTGCAGAAGCGAAAGAGACGTACGGAAAAAAAAAAAGAACAATGTAAATGGATAACATGCCCTGAATCAAAATGGAACGCCACAGGGATATGTACAAGGAAAAACAAGCAAGCGTAAAAATGAAGGTGTAACATTAGGCAAAAAATGATGAATATACAGACAGTTAAATTTAAGATGTCCATACTTTGCTAGAGTCTATTTAAAGGTGTGAGAACAGCACGGATAGGAAGATGAGCCTCTATATTTCGTCAAGCAGTATAAACTACAAAGATATCTATTCAGCAAGCAAAGCATCATCATAAATCTTCTGGAACATAACACCTTGTGTAACAGATTGTCAGGGACGGAGCAAAATACAAATCTTGAAGCATTCTTGTAGATCGTCGGGTTTTTCCTTTGGAATACAATCGCTGTTCGAGATAGGTCTCTAGTTCTTTTCTTGGACTCTTCAGGCTCACGGCAGATATTGCAATTGCAGAAGCCTCAACCCGTCTGAGTATTCAATAGCATATTGTTATTATCATTGAATACTTGGTATACATCACCCTTTATTTCTTTTCGTCGTACCTGACGTATATTATTATTCATCCATCCACACCCTCTCACGAAAAAGTAAACATTACATTACACGCTCACGACTATTTATCTCGTTGTTGTTGTTGTTGCTTGCTGAGAGTCTGAGACCCGTAGCCCGCACCTTTCTTCCTCCCTTCCGTTAATCGGCCTTGCTCGCCCATCACACACACCCACCACTAATTTACTTAAGCACAGACAATGCAAGAGAAGGATATAATAGCAACAATCACTGAGGAGGTGCCATCATCCACAACACACTCTCACAACATTACCAATGAGAAGAATCACCACCAAGAGCAGGACGCTATAACCACAATAGCAACAAGTCTACAACCTCCACACTCGACAGTCATTATGGACACACACAAATCATTCTCATCGGTGTTAAGCTCTGCCTCCACAGTCACTTCTGCAGCACCGTCAATACACAATCTTGATTCTTCAGCTTCGTCATTCACAATGTATTCCAAAACACAAGATGACGTGGAGTTGGGGTACAACTCAGATCTCTCACTCGAAAATCACAATGGAAACCCGTACGAATCTGAGCTTCCACAGAAGAAACATGGCAAGATAATACGAAATCTACGATACATTGCCGGTGCCATCTACAGACGCGTTTTCGCATTCATCTTCATGCTCAACTTTGGATTGCTGGTATGGATGATGGTTACAAAAGCCACTGTAGGAAGACTAGCAACTGCTTGCACTGCCAACTTCACCATTACAATCTTGAGTAGACAAGAAAGTGTCGTCAACATGGTGTACATCATCGTGGTGCAAGGTGGTAAGAGAGCACCATTGTGGCTTCGACTGAAATTGGCAAACGTGTACAAAATGTTTGGTGGTACACATTCCGGTACGAGTGTGAGTGCCACGTTTTGGCTGTGTTTTATGATTATACGAATCGTGTTGGATTATTACACAGTCAAAAGTGGTGAAAACCTTGTGTACGGACAGATTATAGTAAGTCCACACTCATCGCGTACTTGTTTTGCTTTGTAAAATACAAACAACAAAACTAACTTTGGTGTAGATCAAACATTGTATAATAGCAACCTCCTATATCATACTCGCCATCATTATCGGAATACTCATTACAGCCTTTCCAACAATACGCAGCAAGATGCACAATGTGTTTGAATTTTGGCATAGGTTCGCCGGATGGACGACTGTTGTGTTGTTTTGGGCTCTTATTTTCCTCCTTGTTCAAGATTCGAGAGCAGCTCATCAGACGTATACACAAGCACTCGTGAAAACACCATCCTTCTGGTTTCTAATCATCATTACGCTTTCGATTGCTTCATCATGGCGCCACGTTCGCAGAGTTCATCCTCGAACAGAAAGACTGTCAGAACATGCCATGCGACTTTACTTTGACGAACAACCACGCGCTGTACCTGGATCCTTCGACAGAATATCATTTGGTGGTTTAAGAGAATGGCACGCATTTGCCACCATCTCCATGCCACATAATGAGAAGAAGGGATTTTCGATGGTTGTTAGTCGTGCTGGCGACTGGACTAGTGAATGTATCGATAATCCACCACCACAAATGTGGATTCGTGGTATTCCTGGTATGTCTGACTCATCGAAACCTTTTCGTCAGAAGTGACAAACATTAACAAAGACTTCTTTAGTCCGTGGTGTCGCCTACTGCAGCAATCTCTTCCAACGAATCATCCTTGTTGGTACTGGCTCGGGTATTGGTCCTTGTCTACCTGTTCTTGCCCAAATGAATGCCAACAAAAACAACATCCAAGCCCGTCTACTATGGTCTTCACCAACTCCTCGCAAGACCTTTGGCGATGATCTAGTCGATAGTGTTTTGGAAGCTGATCCCGCAGCTGTTATATACGATACGAAAGCGCTGGGTAGACCTGATATGGTCAAGTTGGTATACAACATGTATCAAGCTTTTAATGCTGAGGCTGTCGTGATCATATCCAACCCAAACCTGACGAGGAAGCTTGTATATGGGTGTGAGTCAAGAGGCATTCCAGCGTTTGGACCAATCTTTGATTCCTGAGAGTGGGAACAAAAGTTTGTCAGAGAAGAGTTGTTTAGGACGACAAATGAGTTGTGTGAGTTTTTCAGGCATCTACTATATGAGTATTTGAGGTACTACATCGGGTGTTCGGTGTGTGTCAAGAATGTTGTTGTCTACACTTTACCATATCAGCTGGCCCTGTTTGAAGCATAGATAACCATATAATTTATCTACGCCTTTTGTTTTTCAGTCAAATCGTCATCTATATCTTCTATCTTTGTATCATCCTCTCATGTAGTTTTATCCTATATCTGTCTCGGTTCTCTTATTACATTTCAGCGAGCTTGTTTGACTTAAACTTGTCCTTTTCCTGTATATAAATTCTGAATGGTGTTTGGGTGTCTTCTGTGTGTTTTGTTTATCAAGAACTTTATTCCTCTGATCTCCAAGTTGCATATGAAATTTGTTAGTCTTTTGCTCAACTGTCAACTCTAATTGTATGCCTCTGTTCACCTGCAAGATCTCATCATCACGTGACCTATGAAAAAAATGCCTGCAGCACATCCACCCACCTCTCAGATCATGCAAGCCTTTACACAACAACACTACCAACACCACCACCACCACCAGATTGAGGGTTGTTGAAATGTGCTCTGCTCGTCCAAAACTCTACAGCAACTACTAAGTATGCACATCCAGATGGCATCTCAAGCCTAAAATTCGAACTGCACTGGATTTTAGCTAAAATTGACAAGCATCTGTTGATCGGAGGAAAGGACCAAAAACCATGAGTTCAATTCCCAGATTTCTACTGCCACAAGGTAGACAAATGCTCCTCATCAAGCCAAACATTCTCCTCCGACGTCAATTCAACTCTACGTCCCGTCACTCCGCCGCTTCGAAATCCAACAAATCAGCAACATCATCATCTTCTACTACTCCAGCTCCCAGAACCCTCGCCAAACCCACTCGCTTCCTTCCACCATCCCACCCTACCGGTGACCGACGGCCTTCATCCAACCCACTACCAAGAAAAGCCCATGTCCCTCAACGCACTCGCTACCCAGGCACCATGCCCGAATATGGCACATGGCATCACTGGATCTTACATTCCCGTGGTTTACATGGCATCCTGACGCTTGGCATCCTCGTCAGTTTGGCCGTCTATGTCTCATTACAAAACTTCCTTCTTGCAGATCCTGCGGCACATCAAGTGTTTTGGCAATGGCTGCATCCAATTGCTTCCGTCAAGAGCTTTATAGCGGCATTTAGGGAGAGTGATAGGCTTAATACAGAACGGATTATGGCAAAGAGGAAAAAGTTGTCGGAGGACATTGAGAGACGGGCGCATTATCGTTATGTTGTTGAAGGGAAATCGGGAAGTGATGAGGAAGGGTTTGGTGGATGGGGGCTGAGGAGAAGTCCAAAGGATGAAGCGTTGGGCTGGGGTGTGATGATTGATGGGAAGAGGGTGGATGAGTTGATTGCAGAGAGGCAGCAAGAGAAGAAGGAAAAGGCAATGAGGGAGAAGGAGGTTGAGGACAGGAAGAGGTTGGGAATTGACGATCAAGTGATGACGACGGCGGA
>Ga0160427_10002487_pt1 | contig 11077 bp, 7 predicted proteins | sample SolpanmetagenomL_FD_108194 | JGI IMG/M metagenome (GOLD analysis project Ga0160427, IMG submission 108194) | Solar panel surface microbial communities from Lawrence Berkeley National Laboratory, California, USA - L | ecosystem: Engineered > Built environment > Solar panel > Unclassified ...
AATTAATGTCATTGTTTACGACGATATGAATCGATTTTGATGAAACTTGAGAGGACAATCCTGTTGGTTTGACTTAGCATAGGACTGTGCATTATTGTACCTGCCTTTTAAATCCGTAGCAAGAATTCCAAGTTTAGATCCTGAGAGGGATTCGGGGAGCCGAATGTGACAGGTATCAGGATTCAGGGATCCCCCATGATCAGAATAAAAACACAATATGGTTATGGGAAAAGGGATAGGTGGAATACAATTCCGACTGTTTGTCTACACGTATATTTTACTTTACTGTACTTCTTTAGTTGTATGTGGGGGCGAGTACTGAACAACAATGTGCAAAGGATCCTCAAACTCACATTTTACCATGACATGATAAATCTTCTCATGCTGGGTGTGTGGGTGGGGAAATTTTTATTTTAAAATTTAAGAAAACCAACACACTTTATCAGCTTCAACTAGCTAAAGGCAGCAAAAAGGGTACAAAGTTAAAGTGGCATTAGTGAGTGTAATCTTTTCATCAATCATTATGGTTTTTTGTCACGTACATGTGTTTCGGTCTTGTAAGTTTATATCTGCAAAATTTGCCAGTCTGAGCGCAGTTCATGTGTCTGTCATATTGAGCGACAACACAAGAATTATATGTATCAGTAGTATATTATAGCATTGATGTGCTTGTGTTATTCGTCGATTTTACATACTGACCAGCAGCCTGATATGATTCTTAATCATGCCCAACTAAAGTGTTTGTGCGATGTATATTTCCACTTCAAATTGACCTCTGGGCCTCTTCCTCGAAAAGCTTTGGCCAGACTGAGCGTCCGCACAATTTTTTCTGTGAGACCGGTCAAAGCTACCGGACCGTTTAGAATTTGCTGTGCTCAGCATGAAATGACAGTTGTAATTTCAATAGCAGATAGTAAATACTAACTTGAACAGACTTCTGGTTGTGCAGAGTTTTGTGGCTTGCATATGCTGTGTGATGAGTTATTATGGTGGTTGGGTCGAGGCCCGATCTTCCTTGTTTGGCAGGGTTGTGGCCATCGACAAGCTCTTTTTAAAAGTTTAAATATATAAAATTGTAGACGAGCCGAAGTGTCGGATTACTCGACATTCGCTCGTCTATCTGCCTAATCTCCATCCTGGGTTAGTAGCAGGTGTCCCTTCCCAGCAAGCTTAAGCTTGGAGACTAATATACTCTGTGAACCATTACAAGGCCATAAAAGTTTGCGGTTTTAGTGATTGGGAAATTGGAGCTTGAAGATGGTCTATAGAGTTGAAGACTGTTCTTCCAAAGCTTAACGCTAGGCTAAAGAGCTTGCATTGGTGATTGTGATATTCCATTTCCACTATCACAGACAAGTAATGCAAGCCAGACATTTCACGATCACTTACTGACAAAGACTCACGAATGGAACTGCTCGTTCTGGGGAAGTAACATTGGGTCCGAGCGCTTTTGGCATAAGCATTGTATTAATGTATCGTACAGTACTACAGCTACATACTTGTAGGTAAGTACATAAGTATTTATGCATTTATGCTATAGCTAGACACCTCTATGTTATGCAACGAAAGGCTCATTGCAAGCTTGATTATTGTTCACATGTATATGTATATGTGACATTGATAAGTTAGCTTATACGGCACAGCATATCGATATATCACTACTGATTATGATATGCTACGCTGTGCTCGAGCTGATCTTTTGCCTGCTCAAATTTTGGAAGGACGAAAAATCTCCTGAGGGCTTGCTTTGCGCATCGGCCGCGGTAACAAAGCCCTGTCATGCCTGTGGCTTGAAGCTTGGATAGTAAGTCTTGCAACTCAACGGAGATATATGTACAACATTATAACTATATCTACACCTGTAGCTATAATACTGCAGTGTGCGATATGTTGGGCTGCAAATGGTAAAGTTGTTGAAATCCTCATTTGTGCATGTATTTGTGGCTATCACACTGTCTTGATCATGGCTTATCAAAAACCCCGACTTTGCAGATTTGTTTGCCTCCCACCCTTGAAGCCCTAGCTTTGGCGAGGACAAGCTTAACCTCTGTCACATTCGGGGCGCATTTTCACAACTCGTAACTCCCAGTGGCTTACCATGTCGAATACCATCCCAATGGTTCAGGCGGAGTACTTCGTCGCTACGACCAGTGAATTAAAACTCTAAAATTCTTATGGACAGGGTCCAGAGTATATTCGAGTACAGTACTGTACATCACTGTACTGCCGTACAGTACAAGCACAACACTAATCAAGATTACACGACTACTCTACAGGTTCAATGCAAGATATACGGCTGCAATGTTTGTGCTAAGTTTTCCATCACACCTCATCACTGCATTTCTGTGCGCGGAACCGGCATGTCAGAGATTAGTATTTAGCATCACTTATAACGACCGACCCGGAACTTTTTAAAAATTCGCAATCACTAGCTTTGACCAATCTCCTTTTCACATTCATTCATTTGAAAACTCCTTAATTTTTCTCTAAACAAGAGTCTTTTCTACATCCATTATACAATGTTCAAAACTCTGCTTTCAGTTCTTGCTCTATCGAGCATCGCGTTTGCGGCTCCAGTCTCCGACACCACTGCCAACACTGATTCGAGCTCCTCAACCATTGCTCAGAACAATGATGACCCTCAGCTCATCTTTGCGCCATATATCCCTCCTTACTCTATCTTGCCGCCGACCCCTACCTTGCCAAAATCGCTCGTAACAGGCTACATCCCCGTATCCAAAGGCGGGAAAATTTGGTATTCTATTGATGGATTGCCCCTGAAGCAGACGCTCGCGTGCGGTGGCATTCCTGTGCTTTTCCTCCACGGAGGTTTCGCCAACTCAAACTATTTTGCCCATCAGATTGATTATCTTCGGGGTTTAAATTATACTCTCATTTCTATGGATTCACGAGGACATGGTCGATCTGTAGAGGGACCTGGACCAATGACCTACGATTTGATGACCAAGGATGTCATTGCGGTCTTGGACTATTTGAAAGTCCCCAAAGTTTCAGTTGTCGGTTGGTCCGATGGTGGTTGCATAGGTTTCGATATGGCAATGAACTACACTTCCCGCATGGACCGCCTCTTCTCATACGGTGGTAGTTACAGTCCAGACAACATCAACAGCACAATTGGAAACAGTTCTACATTCAACGAATATGGTGTTCGTGTTGAGCAGGAATATAAACAACTCAACCCCAACGCTAGCCACTATGATGACTTTGCGGATAAGATGAACACCATGTGGGCAAGTCTACCAGATTGGGACTTCAAATCTTTCGCAAAGATTCCAACCCTCTACAACAGAAAGCAAGGACCATTGATTTGGATCGTTGACGGACAGGAGGAGGAAGGCATTAACCGTACCACACCTTACCAGCTCCATGACTGGGTATGTTGAATTTCCTTGTCTCCATTGTTTGCTGTTACTAACATTGCTCTTCTAGATTGGTGGATCCCAACTTATGTTACTACCTGGCGTCAGTCATTTCGGATTTTTGCAAGATCCACAAACTTGGTCAGCGGCATTGCTGCGATTCTTGCAATACCACTGAGCAACTCTATGATGATCACGAAACTTCACGATACGATCTTTAACCTTTTTTTTTATTCTGATCGACCTCTTTTCACATTACGCTTCTATGAAAGTATCAAGACTTTATGATATATATCTTTTGTGTTTTTCGTGTTGACATTTATATTTTTACGTCACCGATTTTTCCACTTAGTGATACTGCACCAGACTCATGTACGATACAATTGACAAGTATCATTGCACTATCATGATTGTCTGCGAAAAAGTTTGCTGTCCAATTTTTGTAACATAACATTTAGAATAAAATTGTTTTACAGTATTCTCAACATAAATAGAAGAATCCTTCCTGCAGAAAAATACCATTCTTTGACGTTGTTTACTGTTCATGTTCTAAAGAGAACTGCAGGTGCGTCATGCATACATTTTCAAATCTAGCTCCATTTCCAATGTCAAAATAAATCTCCTTGGCCCTGCGTTTCGGAACCAAGCTGCCGTAACTCTGCGTACCTTGCATACCATCAGACCAATTTCAGGCAAAATCGTGCATTTCAAACTTTGCTCAATGCATGTAGCTACAGAAGAGCAAGATACATTCTGATTTTTTAGTACGCAGATTCTGCTTCTCTGCAAATCATCATTATTGAATTGTATCTTTTGCGGCACAGGTCTCAATTTTGCTCAGTCAAGCTTCTAGAGCCATTCAATTTTGACGTTTAGAAATAAGGTTTCTACAATAGGTAGTAGCAATAGGCGGAGGCTTTTGTAAGACAAACGGGTAATTTGTGCTCCCGTCTAACACCAAAGTGGATCTTGTTGTTGAATTCTTCGGTAGGACTTTCTCAACCCTTGTTGTAGTACGACGCCAAGTTGAGAATGTTCTGGTCGTTTAACATTTGGTCTATGAAGCCTTAGGCCTATTTGCTCTTATGTTATGTAATATTTCGAGATAGTGTCTAAGCAGTGTTTTTTCTTATCCGGGTGTTTTTACTCTTCTTGGTATGAGGATTGCAAGTCTGCGTATTGAGCCTCTTCAGGAACCACAAAAGATGTCGCTTCACCTTTACGGAGATTTAATAACACCATAATGTCGAATTGTTCAGGAACCAAATCATGTAGTGTGATTGTGGAGTAGAAAAGTCCTTGTGATAGTGGCATTCTGTGGCGGTCGTGCGAAAGGGAAATGTCTGTCTACAAAGGTAACGCCTTTTGTGCGTGGCGTCTTGAATCTGCGAAGTTGGATATTGCCGTTGGAAAGTGAAGATCTACATCTGTGGCTTTTTCGATGATAACGCTCGTTACAGGACGAAAGGAGGGGTGCTTGGTACTTCGAAAATGAGCTTGTTTTATACCATATACATTGATATCTCCGCATAAATGGCAATCAAGACGCAAGCCCAAACTATATTTAAGCTTTGGAACAAGTTTCGGTAAGGGAAGAATACATGGCTGATGTCAAATAGTGGATTTATGCACGCTGCTATCACATCTGTCTACATAAAACGTCCGTGGTCGATTTGTGGATATAATTTAGTATGATTTTTGGTCATTGACTTTCAGGGTCGATCGGAGTATATTCTCGAGCGATTGTGCTCGGTTCTAGAACCTCTCACTGGATTATCACCCGTACTACTTGTCAGAGCACACAATAGGACGAAGTCTCATTACTAAAGTTTAAAAACAAAGAACAACCAGGACATTGTCTATAGCTTGTACCTCTTACCAATTGTGCACCCTTTTAGGTGAACTTTGTCTTACGATATGATGTATACAAATAGTGTACAATTATGCAAGTTGATTGTTATGGAACCTTTTTAAAGCTCTGTTAACCCGATTGAGACTACCATATTGAATCTATTTGTTACTAGTACAAGTTACTAAGTATGTATCGGAATTAGCCTCGAGTGAGTTCCAACCTTCAAACATTTCCTTTGTTGTGGAGGTCGGTGATCATGCTACTTTTATCCCATCAAATTTTGTTCACCGACATAGACTTTGTATTAAAAATCTTAAAGCTATTACAAGGGTATTGTGAGGAAACATCTAGAAGACAGTTTGATCTTAAGATGTGCTTTGTTTTTAGACTGCCAACTTAACCAGGCGCTCTGTTTAGAAAAATTCTCTCTCCGACTTGGAATAAGAACCATGATAAATTCTAAGTTTGAATAAGGTTGATACATTCATCGTTTATTCCAATAAAGTAGCGGGAGCCTTCAAGATGACATGAATCATCAACCTAACCTAAAACTTTAGAACTTGGGATTACAGTAATCAATCGAACTATCAAACTGGTTCAGCAGCAGGTCTTGATATCTCTAGGAGGTACATTTTTGTTCTATAAGATACATGTGCAAGCAGTAGGTTCTAATGACTGCTTAGCATAGAAATGATGTAGAGGATGAATAGCTCATATCGCGAATGGGTATCTAAATTGATCAGCACGATTAATCAATTACAATTTGCGTAGGGTCTTCAGGTGTATGAAGTAAGACCAATAATCAAACTTTCGCTGACTAAGTCCTTGAGCTACAGGGTAGTTGGTTGATATGAACCTTTAAGATTGGTTTCATTTCTTTGATTATCAAGATTTTGCTTCTGTTTACCCAGATAGTTGAGGATCACTTACTCTTCGTTTCATTTATCACGACAAAACATAACTTTAACATATTCCACGCACTTCTAGCTAGATGACCCATAATAGATGCATGCATGCGAAGAACTTTTTGGTCATCCAAAATGTAGCGCATATGCCGAGGCTTCTAGCATATCTAGTTTTTGTTTGTGTTACACATACAAAATTCAATGATGGTAAATATGGTTGACCGCATATGTGACTGCGCGCTTGTCCAGATGTAGAAGTGGACGTGCATCTGAAAATAATCTCCATACAAGTCTCCCAAGAAACACTATCTTTCTACAATACAATCATGATTGAACAAACTCTTTCACTTAGAACGTTTCAACAACAACAAAAGCCAGTACCCACTACATAACCATACACTTTCTACTTACATCTCGATATCTCCAACACATACCCAGAATCTGTAAAGTGTATCAACCAAATCCCAACCGACCAGCACATCCACAGCAAACTCTAAAAGCGTCAATAATCAAAATACTCGCAAACGGGACTACTCCAACATAATAGAGGAGAACGAGACGCTCAAATAATGTGTTGGATGCAAATAAGTGCTTTACTGTAATTGAGATTGTCAAATAGCACACTGAAAAATCCACAAGAAAGCATGCAAGAAGCCAACAGACCAAAAGACTGCGAAAAATACTAAACCCCATCTCGGGATCCACACATCAATCCCTTTCTACAGTAAAGAATGTCTTGTTGGCTTTATACGAGATTATGATGAGGATGACAAAGCTGATGGATAGAGGCTCTAGTGTAATCATGGCGTGTGTGCCGGGTAATATTTCAGGAATGCACTTTGGGAAGATATGGCGAAAGAAATAGTTTCAAGACTAGATGACGAGGAGATGGAAGAGTTTATGGAAAAGTGGCACAAGTTTGGTCTTGAACAAGCTTTTTGTTCTCAGACTTTTGATAGGTTAAGGAGCATTTTAGATGACGATCTATCTGAACTACCCCTTTTCTTTCTTTCTTTTTCACAAAGTCTACTTTTTGGTGGTGGTACCATGTTTTTGGTGTTCGTATGCGAGAGAAAAACTTGTCGATCGACCTGGATGATTCCTCTTTTATTGATGATTCTTAAGACATATAAAAAGTTGAATATGGTGGTTTTATCCTATCTTTATATCTTGTGTGAAATGTGAAAGAAGGAGTGGGTACGATCTATTATGTACAAGAAGAACAAGACTATTTTAGATAGATCGTACATGATTAGGTCACATACATGAGATTATTTTAATGGAACCACAATTCATGAATGAAACCAAATACAGATCAATCACTCATATCCACGTCTCGCTGAGCGATCATTCGCCGAAAAAAGTCGGGGACCATATTCATAAACAAATTGTTCGAAACAGTGCCAAACTCACACATCAAGTCTAAACTTCTCGATATCCCAGGCTCTATAGATATCCATTCCCGACGTTTGAGTTCATAGATGAATTCGCGATGGCTGGAGGGCAGTACCCGAAAAGCCTCAGTTCCTTGTAGTTTCCTCTTAATCATGTCGACAAATGCGGGATATAAGATATTGGTGAGGTTCGGCAGTGGCGCTAGTTGCCATGGAGCCTCCCTCCATCCGTATTTCAAGTTTTCAAATATTTGGACACCAAAAATATTAAAGTCAAAGCACGCATAGCAAGGAAGGTGGGGTAATTTCTTGACTAACCTTGTGAGAAAAGCTCTGGTACCTTCGTCTGGTAGACCTTCAGTCGCGATGACGATGAAATCTTTGCATCTTGAGAAGTAATTGATTTCTGATTTCATGCAGACGATGATGATGGCGATGACAGGACCCGTGATGTTGACAGCGACGCGAGGGTTGTACCAGTTGGTGTCTGGCAGAGCTGCGATATCCTCAAAGTCGGTGGTGGTCCAGTCTGAAATGTCGACAAGCTCGCGGTGAAAAGTCTGTATAGGACCGAATCCGAAGCCTTTTGATCGTGGAATGACGAGACAGGAAGAATGCGCACCAATTGTCAGGACGATGTTTTTGTATCTTTCGGAAGTGCCATTGAAGTCCATGGTCACAAAGTGATAGAGTTCTTCACTGTAAGCACCTTCTTTTGCTCCCTTCTGGTGAAGAATCTTTTGAATTAGAGTCACATATGCCACAAAGTCGTACTCGTCCTCGCTCCGACTTGCCCACATCTGGGTGTTGGAGATGGGTTGTCTGTATTGATTGACTACCCAGAGAGCACTTGGGCTTTTGTGCATCTCCAGTCTGTTCTCCATGTTGGCCTCAAGTAAGAGTTTACGGAGCTTGCCGACTATCGTTGTGTCGCCGTAGTATAACAGCCTCTCGTCGTGATACTGATGCGGTGAGGTCATTTGAGGAATCGAATTTATGATAAAATTGCCTGGGCTTTTGGTAGAGCTTGTAAATTCAATTAAATTATCTGAATTTGCGATCTTGCGTGTTCTTCTTTCTGTGCATCTTGGTGGAGGATGAGAATTATCAACGTGCAGCAGAGTTTGGCTGGCTGGTTGTTTGTCTTGTTTTGTTTTGTTTTGTTTTGTTTTGTTTGTTGTGCTTGTTGTGCTTGTCATTAGGTGTTTGCCTGTTGGCTGCTCAACCATTCAATTGTGCTGCAGTCCCTCAACTTGATGGTTGGTGGATCACGCACCGTGCCATCTTTCCTCGGCATATACCCACACACATTATGCCAGTACGATCACTCCAACATCTCAGTTCAAGAAATCAAATCATTCTAGGAAAATATCATGATTCATCTCTTATTTCTCGCTCGTCACAATTATCCATCAAGAAAGTCTCAAGCTACGGAGCACTGGGTGATGTGTGCCCCCTAACTACGTATAAAGAGTTATTACACAAAGTCTTTCACGAATACTCAATCTGAGAAGGTAGAATAAACTTGCATTAAAAAAACTCACACATGATATGGATGTGATACATGTTTGAACAAGATGAGACATGAACGACAGTTGAGCAAATGACAAAGTTTTTTTGTTTTTCGTGCTATTGTTTTTGACCTTCTCGAAGATATTTGTGTAAATGAATGAATTGCAGAATTGAATGATGAGACAGACGCTTATGAATGAAAGAACATCACATAAACATTTCGATCTTCGTCCGACGACTGATAAGCACCAGTCAGGCAACCGAGTTCAAATCGTTTGGCAGACCGCATCAAGAATTGTAGACATTAAGAGATGATTTGTATCGATAGCTCTGAAGTTTTGAAGTTTTGTAGAGAACAACGTTGCAAAAGTTACTGATTCGATGGTGATGGAAAGTGTGCAATATGAACCAAAGCCGTCAAGATGGCTGTTTTAATTTTGATAGGCGCTGTTGTTATTCAAAAGTTAAACAGCAATTTCAAGGTCTGCCTCGTGAGGATGGTTTATCGCTTCTCTAACTGATGACGCATGGGGCGTGATTATAGGTAGACCAAGGGTTGCAAATGTCCATCTTGAAATGTTACAGAAGGGTGTCTATGTGGTTCGATCGAAGCTTGTCAACTTTGATTGAATTGCAAGTGATGAGATTGAAGCAGAACAATTTTGGGTATTTGGCAGATAGTTGCGGAATAGGAATTTTCTTGTTGTTTGGGAATGTAGAAATGTCGATCTGAACTTATATTTCCAAGTGTAAGTAATTGAGTGAAGTTCTCTGAAGGCAAAATTATCTTATGATATGAGCTTGGACCATGAATCGAATCATTCAACAGAGATTCCAAGAAGGAAGCTTCCGTGATACGTACGGTACGCAAACATCCTACTTTCTGGTCACTCGTTATGCGTGTGCTGTGTCAATGAACCAATGTACTGGATCGACAGACAAAGAAACAAAAATCTAATGAAATGCCTTTGCATTAGTTTCTTTTCTTTGCTCCGACAATTGTCATAAAGCCTTGTCATTTGCAAAAATATATCTATCGCCTATAGTCATATTCAAACATGGCAATATACATTAAAATCTTAGCAGTTGTACCAGCGCTACTGTAGAGACACCCCTTTCGCCTCTGTCTCTGTCGCACAAGGAGAGGTTTCTCGGCAGTAGCTAAAACAGAGCTAGTGAACCTGCAGCTGCAAGGGTCATAGTATTGTTGTCTTCATGAATGCATATTTCGAAATCCTTTGATCTCGGTTGCGGTGAATGTCCAAGTCTCCTGCGGTATCTAAAGCTTTTGTTCTCGACTTTTCTCTTGATTCTTCTTTTTCTTTTCTTTCTGCAAATATAGTCATTTGATGTTCAAATACAATTGTCGTGACAAGGGAAGAGAAGAAGGCAACCATGGTCAGACGCTAAGTAACATGATGGGTCGACATGCATATCATGATTCTAACAAACACAGATCTCCAACGTGATAAAGGATGTATATGTTGGTCGAACAAAACATAGAACAGAAGTCAAAAATATATGAAATTCTGAATTCTGGTGACCGGTGATTCCGAAACAAAGAGGTCTAAATTTATAGTCGCTGAATCAACCGTATACGCGTGCCGACAAAACAATCTTGAAAGGTATCATGGGTTCAGATGTACTTGCAACTAGTACTGGTAGCATCAGTCCAGCGTGTGACTATGATGACATCGATATATCCATCCATTGAATTTATGAAGTGAAACGAATATCCCTTTGATACATAAAAAGAGACTATTCTAGTTCATGAATATTTAACCTTTACAACAGCATTAATCGCCATCTGCTAACATATTCAACTCAGATCCTCAGCAAGATTTCAATGCAACGGTTACTATCGTATTCAACATCACGTCCACTCATCCATTATTTCTTAGATATTCGCCTATCATCAGCCATGCGCTTGTCACTAGTCCTGAGATCGCTCTTGTCTATACTGACAGGTTCTTTAATAGTATGGTGAAGGCATCTGTTTAAAACTATCATTGTCACATTCCTGATCATCATCTA
>Ga0160427_10002488_pt1 | contig 11076 bp, 8 predicted proteins | sample SolpanmetagenomL_FD_108194 | JGI IMG/M metagenome (GOLD analysis project Ga0160427, IMG submission 108194) | Solar panel surface microbial communities from Lawrence Berkeley National Laboratory, California, USA - L | ecosystem: Engineered > Built environment > Solar panel > Unclassified ...
TCTTGAAAGGCAATCAGGAAGATTCTTGCAATTATAGTGCAGACACGAGATTTTCACTTTAGCAAAAAGATCAGACATCGACCAGATCAATGCCTAATAACAAATAACATGGTCCAAGATTCAGGAATAAATAAGATATAAGAATGTGTCATTTATTATATATATATATATACATACATACATACATACATACATACATACATACATTGATATCGTATTTTCTATTGAAAGTATGTAGCAGTATCCGTTCTTCATTAAATCTTCACAGCCCGTTCAGTATCAGATCAATGAAGACCACCAAAACAGACCCTTCCAACGGAAAATTCCACAAGTGGACGATTCTATCAGGTACAAGATTTTCTCGAGTACTGCCAAAAACAAAACAAAAGAATTGTTTTGTTCTTTAATCTCAGCTCATCTTCGGCGCAACCAACAGAAATAGAGGTATTCAGGGGTTGCAATTTGACATCCGAGCTTGACGTAGGGTAAAAAAGGGAACATGTATATAATCACAATGAGAGGGAAGAGAATCATGAGAACCATGGACTTGTTTTGTCCTTGCCCCAAACTTGTGGAACAAAGATTGCACCATGAGAATCAGATTTTGACTAGACGTACACGGGAGCACACCTAAATACTTCCTGAGAAATACAGTTAATGGGAAGAGAGTTTTACACCCATTCTTTTGAGGTTGTACTATTACAAGTATTGTATTAAAGGGAAGGAGGAAAAGGAAAATATACACGCTACACCAAAAACGCCAAAAGAAAGAGCTAGACGCTCCCAAAAGAGGAGTACTTACAGAAAGAAGAAGAAGAAGAAGAAGAAGAAGGATGGAATAGAAGAGATCATAGGTCACTGTGCACCGCACTAGGAGGTAGTAGAGGATCAGACACAGAAGTGTTTGAATTACCTGATCCAAACATTGTCTTGATTATGGGACCAAGACCAGCTCCTTGTGTCTTGATATCCTCCCAAATGAGGTCATATCGTGCGCCCGCGTACCATGCAGAACCCAACTAGAACGACGATTAGCTATGAAGATCTATGATAAGGACCTCTTAACAAGAAACTTACCATGATCAAGGACATGACGACTGCTGTGATAACAACGGTGGATACTAGGAAAAATGCATCTATTGAATCGGCATCTTTGTCAACAAGAGCATTTGCTCTCATTTTTGCCTCTTCTGCTTGTCGTTGTAGCGCTATGGCGTTCATATCTTGGGTTGGGAATATAGTTTCTATGAATTGCTCCACCTATACTTGGTCAGCATTACTTGAATTGAAGAAGGCCTTTTTATGTATTCCTCTGGACCGAACATACCTTTCCGCAAGCCACTGATATTTTCAAAAAGTTGGGATCTTTGGGTGTGTTTTTCTTGTGAATGATGCGTAGATATTTGCGGAATATAGCACAAACGCTTCTCAAGTTTCCGACAGCCATCATCAATTCGCAAGCTTCACCCTTTGGTATCTTGACGTTTTTGTGATACATGTCAGGGTTTCTGAAAATCAGTGCCAATGTCGCGATAGCCATGGTCTGAGGTATAGCGCAAAAGTTGAATACACTCTGATCGCGCAGTCCAGCCAAGTAAAATAAACATTCATCAGCATGTTCCAGCGCGTTCAGAACAAGCTCTGAATTACAGTTCAATGCTGCTTCTAGATATTCTGGCTTCTCTAGATCGGTGTAATTGTCGACATGTTTTGACCAAATTTCTTTGGGGTAGAAACTTCGTTTGTCCACGAGATCCTCGGCGTAATCTCGGATGATATTCGTCTTTTGTAAGAACAATCCCATCGACATGTAGAGATTTGGTCTGTCCATCAAAGCTGGATTCGCAAACCCCGCGGGTACGAATAACCGGGTCAAGCCCTCCCCGACTAATCCAGCGACATACCAACAGTATCTGTCGTACTCTACGATTGTTTTAAGACCTTGCAAGCTTGTATCTGGGTTTTTGGCTGTGTCTGCCATGCCATGTCCCATTTGTTTTGTAATGTCTTTGATGACGTCTTTGTACACAGGCTTCAACTTCATAAATTCCTCAATTACAACTTCGAATTCAACAAGAAGCTGTCTATCCTTCTCATTTGGACCATTACCATCAAAGTTCCAGCCTTCCAGCTCCAACTTTTCGTGGAATGTTCGTAATAGTGGTTCTTTGATTTCTATAGGTAACGACATATCATCTTCAATCGTGTCTAGACCTCCTATAGTTCAAAAACATGTTGATTAGATATCGTCCTGAGTATATCAGCAATGGAACTACATACTTAGAATCAAGTAAAACAACGACACTGGAACTCTCATTTCCGGCTGAAGTTCTTGTATAACAGCACTGAAACTTCTGCTTGTCAAGTCTAAGAATTCGAAGCATCTTCGTAATGTAGGAGTTTCAAATTCAGGTTGCTATATCAATTTAGACGCGTGAAATAAAAAAAGAATGTGAATGACGGATGAGGAGAACCGACTCTTTCGTGTATGGGATCACGGAATAACTTCCATTGTATCATCGCTCGCAGCTGAATGGGATGCATTGCATAATATATCATGCTCTTAGCGGACGGCATTTTTGCTGCTGTTTCGATAGAGGTTGGGTGATGTATGCAGTTTGTAGAGGTGAGTTGACGAGAGGCTTAGCCTAGAGACGACCGCTGGTATCTTTATAGAGAGTACCGACTCGCAGTATCCGGGTTGTCGTAAAGCGAGACGCGATGAATATGAAAATGGTCGAATCAAACGTCTGCTCAAGTACAGAATGTATTTCGTTGTCACGTCACCCTACCTATAAGGTGTTGAGGACGCAATATCAGCAGGAGATCCAGCATATCTTGCGTGAGTAAAGAAACGTCAATCGAACTCGATGTAGTGGTTAGAATTATAAAGGGCACTCACTTGTTTCCTGTTCTTGCGGCAGTTTGAGGCTTTGGCACTTTGGGGGGGGAGGAAGTCGTTGAATTCGGTGTCTCGTGTGAATATTTAATAATAAATTGTTTTTCTTCTCCAATTCTAATTTCTCCTGCTCCATTAGAACTCTCTCTGCCAGACTGACTGACTGACCAACTTGGCTGAATTTCATTTACCCGGATCTCCGGCTTTTGTCATCCCGGCTAGCAGTTCTTCTCACCTTCAGTCTGTCACCACAAATTTACCATGTTGCACGTATATAATTCATATCTTCATGATCATATCACATTTATAACCAGAAGATCAATTAAATACAAGAATGTATTTATAACATGTTTGAGATTATGATTTTAAAACTCTTGCAACTCCGCTAGACTGCAAACATAGATACATGCCAACTTGTATGGCTTGCAATACAAATTAATACATGTACAATGCCTAGTGATACACGTTCAATTTAAAGTTAAGCTCTACAAGAGCAGTTCAATCGAATCAGCTTATAGAGCCAAACGACAAAGAGAGTGCATGCATATCTATTGATCTCATTCTGGGAAATAGCCATTTTTTTTCTTAACTAGTATGGTTTACCAGTAGGCTTGCACCTCTTCTGAGTAACCGTCGTGGTAAATCCAACACTAGCACAGCATTCGGATTGACAAGGAAGGATCGTATTGATAGTCGTTGGTGGCTTTCCAACACATTCGCAAGGCACAGTGACAGTTGAGGTTGTGACGGCGCAGAGGACTTGAATGCAAGATTCTGGCGTTGTGCATCCTACAACTGATCCAGCTGTGACAGTCTTGGATGCAGGACAAACAACAGGTTTGGGGGTAATGGTTGGCCTATTTTTGCAGCCCTTTTGAGTAACTTGAACAATCTTTGTAGAAGTTGGACAACATTCTGACTTGCAGGCAGATTTGACGGTGGTTGTAATAGCCTTTTTGCCAGTACATGTGCATGGAACCGTTTCAGTTTTTGTGATGACTGGTACAGTACAAACTTGTTGGATGCAAAAATCTGGAGTTGTGCATGGTTGAGATGTTTGTCCAGCTGCTGTAACAGTCTTTGAGGCAGGGCATTGTGTGACTGGCGATGAAGAAAAAGCGGTACTGTACATAAATTAATAAAGATTTGATTGATCTAAGAGCAGATCCAGAGCATATATACCTTAGCAATGCGCTGAAGACAGTTAGAGTAATGAAGGATTTCATGATTGCCAACTGTATTTGCTAGAGACACTTTCTTTCTGATACTTCTTTTGGTTGAAAAGGTCTGGTTGGATTTCCTTCTTTATTTTGACGACCTTGAAAACTGCAATTTTACCATTGCCTGACACAACCTTATATAAGATTTTATGCTCTCCTCTTGAAACAACCACGATGCATGATGCTGTAAAGTCTTGGAACTTTGCAAAAAGTTGCCTAAACACAAATCTGTACGTGGGCGACCAAAAAAAAAGTGACTCACCCACACCAATTTCTTCTGGCCATGGTATTCAAGATCAATTCTTGTTTGATATGTTTGTCGAGATAGCAAATTCTAGCAGCAAGCACAGAGCAAGAACGATTCCAGTATATTTGTGAAGCGACAAAATTGGTAAGGGTCAGTCACTTCTTTTGTCACCCACGCAGCAACTGCAGATGTTTGTCCAACTTTGGCACACGTCTTCGGCTGTGTCTATCCACGCTATGTTAGGTAATACCAAGACATGCGCTTCAGTAATTATGGGCTTTTTCCAAGACTATATACCCTCCGGCCAAGACTTTATGCTAGTGCGGAAGGACCGAGTTAAACCTGACGAAGAAAGTCGAATCTAACAGTCGTAGCTCATTTCCTCTGGGCTTTCGTAACAAGAAACGTTGTGAAACAGGTCCATTGATAGGTGCTGTGTGTACTTAGTACAGCACTGTGCTTTAGTATATGCACAAAGAGAAAAGTGGCTCAAAAACCGGGTTCTGGTACTTCGGCTGGGGTTGGACGCTTATTTACCGGAGCAAGGTTCCAGCTTTAAGCTTCCTTCTGTGGTATCCCATCATTTAAGGTTTGCATCTTCTGATGATCGGATATCAGAATAAAGTCGCTGTTCGCCAGTTTGTATGCTTGGAAGATATCCATGTACTCTACTTTGGGCGAGAAGGAAGACTGTTCAGCAGCAAGAACATAGACTCTTGGCATGAGGTACTGCACAAAGTATCGATCCTCATCGTAATGCGCACTGTACCATGCCAAGCACTATGACCTGTAGACTTTGAGTGTTGATTTTCTCTTCTGCAGCTGCGCATGTTACAAGATGATGCTACATGTTATTTTGAGGATACGAGAACTGCCGATCGAGCAGTACTACAAATGATGAATGGTCAATTTTGATGTGAGGCCAAGCTTATGCAAAACCACTTTCCGGAGAGAAATGAGCGCATGGAATTGTTTTTCTGCACATAGCGATGTGCTTGGCAAAGTCTTTTATACAGTGTCAACACCTTGAGAAAGAGATTTACGCCAGATCTTGGCCTTTTGAGTAAAAAACTTGTTGAAAAACGCAGCATTCTTTTGAGGATATTTGATCATTCCCAAGTTTCGATTTGAACAAACAAACAAAATCTAATGTCTTCCAAACTGAAGTTTGAAGAATAACTTGAACAATTTGAAAACCGCTGCGCGTTGAGGAGTTATGCAATGATATGAGGAAGGGGAAGGTAATCTTGAAAATCTTGGATGTTATTCGAATAGGTAGCTGCAATTGTCCCCAGGAAATCGAACATTGAAACATTGAGGACCTATTTGCGAAATCCACAATCCAAAAAATGCAATGTTTAAAGCTGCAAGGCGAGGACAAGGATCAGGCAATCTTGTGCCCATGAGCACAGAAGCTGAGCGCCTCTATACATAAGCTGCGCAATACTTGCAATAAGGATAGACTTCAACGCTTCAATTGAATTGACGGCGACCAAGCTGTAAGCCACCTGGGCAGTGTGCATATATTTTCTTCTTTTGTGAAACAGCATAGTCTTCCAGCTGTGTCTTACAATTGACAAACAGGACGATTTTCTTACGCTCGAGCAATCACTTACCATGTGAGACATTCTCTTACAATGCCACGAGATCATCTACTTATCATCTGTTGTCGAAGCGAGCTGTTTCCAGTAGGAGGAGGATGGATGCATCATATCACGATCATCATACCTACTAAGTTGAGTTCCGAGTTCTTCGTCATGAATATTGATCTTTACCAATCTGTGAGCACCAGAAATAAAACCATGTTGATTCTGCTTTCTCTTCCGTGGTTACTCAAGACTATTTTTGGTATCCTCGACACTTCCACATCTGGAGAAAAGTTGCTTTCGAGCTTTCAAATCCACGCGAGGTGCGGCTGAGGTTACAACAAGAAGAATAGAAACGTAAAAAGGTCAAATTGAGTACGCGTAAAGCTTCCCCATGTTCGCGCTGTCTCCCGTTCTCCATGTGGATTATTATGGCAGAGCAACTGTCTATCTGGTAGGCAGGTAGGTAGGAAGAATGTGATACTTAAAAGGATGGTCGTACACCGCCAAGCTGCGGAGAGACAGCATCCTTTCCTAAAAACAATTGTGTGCTCTTTATCAAACGCAGTACACTTCCAACTTTGCACGATCCTCAGCGCGAATAGATTCACAATACTACCGCTATTACTACAAAGACTGTAAACAAAAAACAGACTCACAAACAAACCTCGAAATTGAGCAATCATGAAGTTCTCCATTATCGCCATTGTTACATTATTTAGGTACGTGCTCTCTTTATCTAAATCTTCCAAGTTTCATAATCTGTCGAAATGAATGAAACTCCAAATTTTATACGTGTATATTTATCGTTATATCCATAACAGTCTAGTCACCGCATCAAAACACCACCGATGCCCAGCATCAACCACAACGACCGTTTCCATCCACCCTTGTCCATTCCCCGCTAGCTGTCTCAATGTCGAATGCGCTGCGCAAACATCAACCAAGACGGTCCCTTGTGAATGCGAAACAAAGAAACCGACAACCAAAACCGAGACCTTTTCTTGCACAACGACGTGTTGTGGAGGGTATGTTACAACAACGACAAAGGTGGAGGGGAGATGCAAGCCGACACCAAGTTATGGATACAACTGAATATGAGGACAAGATATAGGGAGAGAAAGGGAGGAATACAGGCTAAATAAGGTATTCGATTTTATGGTTAATTCCTGGTTTTGGTGTATCATAGTGTATCACAAGCTAGCATCATTTATAATGTTATAAGACTTTCTTGTGCTGATTGGACTTGGTGGCATGATATGTCATAATATAGTATGGAAGCAGAAGAAGTGAACTCTTAAGTCGAATATACTTCATTACTTCATATAATTTGGTAGATGAACTTGCAACAGATGAATGAGCCAAAGACAACAGTAAAGCAAAGAAGAGAGAAAGGTAAAGAGTTAAACGAATAGGCATATACACATTAGAATCTATAGAATAAGAATTGACCTCCAATAATTGTCATAAGTATCCATATCAACATAACGTACAAAGTTAAAGGGTATGGACGACTCATTAGATCGTTTGATGGGTTTTGCTCGACAAACGTGACTTGTGTCTTCTCTGTGTGACGCAATGATAGGATGTTGGTGAAATTTAACAGAAATTTGACTAATTGGGTTCCTCGGGAATAAACATGTAAGGGGGTAGGGTATTGGGGCAATTTTATCATCTTGTCAATGTCTACTAAGTTGGTTTTCGTGCTTGTAAAACGGCGTATGAATAACTATATATAAAATTAGTAAAGAACAAGGTAGACGAGCGGGAGGGAGGGTTAATGAGGCAATAACAAATACTTACGCTACGATACCACCAATGGCCAGAAGGATACCTAGTAAACTCTTGTCTGTTACCGCACGGTTGGAAACGAACCATCCGAGCATGACGATAGAGCAAGTCTTAGCATGTCCGACGACAGTGCTGCTCACTGCTCCAGCGCCAGCGACGATGAAGAATTGACTCAACTGTTGAGATTAGCTCAGTTCTGAGAAAATTAATAATGTTGAAATACGTACATTAATCAATGATGCGAATCCGCCAGAGAGCAGGATCATAGCCCATCTGGTTCCTGGAACCATGGACCATGTGGGAAATGTGTCACAGAATGGAATAAAGTACAACAGCAGGAAGGAGGATACTGGAGCTTGGTTGAACAACAGTTGCATAGAGCTCATATTCAATTTCCTGTGGAAGGTTCCGATCCATACGGTATAGACGGAACTGGCAATGACACCACTAAACGCAAAGATAACTCCTGCAAAGGAAGTGGTTTTGATAGGCGCATTGGGGTCTGGAATAGTATCGTAATATGAGACGATACCAACACCACCACATACAGGAATCAAAGCTAGAACAGCGTTTTGCGGTATCGAAACCTTGTAAAACACAAAGTTGATGAGTGCAACGAACGGTGTGAGCAAGATACGAGCAATTTGGTAAAATGTAATCGATGAATAGGCAAGCGATAAGTTTGGTAAGATGACGTTCAAGCACATTGCAAGAGATAATGGCGCAATTTCGAGAAATCCAGCTCGTCTAGGGACAAAGAACCCAAACATGGGTCGTGAGATGACAAAGAGCGTCAACGATGTGCAGACAAAGTGGAAGGCTGCAAAAGATGTTTGTAGATTTTTGAAATCCGGATCGTCGAAAATTGCTTTGTTTGTAAAGACCTGTACTAGAATGAGTTGACTGCGAAGCGGTAAAGAGAGACAGAATCTCGAGACTTACAATTCCAATTGTAGCCAAAGTATTGACAATAGTCCACATGAGGAACGTATGAGCACTGCTCTTTCCGTCCGTCTTTATGGCACCGTCTGGAGCACTTGCTGCTACGGGTGCTAATAGAGTATCTGTTGCTTCTTTTCCAATGTCATCCTCGTCACCTTCAATGCTTCTTTTTCTTCCAGCCTCGACATCCATTTCATGCTCCTCGACTGGTGGCATCTTGCTTGTTGTTTATGTATGTACTGCCAAGATCGGCTTGAGAATTGGTGAGATTGCTGGATATTGTGGTAAGTTTGTTGATATTGAGCTGTGAGCCTTCAGCTTGAGCAAAGGAGCGACTTGAACAGTAAAGAACTAAGACAAGATTGAAAAGATCTCTGTTCTCAAGAATGGATAAAGAAGAAGAGTATGGTTATCGAAAGGAGGCTTGACAGACAAAAAGGCACTCCTTCGAAAGGTTTAGACTACACGTAAGCTGTTAGCGATAAAGATTATTATTATTGGTGGTGGAAATAAGGAGAGGTCCAAAAAAACTCGCAAGGCTACACCCACTTCCTAGCTCAGCTTAGGTGCCAGCAAGTAATGGATATTATTGGAACCTAAAAAGAAAAATGCAAGGGCCTGTTCTTGGGAAATGCTCGCTAAGAGGATAAAATATTTTAGGGTCGAGAAAGGGGGGAAGGATTCATTTGAATGACAGAGTGGGAAGTGGATTTTGGTCGATGATAGCGACGTATTAATCAATTATTGTCATTGTGAATCATGGGCCGATCGATCAGAGTTGAATACAAAGATCTGATAATAGTAAATGGTCAGGTCAGTCATGATGAGGAGGCTTGCCCGCATACCAAGTACTAAATGCTTAGTATCTGGACGAACAAAAATTATCGTCCGAATTCAGCATTGACAGAAAGAAGTGCACATTTTATTACTACTAAGTACTTACTTACTTACTTACTTACTTACTTACTTGTTCATTCACTTGTCTCTACTTAAGTACTTTATGCTGTCGGCAAACTCACAGAAACACCAGGCAGCATTAGCAGTGCTAAGGAGGCAGATAGACAGGCATTCTTTAGCTCCAAGCCAACAATGCTTGTTTTGTTACACTCAACCCACCATACCTGGGTAAAGTTGTGTCGTATTATCATGTCTTGTCATATAAAGTTTAGATTACCAAGTACATTTTGACCACCTCGGGCCTACCTCCTTGGAAGAAAAGCATATAGAGCAAGTTGTTGAGACTATTCAGATTTAAGCTTTGTGAGACGGACTGATGTTTTTAGAAACACTTCTATTTCGGGCTGGGCTAAAAGATTTTAAATATGTCAACATCTGAACAAGATTTAGCGGTGTGGACTCTTCAATTACCTCAGATTGATCAACAGATAGAATGACAGATGTGATGAGATTGCTCGAGATGTCAGAGGACTATTTACAAAATTCGAATTTTCAAATCAAAAATATAGACAGGAGGGCCTAAGGAAAATACAATGTCGATATTCAATCTTTCTTCATCGTTACATCAGAGCCTTACATACTACAATGATATCTCATGAGCAATATAGATAGCCGTTTCACACCTGTATTCTTCAAGCAGGGTACATGTCTCTGAAATGGGACATTGTTGGTTGTGATTTTCGTCCCATACTCAGAGTTCCATAGATGTAATTTTGGTTGTGTCTAGATTAAGTTTTAAAATTGCAGAGACCACTTTGAGATAGCCCCCCACGGTCAGATTGTGAAGCTCCTGGGCATCTCGGGAGCTTTCTAGCCACTCTCAAGCTCACCGTGAAACGTTGCTCGCTACAGAGAAGAAGGTTTACATGGGAATCTATTGAAGGGGAAGAAAGCGATTGACCAATGGATCAACCGGTCAATCAATTTTAATAATGGTATGGTTCTTAGGGCCAGTGCTACCCAAATCAAGTAGAGGATCGGCCAATCTCACCCTCGCCCTTACTTCCTTACTCACTCACGTAGACGGTACTAACCAGATCTACATGTTAGGAGAACGGAGAATCTCTGCAGGACATCTCAAGATGTGCTCCTGCTCAACAACCTCACCCAGAAATTCACTTGCTCGTCCACGTTGATAAAATTGACGTCTTCTCTACCTCTATTCACCCATACGTCGACTGTATCACCATCATCATTTTCCTTACATGAATATTTAAACCGGAGAACCTTGTGATGCCTCCTCACTTTGCGTACGTATTTTCTCTCGAGTCTCTTAGGTTGTGTTCTCTTTGTGGGATCGCACAACAGCCACTTAGTGTAACACACCGCTGCGCTCTTCACAAAGCTGCTAGACCTGTTGGTTTTGGTTGTACCACAAAGACAAAACAACGTCTTATAATCATTGTTTGGGAAAACAACACTTAAAGACTCGAA
>Ga0160427_10002492_pt1 | contig 11067 bp, 11 predicted proteins | sample SolpanmetagenomL_FD_108194 | JGI IMG/M metagenome (GOLD analysis project Ga0160427, IMG submission 108194) | Solar panel surface microbial communities from Lawrence Berkeley National Laboratory, California, USA - L | ecosystem: Engineered > Built environment > Solar panel > Unclassified ...
AACGTTCTTGCTTGACGTCTGGCGCTTTACCCTGCAGCTTATTCTTGAAACGCAACGATGGTTGTACCGCCGGATCCTCAACAGCACTAGCCCATGATTGAACTACTTTCCAGACAAGAAAAGTCTTGATTGTTTCTCGAGAGGAGGACTTGAGAATTTTTGACAGTGCCTTAAGATATTCCGGAGAACCAACGATAATCTTAGCTGGAACGTATCCACTTGCGAATGTGTGCAGAACTTGCTTGACAGAGATTGCGGGATTATACGCTTCAGTTTCTTCCAATGTACGAGGATTGTAGCTTTTGGTAACGTCAGCGGCGTCCTCCGGATCTGGTGCTGCATCAGCCATGGACTTCTCAAAAGCGACCAGACTATCCACAAGTTCTTTGCTCAGTATTGTGGTTTCCTTGTCGTTGGCAAACATGTAAGAGAGCAAACCAGGCTCGGCTTCCTTCAAAAGTGCTTCTAGGACGGTTGAAATAGTCTCTTTGTATGAAATAACCATTTCAGCACGCTCGTAATACTCTTTACTCGGGAGACCAAAGGAGTCAGGGGCGCCGACAAAGACGATGTTGGTGTCAGGATTCCTATCGTCAGGACCAACACCGATTGAGACAGGGCCTGCGACGCCGACGCCCATCAAAAACTCAATGGCTTTTGTGAGGGAGTCATCTTGCTTGCTGGACTTTGAAGTCAATTCAGTGGGATAGATTCCATCAAGTTGCATAAGAACATCCAGCAAAGGCTTTGATCCAATGGAAGCGAGTAGTGTCTCATTCATGCATGCGTGGTAGCCATCCTGCAATTTAGTGAATATCTCGTGGTCAGGATTGGCAGAAAGAGATGCAGGCGACTCCAAGATGTGCTTCAGGATAAGTTGGTTGTTCTCATTCATAAGTTGTAGGTTACCAACGGAAGCTTGGTCCTCTCGTATATCATGAGTGGCATCGAAACCAGCGCAGACATAATTACGGAAGTCGTCACAAGGATCTAACTTTTCGTAGCTGATGAGTTTTTAGTGACGGTAATGAAGATATTGTAGCTCAAGTTGTGTCTTACTCCGGCGCAAGGCTGCGTAGAATGTTGGCAGATGCGAGGACACAAGCGGGAGATGTGCAAAGCGCGGTTTTGTTTGAAGACGGATCCGATGGCGTCTCATCAGGTGAGTCGTGGTGCTCTTGCTTACGAATAGCTTGTACCAGCAATGGTATAAAAATCACAACAAGAAGAAGCATGATGATGAGATAGACACCGTTCCGTCTCAGGAAGCTCTTTACACGTGCCCACAAAGAGTCGATTTCTCTGTTCTGCTCGATATCATCACCCTGGAGCAATGGTGCGCGCTCGGTTCTGTTGTTCTCAACCATCTTGCTTATTGGAGAAGAGTGGTTCAGTAGTGCCAGGTAGGATAGATAGATAGCCCTCGGCATGAAGTTGAAATGGATTGGGTCAAATGTCCTTGTTACGTAAGCATTGGGAGCACGTCGTCTGCTACCCCTTTAGACTTAGCGCAACACGCGTGGGTATCATCCATACCTCAGTATCTAAGACTTGCATCAAACATCTCGCCAGACATCTTTCAAATATAACTCCACAGAGATCACCCGTCAAGAGTGACAAATATTAAGTCTCTATAAAGGTGCCTCAACTCCTTTCTTGTGATCAGGTGCAGAAGACAAGGCAAGCCCCCCTCGCGCTTTGCTTTCGTGTCGCGTCGCGTCCTCCCGTATGCCCTCGAAACGCAATAGATTGGGATGTTTTGAAACATCGATCTACAATAGCTTCTCTATTTTCCCCCAGCACTCCCCATACAGCTGTTTCGGAAAGTTGCCATCTTCTAGCTCATCTGACATCTCAAGCTTATCGAATTGACTGGTTTTACCAACTCGTCAGAGAATAGAACGCAGACCGGATTGTGAGTCTTGGGCTTACACATTTGCGAGTCAACTATGCAACTTGGAAACCCCAGCCCTAGCTTTGGCCCCTGCCGTGTCGAGTAACAAACGCAACGCAGTTCATGACGACGATCCTGGCTCATTAGACAACGCGCTATCGCCAGGTGGCAAACGTCAGCGTATAAGCAACTCAACGCCGCAGACCTATGCGCCTGACCACCTGCTCACTGAGGAGGAACTCGACTCTTCCCGATTCGACTTCAATGGCGAATGTGGCTGCGGCAATTGTCTTAAGTGGCCGCCACCACCAGACTGGCGAAAATGGACTCGGTGTGATTGCGCTCCCTGTCTAGAAGCCCACCCTGTGCACCGTGACTTCAGTCGAGACGACTGTCCGCAAGGCTGCGAGCCGTGCCGCTTGGAAAAGATTGCCAACGAAGATGCAAGAAAAGTTACCGAGGTGAGGATTTTTCCCATAGTCTATTTCAGTCGCGATTCCACTGACAACAGGACACAGCGCAAACATCCTGGGCCTCCTCAATGCAGTCCGCGGAACTACCCAGATAACCTGCGTAAGCTCATCACCCATCTCGGTAATGAACGTCTCATTCCCCGACCCTGCATGCTGAGTTACGCTCGCCGGATTCGGAAAAAAGACCTGGATATTGCCACACTAAAGGCCAAATTGCTCAACCGTGGCTTTGACGACGTCGTGTCTTTTGCAATCGGCGAGATTCCCTCGGACAACGATGACGAGAGCCCCTCGAACAGCGACGACGAGAGCCCGCCGAATAGTGAGCCCAGTGCAAACACGACTCGGCGCTAACACATGACTGACAGAGTTCTTCTATATGGTCTTTTTGAGCCGGACAATCAAGAGGGCCTAGAATCAACGACTTTTTACTACTCGTTTTGTGCAGACGCTTGGGCAGACGATGTCAACATAAATCACTGTTTGCCATGTGGTAAGTGTGTACCCCGGCGGGCGTGGCACTGTGCAACAAAGGGCTGCAACAAATGTCGTTATGGAGTCTCAATCCCATGTGAAAAGTGCGGTGGCGTCTCTGATATGTACCATTCGATTAAGAAGGACAAGAGACGGACACACGATCGAATCCATGGCTGTTGGAGTATGTAGACTTTGGGTGAGCTCGAACATACATTTAACTTGGCTCGAACACAATACGGTGTGGCCTGATACTGTAGATCGACACTAGCGCAGACCATGACAGCTTGCCACGGATCAAAATTGAACAGACTAAACAGTTCTCACTCTCTCTCACCATCCACTTCAAACACATCTCTGCCACTTGCTACCAACTTCAAGACCCTGCAAACCAACCACAGTACAACGACTACTGTACTGTGTCCTTGTCAACACACGCGCAAATCACGCCCTTGTTATGACATTTGCAGCTGGTTTCGCATCCCCAATCCTTTCGATCGAGTCATTGCTCATGGGGTGGCTTCACGATCCGCCCTGCCTATACAGCACTCTGTAGCCATGCTCCGCTTCACTTACGCCATTGAGCAAACTTCTCTTTCTGATCTGCCTGGAGCGTCAACAAGGATACATGTAAGCCAGAACTTTGTCAAACACGAGGAACGTACATGTAATGTAATCAGCTAAGCCCTTGGCGATGTCAGCTCTACATACCGCATACCGCATACCGCGATGTGCCGCGCTTTGATGATTACTCCTTTCTCAGTCGTGAGCTCAACTAAAGCACATTGAAGCTCTCACATCAAGCTTTACTTCTTAGCACGCTAGTTACAGCCACAATCGGGATCAGAATAGCATTGTACCACTCCCAAGTCCTTGTCTCTATGCGAGAACTCGTTCAGATCACAGGACAAACGTCCGAAGGATAAGTAGTCCGCTGTAGTGGAAAGGGTATTCATGCTTCAGCATGCAGCGCAAATCCCAGAGGTTTATCGTCGCCTTTCGGTTCATCAGTTGCTATAAACCAGAGCCACGTCGCATGTGACCCGTCTGGGCGTCAAATAATGTTGCCTTTCTTAAAAGTACTTTCCGAGTATTATTTCTGAGCGCCTAATCAGAGCGTTCTCGCTTGTGTTATTTGGACGAATATGCGATAGATGTTCTTTCTATCTATTATTCTATTATACGTTGACCCACCGATATATGCCATAGTCACCAATTATGCTCTAGATTTGCTGGCCGGAGCACTACATGATTAGTAAGAAGACGAATTCACATTCAACTTTCTATGATTCTATAAGACAGAGGCTAGAACTTTGTTGTAAACTTCCAACTAGGACTGGTAATGTAATCAGCTAAGCTCTTGGCGATACTAGCACACTAAGCACTAGCACTAAGGACTAAGGACTAAGCAGGCTAAGCAGATGTGCCGCGATTTGACGATTACTGCTGTTTCCGAGGTAGTAAAGGCCTTGATAGGTTCGTCAGTTCAGTCCACAACAACAAGCTGTACCCATTCCTATTCCTATACAAGGCTAGGCTCGACCAAGGCGCCCAGTAGAAGCGGCCTAAACATTGATTCTGCGCGTCGAATTTTGCACAAGAGACATATGCTAGGATATGTCAGCACGCTTCACCCTCTCTACATATACTTTATCGTTGTTACAGCCACAATTTGCCGCTATCAAGCTCTTCTCCATATATCAACTAAAGACGTTCTCTTTGTTACACGTTTACTTTAGGCCTATTGGCCGCATCCATGACCAATTTGAGTTCGAGAAGGATATTTTGTATCAATTGAGGTTCCACTTGTCGTTGGAGCTCTAGGTATTACCCAAATAGACTCAAGAGGTGCGGGATAACAAACCAACTTCTCCAACAGTCCTCAGTCCTCTCGGTGTCGTAAGCCCATCACAACTCAATAACTCCAGCTTCCTCAAGCGAAATGGCTTGCTCCTTAGCTCGAGACGAGAGAAGCAGCTTCGTTAAGTCATGCCCAATCACAGCATAACCACCAGTAATCCCAGAAATCCTGCCAAGACTGTCGCAGCGGCGAAAGCCTGTGTTTATGTAAGGATGGGGATTGGTAGCACGCGAATGAGGAGACTTACATGGAGCTGCTTCGCATCTCCTTTTGTGGCAGAGGTCGAGACAGGCCATACTGTTTGTGTCAATGAATGGCCTCCAGTTGGGGAAGTAGTTTGTGACGTAGTGACGGACGTCGTACTTGTCGTACTTGTCGCACTCGTCGATGAAGTCGTACTTGTCACACTCACTGGTGCAGCTGCCGATGCCGATCGTGCTGTTGACGACGAGGTTGTCGATACAGTAAGGACCCCAGCCATCACATTTCCAGCGGATCGACACCTGTTCAAAACAATGGGTTGCGTGGCTACAATCGAGGCATAGGCGTCAGGATACTCCAGCGAGACGGAATTCCAACAGCTGCTAAAAGCATTATCATAAAACTGTGGAGTCCAAATCGAGGAGGAGTAGCAGAGACAAGAGGCTCGCTGTGAGAAAGGCAGATTGTCGAAACCTGGAGTCGCGGCATCGCAACTGGAAACAAGTCGATCGACGGTCGTGCAAGCAAGAGGTAGATTGCCGCTATCGTCACCCATGACAGCGCTGGAGGTTATGAGGCTGTTGCTGGGGGCTGTTGCTGTACCGATCAGAACAGAAGATAAGCATGCATTCACGCCTGTGTTTGCAGCACAGCAAGTATTGATTGCGGGAAGTCCAAGGCCAGTGCATGAGTTGCAAAAGGTTTGCGCGCAGGACGATGTTCTCGCCACATCGCATGACCCAATAAAGTTGATGCATTGACTGGCACCCCATTGTGCTGCAACGAGGTGGTTTGCGAGAATGAGAAAGATGGCCAATCCGTACTGCATTGTGACAGCTGCAGAGCTCACTGCTGTCTTCCTGTGGCTTTGGTATTTGAGTTCAATAGAATGATAGAAGAGCGAGCGATATATGGTAGATAGGGTTGATAGGGTTTCTCGTGACAAGATCATGAGCACTGAGGAGCTATATATATTGGGTCGAGCCTTTTTGTTCAAGCCACTCTCCCGGCAGCATATTTGCTGATCATTCACTTGGGAAAAGAGTGTTTCCACCTTGTTACCCGTATGCACACTTAGCGTAGCCGTTGTAGCTACATGTACTAGCTGATTTCCTAGATCCGAATCCTTCGAAAAGCGCGCCAAGAGGTACATTCAGGGAAGAGGTCGCATTAGCGTGCAGAAATATCAGCTTATGCATCTTTGCATTTCAGCTCATGGGACTTCTCAATAGGGATGCCCTCGAAGGATGTCTGATTGGCGCATGATTAAAGTTTCTAGTTTGATGATTACAGGTCCAGGCGCGTCCGGTCAGTGTTAAATCCTCTAATCCTTCAGTTATTTACAGCTGTAGTTGTAATCACTTATCCTGCCGCATCAGCCGCCACTAGTGGTGGAAAGACTAAATCCTTTGCTTAAAGCCACGTCTGGCCAGACTCTTGCATCTTTTCTATAAAGATCTTCAGCTTGAAACGCGTCTTTCGAGATATCTCATAGCATCTTCGCACAATGTCCGCCAACACTATGAACACCGGACTATGGACAGACTGGGAGAAAGGTCGCTTCATGGGTTGGACATTGACTTGGGGTACTAGAGAAGCTGGAATTCTATCCAGTCAGTTCTATGGGAATGATGAATTGTCCTGTTGCTAACTCGCGGTGTAGATTTCCTCGCTCTTTATACTCATCTCGCGACTACATTGCTGTTCAGCCTCATACTGTTTACTGTACATCAGATCAAGGCGCGCAGAGTCACTGAACGAACATCCGGCGGTAGGCATGCCACGATGGTTGCCATCAGAAACATTACCTCGCCGTTTTCTGGAACCCGAACTTTCGCACAAGTTGCATGGGCTTGGGGAAGCGCCGAAGCCCTTGGGTGGGCGTTCTTATGCTCGCTTTTCTTTCTGGTAAGCTGGGTCGCTGGGATTCTATCCTCCAGGACCCTCGTCAGCTCCGACCATGCAATGGGTCTCATGAATTCTTCTCAATGTGGAGTGAAGTTGTTCCAAATTGCTGGCGACAGCGATGCTGCTTACGAGAACGAGCTCCAAGCTCTCTTGACACAGACTTCCAGGGCTGCAGCTTACGCAGGCAGCTGCTATGGCACGTCCTTGTCGAGCATGGCCTGCCCCAACCTCTATATTCAGTCAAAATTGGGCCGCAACGCCACGACGATTTCCTCCTGTCCTTTCGGCGACCTTTGCCTGACCAGTAGTTTGAGCATGCAATCAGCTCTCATCAGCTCTCGTGATGATCTTGGGTTAGTCACTGAAGACGCAGATACTCTATGGTATCGAAGAAAGACCACTTGCTCTGTTCTTGACCTCTCCAACAACTTCGACTTGGAGGATAGGAACTTGTCATTGACTCTCTCCAACTCTTATGTCAACATCCTTCTTGGATCATTGACTGGTACAAACACGGGAATGCCGCTGGCGAATTGGTCTTTCACGTATGACACAACTGCGAACTTCGCAAATGTTGCGTACGGGTTGTCGTAAGTACACAACAAATGCAGCTCCATACAATCTTTTGCTATCGCCTGCCGAAGCTTCATTAACTCTTGCTGATTTAATCTGTAGGAGTCTTTCGTACTCTCCCGGAACCAACAATACCTGGCAACCAATTGATGCTCTACGTTATACAAATGCTGATACGTCAGTGTTCTTCCTAACTACGGGCCCAATCGAATACCCAGAAGCGTGCATTGACCCCTGGTTTAACGCTACATCATATGATGCAAACCCGGCCTACAAAGTCTTCTTTGCGAGCAATTATGTCAACGCGCTTGCTTGTGTCGACCAGCATGAGATCTGCCTCGATGCAGGAGCAGTTAATTGTACGGACCCGTCACCAGCATTACGACTCAACGGAACGCTGCACGCTACTTACAATATTTCCGAAGTTCAAAAAGGCGTTATGGATCGCATCTCAGGATACCTGAGTACTGCAATGCTAGCCTTCAGCGTGTACAGTCGTGGAGCTGCAGCACTACAAGCTTCGACAACCGTTTCACTAACTGGAGGTGTTTGGCAACAAAAGAATCTGCCAGACAATCAATGGACCGTAGAGGTACGCGGCTGGTTCGATACTCAAATGGCAATGCTGCAGCAATACTTCGTCCTGTATGCTGCACCACCACTAGTAGAGTATTACGACTCTTACGTTAGTCCTCCACCGACTGTCCAATCGAAAGCGCTCTGCAACAGCCAGAAGGTACCACTACCACGTGGCTACTCAAGCTTCCAATTCAGTGGTGTTGTCATCATCCTATGCACGGGAGGACTGCTTATCCTAGCTGGGGTCCTAGTGCCTAACCTCGTACCATACATAGAGAAGAAATGGTGGCATAAAAGATACACCTGGCGCGCTTGGGCACTCGATGGCATGTTGCAACAAGCTCGCATGGCGCAGCAATATCGTGGTTGGGGTGGTCGCTGGGAAGGACAGGTTGATAGTGTTCCTGTGACGTCAGACAGACACGCTCTGTTAGGCAAGTATATTGTGAACAAGCGTAAGAGCCAGGGTGGTGAAGAGGGCGCCATTGAAGCATATGTTGACGGAGGCGATACTGAGTACCATGGACTTACAGATAACTCAGGAGAGGAGATGCAAGTCTAAGGTTAAAAGACAGCGGTAGCTCGATTAGCTTCTCAATGTGACCTAGGTTATGGTCCGTCTGTGGCCGGAACGAATATCATCTCGATTGACATCGTGTCGGGAGGCAACTGGGAAGAGATTACTTGTCTGAGCTACTGAGTAACATCCTGTATTGTTTCCCCAATTTGCATCCGTTTAGCGTCAAAATCTGGCAAGACTGGCGCACCCGTGCTTAAGGATTGGTTGTCGAGGTTGTAGAGGTGGGGAGAGGAGAAAGATTTGAATAGTCGCGCTTGGAGTCGTCGAACAGACTATGTAGTCACATTAGCCATAATCTTAGTGGTATGCTCACTTTATATGCTTTTTGCTCGCTACCACAACGATCCTCCCGAAGACGGCAAGGTTTGGACGCGCCTACCTTGGCAATGAGCCTAATAAAGCTAACAAGGGCGAGGAGACTGCTTCGAGACCTCGTCGTTGAAGTCGCATATCAATCTTAAGCGCGGTGTCTCCAAAGGCTCAGTCATAGTGTTGAAACGAAGTTGGAATTTTTGTGAGGATGAGTGGCACGATTTAGAGTATGAACTCATATCTACAGGCGTCATATCTCACGGTAGGGCCTATAAGGAAGGGAGTGGTGATTATGATTCCTTTCGACTTGGAGCAGGTGTGAACGATGCTGGATTCATTTGGAGCCACAGAGACGTACACAGAACCTGAAAGATTTGTAGCAGTTGTAGTCGAAGATGTAATCGGGGATGCTAAGCATGAAACAACGTGAGAGTTGCTATAAAACACGAAGGGCTGTTGGCCTCGTATTGAGAATAGCAGGGTGTCTCGATTTCAGGGACTTGTGATTCGGTGGACTGCACTGCAATCAAACGGGATTAGCGCTGTACCATGCAGCTACAGCCCTTGAGCACAGAGCCGCTTGGGAAACGAAAAGATCACGGGCTTCTTGTTATCGTGTTCTTTAAGTCTTCTGTTTCAGGCGAACGATGCCATTCTACATCTAGTAAAGCACATCCGAGGGTGCTTTGGCTCGTTGTTGAGTAGTAGTTCTTTCGGTGTTATTGCTAGTGTGCGAGTGCTCTTAAGGTCGGTCACGTCGAAATGGAAAGGATCAAGAGATTTGAATATATCAATGTGAGCAATGAGAATGTTGGTGGAACCGTGTTTTGGAAGTCCGTAATCTTGAGGATTTAGGATTGAATGATGAGGAATTTCCGAGTCTTGATGCGAAGTGCAGTTCTAGGTTTTTGTCATCCTCAGCTGAACTTGCTGGGAAATCACTGCGACTGCGTTTGCTGTGGCAAGATTACGCCAAAACTAGTTCCGTTGCGTCACACTCAGAGAGTCCTATAGCCGAGGCCAGCAAACATAATCGTCGATTCTGCCAGCAGAATGATGATTCGGAAACTGATAGCGGATGCCTCGGTGAAGGGCTGATTTCCCATAATGACAACATGATGGACAGGAGTGGTAGTTGATAGACAAAAGTCGATAAGGTTGGAGGTGTTTATCGAGACGTCTGGCCGTCCTGCTGCCTACAATATGACGATAGAGCACAGACGAGGTGCAGCGGCTGGGCGAATAACAAGCATGGCAGTTGCCGAGCTCTGAGACGACCTCTAGGCAACCAAGCCATCGTGCACGCTTGTTCTTGCAGGCCAAGATGCGTTTGCGACGACGTAGGACAAGACATTAAGCATTCCAAGACGCTTAAACGTGAGTTGAGCTGTAGCATGCTTTATCAGAGTCGCAAATCGTGATGGTGATCAAACCAGCAGGATAGTCTCTTTCCGTGCTGTTGATGAGCAGATTAGGCATCACATGACGCCTTTCTCGCCCTGTTGCTCCGGCAGTTCCTCTTGCAAGGATAAGTTCGATCGTGGATGCTATATGCTACCGCTGCAAGGGGTTCAGGGCATGAACAGATGGTCGGGATTTGCGCAAGCCAGATGGCAAGTGGACTAAAGTGGCAAGTTCGTGGTGAACCTCTCTCTATGTGATGTGATGGAGTACAGGATCTACTCATAATCAGATGTATCCATAAGCATATTTAGCGGGGCTTGGCGGATACTTGAAAGACCAGGAAGGAGCACACTTGCTGTTTTAGATCCAGCTCGCTGTGACATCTCGACTGTTCTTGTCCGATTTCTCTGATTTCTTTTCAATGTTGAGATATTCTCATCTTTGTTTTACCCCAATCTCATCTGGTGGCTGGTAATCTTCAATTTGAAAATATTCGACTACCGGTTGCTTAGTGCCGTTGTTGGCTGTAAGTCCTGGTAATGACATTTCCGGATCTGAGTCGTTGCGAATGCATGCCTGAAAAAAGGCACTTTCATTCGTTCTCTCGCACGTTTTGTTGCCTTCTTTTCGGCTATAGTGCAGTAGTCTGGCTACTATCTCCACACGTAGAATGCGCCGGCAGATCTTAGGATTTGTCTCTCGAAGGGTGAGCCTGGGATTTCCGAGGACGAGCCTGCTGTCAACCATGTTGAGTACGAAGACACGCGAGCCCAAGCAATTTGATGACAAGGGAGAAACAAGAGAGCCA
>Ga0160427_10002495_pt1 | contig 11064 bp, 7 predicted proteins | sample SolpanmetagenomL_FD_108194 | JGI IMG/M metagenome (GOLD analysis project Ga0160427, IMG submission 108194) | Solar panel surface microbial communities from Lawrence Berkeley National Laboratory, California, USA - L | ecosystem: Engineered > Built environment > Solar panel > Unclassified ...
CTGCGCGGCATCGAGGCCCTGGCCGGGCTCGTCGAGCAGCAGCAAAGGCGGGTTCTTGACCAGCGCCCGCGCCACCAGGCACAGGCGCTGCACGCTGGCCGGGGCCTGGCGCAGCGGCTGGCCAGCGTAGCCCGCCAGGTGCAGCACCGCCAGCCAGGCGCGGGCCGTGGCTAGCTGGGCGGGCGTGGGGTGCCCCGGCCCCAGCGTATCGGCAAAGCCCGAGGCCACCACCCCCAGGCACGTAGGCTGGCCGGGGAAGTAGTGCAGCAGCTCGGGCGACACGTAGCCAATGCGCCGCTTGATGTCCCAGATGCTCTCGCCGGTGCCCCGCCGCCGGTCAAAGAGCGTAAGGCGCTGGCTGTACGCCTGCGGGTTGTCGCCGTTCAACAAACTGAGCACCGTGGACTTGCCCGCCCCGTTGGGCCCCAGCAGCGCCCAGCGCTCACCGGGCCTTATCTCCCAGTTCAAGCCGTCCAGAATAAGGCGCTCGCCGTAGCGAATGGTCACGTTTTCGAGCTTCACCAGCGTCGTGAAGGCGGGCGGCGCGGCGGGCCACAGCGCCGCCAGGGCCGCCGCATCGGGCAGGGGCGGGGTGGGCGCGGCGGCCGGGTGGTAGTCGGCCACTGGCAGTAGGTGGCTGATACGGCCTTCGGCCAGCACCGCCACGTGCGTCACCAGGGCCGGGATTTCGGCCGGGCTCGTGGCCAGCACCACCGAGGTGCCGGCCGCCGCCACCTCGGCCAGCAGCCCGTCGAAGTCGGCCCGGCTGGCCGCGTCGAGGCCCGCCAGCGGCGTGTCGAGCAGCAGCAGCGCGGGGTTGCGCAGCAGGGCCGCCGCCAGGCGCAGGCGCATGGTTTCGCCGTTGGAAAGCTGAATGAGCGGCTGCTCCTGCAAGTGCGTGAGGCGCAGGCGGGCCACCACGCGCGCGTAGGTCCAGGGGAGCGCGCCGCCGCCAGCCGGCGCCGCCCCGCCGGCCAGCCGCGCGTGCAGGTAGGCGCGCACGGTAGGCACCTCCTCGGCCGCCGTCGCCTCGTAGCGCTGCTGATAGTAGAGGGCGCTGCCGCCCGGCCGCGCCTTAAACGGCGGCCGCGTACCCACCAGGCTCACCGCCTGCTGCCAGCCGGCGGGCACCCCGGCCGCGCTGCCCGCCGGGGCGCGCTGCCGGGCAGCGGCCTCCAGGCCGGGGTAGATGGCCCGCCCGCCCGTGAGCAGCAGCTGCCCGGCCAGCGCCGCCAGCAGGGCGCTTTTGCCCGCGCCGCTGGGCCCCACCAGCGCCCAGTGCTGCCCGGCTTCCAGGCGCAGGCTGAGGTCGGCAAACAAGATGCGGGACGGGTGGCGAGCCGTGACGTGCTCGAAAACCAGTAGCGGAAGAGCCATAAGGTGGGCGGTAAGCTTTAGCTTGCCGTTTTTTAAGCCTAAAACGGGGGGCGGGCCGGCGTACGCTAGTGCGCGGCCCGCCTCCGGAAGCGGCAAGCTAAAGCTGGCCACCCATTTCGTATCATGACGCATTCGCTTGGCCTCGTCGTAGGCAAGTTCTGGCCGCCGCACCGGGGCCACCAACTGCTGCTCGAAACTGCCGCCGCCCAGGTAGCCGAGCTGCTCGTGCTCGTGTATGCCAACCCCGACGACCCGACGCACCCCGCGCCCACCCGCGCCGCCTGGCTGCGCGAGCTGTACCGGGGCGATGACGTTGCGCTGGGGCCCCGCATCGGGGCCACGCCGCTGCGCATCGTGGCCCTCACCCCCGACGCCGACCACCTGCCCCCCGATGCCGCCGACGACCACACCCACCGCGCCTTCGTGCGCCAGTGGCTGGCTAGCCACGGCTACACTATCGGGGTGGTGTTCAGCAGCGAAGCCTACGGCCCCGACTTTGCCGCCCACCTGGGCGCCGCGCACGTGCTCGTGGATGAGCCGCGCCAGCAGGTGCCCGTGAGCGGCACCGGCCTGCGCGCCGCCCTCGCCGCCGATGCCGCCTCGTACCATTTGCTCGACTCGCGCTACCTGCACCCCTACATTGCCGCGCAGTATGGGGTAGTGGCGCCCGCGCCCGTGCCCCGCCTCGTGCTGCTGGGCGCCGAAAGCAGCGGCAAAACCACCCTGGCCACCGCCCTGGCCGAGGCCCTGGGCACCGCCTGGGTGCCCGAATACGGCCGCACCCTGCACGAGCAAAAGCACGGCGCCCTCGACTACGAAGACCTCCTCTACATCGGCCGTCGCCAGCTAGAGCTGGAAGACGCCGCCACCCCCCAGGCCCACGGCTGGCTCATCTGCGATACCAACGCGGCCACCACGGCGCTGTATTCTTACTACTACTTTCACCGCTGCGACCCCGCCCTGCTGGCGCTGGCCCGGGTGTGTGGCCCGCGCTACGCCCGCACTTTCGTGTGCCTGCCCACCGTGCCCTTCGAGCAGGATGGCTGGCGCGGCCCCGAGGCGCTGCGCCAGTTTCAGCACGGCGCCATCCTCATGCAATTGGAGGCGTTGGGCATCCCGTACACCTTGCTCGATGGCAGCGTGGCGGAAAGGGTGGCGCAGGTGCGGGCGGCGCTAGGTTGAGCTAGGCTATTCGCTAAATCACCTCTTGATTGTCACCAGCACATGAAGCCAGCCCAAGCTAAAATAGCCGCTTTGCTAACTGCCCTCGTAGCGGACGATGACTACGGAATTATACCGGCCACAGAAAAGCAACTTGCTGCCTTTAGAGCCAAGGCTTCTGAGCAAGGAGTTGACCAATCAGTAGTTGAGCAGCTAAGCGATTTGTATCACGTCGCCAATGGTTTTTGCTATGAGATAATACTGGCCTTTCATACCTGCGACGATGACATTATTTATGAGTGGTGGGAGGAGAAAGAACTGTGGCTAGGGCAGCGTGACTTCTATACCTTAAGCTGGGTAAATGGTAAGTTTTGCCTGGGCGATGCTAGTAATATAAGTTTTTCCGAGAAATATGAGTATGATACGCTACTAGAGCTGATTGCTGGCTGCATCGCAGACATTGAGGAAGCCGACTATTTCGACAGGAAGAAGTAATCGACTCCAAGAGGAGCATAAAGTTTAAATCTCGGCGACAGCTGGAAATTCCTGGTCTTCGCCCCGCTCCGGGTATTGAAGCAAGTCTAGTAGGAAGCGCTACATTAGCTAGCCCGCCGCCCCAAAATCCAGCACGAACGCCGTGCCCTTGCCCACCTCCGACTCGGCCCGCAGCGTGGCCTTGTGGAAGGCGGCGATGGTTTGGGCGATGGGCAGGCCCAGGCCGTAGCCCTCGGGGGCGCTGGGGCCGGTGGCGTGGAAGCGCCGGAAGCGGTCGAAGAGCAGGGGCAGGTTTTCGGCCGCGATGCCGGGGCCCTCGTCTTCCACGCGCAGCGCATAGCCACCGCTGGGGGTGGGGCGGCCCAGCACCCGGATTTGCCCGCCCTCGTGGTTGTACTTGATGGCGTTGGAGAGCAGGTTGCGCAGCAGCGTGTGCAGCAGCGTGGCATTGGCGCGGGGCACCACGTAGTCGGGCTGGAGGTCAATGTGCAGCTCGATTTCACGCTGCTGGCGGCGGTCGTCCAGTTCCTCGGCCACGTCGTGCACGGTTTGGGTGAGGGGCACGCTGGCATCGCGCAGGTACTGCTCGTTTTCGATGTTGGCGATGAGCAGCAGCGTGCGCACGGTGTTGCGCAGGCGGTAGAGGGTGCGCTGGCTTTCGACTATCTGGCGGCCGTGGGCCTCGGGCAGGGTGGGGTCTTGCAGCATGTTTTCGAAGCGCGACTGCAAGATGCTGGTGGGCGTGAGCAGCTCGTGGCTCACGTTACTCATAAACTCGCGCTCCTTCTCAAACGAGGTTTGCAGCTGCCGCATCAGGGCCGAGAGCGAGTCGTCGAGCCGCCGGAAGTCGGTGGTGTCCGTATCCAGCCGCTGAAACGAGAACTCGCCCGGCTGCCGGATGCTGCGCAGCTTGCGCGAAATCAATTCGCGCAGCGGCCCCAGCAGGTAGTGGGCAAAGGCCGCATCGGTAAACACGGTGATGAGCGCGCCCGCCACCAGCACCCAGAGCGCAAGCCGGCGCAGGGTGTCGGTGAGCAGCTCCACGGTAGCCAGCGACGAGCCGATTTCGAGGCGGTAGCGCCGGGGCTCGGCGCCGTTGGTGGCCGCCGGGGTATCCACGGGGCTGAGCCTGCCCAGCGGCGCCACGTAGCTCAGGATGCGAAAGTCCTCCACGTCCTTATCTACCTGCCGGGGCTCCTCAAATATGCGCTCGGTGGGCGGGCCGGCTGGGCCGTTGGGGTAGGCCGGCAGCGGCGTAATGGTAATGTACTCCTGCTTGAGAATGTTGTAGTCGGCGTAGCTCTCGTCGTGCTCGGCGCGCAGAAAGGTGGCCAGCCCGTCGCGCTCGATGAGGTGCAGCAGCTCCGTTTTCTTATCCAGCAGGCGCTGGTCGGTGTGGCCCACCGCCACGCGCTGCACAATGGGCGGAATCAGGAGCGCCCCCAGCAGCACTAGCAGCAGCTTGGAGAGGCCGTTGAAGAGGCCCAGTTTGGTTTCGAGTCTCATGCAAATCAAGTAAGGAGGTCAAAAAAAGCGTTTGTCATTGCGAGCGCAACGAAGTGGAGCGCGGCAATCGCCCCAGAACGACTCTTGCGGATATCGTTCTGGGGCGATTGCCGCGCTCCACTTCGTTGCGCTCGCAATGACAAGACTTCCTTTTAGCAAACTAACGCACCAAACCTACACCGCCCGGTAGCCGATGCCGCGCACCGTCTCGATAAAGTCGGGCGAGCCAAACTGGGCCAGCTTCTTGCGCACGTTTTTGATGTGCACGTCGATGTAGTTCGAGTCCGAATCGTCTTCCAGCACGTTGCCCCACAGGTGCTCGCCGAGCTGCAAGCGCGTGAGCACGCGGCCCCGGTGCAGCAGCAAGTAATGCAGCAGGTCAAACTCCTTCTTGGTGAGCGGCACCTCGGGGCCGGGCACTTCGGGGGTGCTGCCGTAGCGCACGGTGCGGGCCGTTACGTCGAGCACAAAGCCGTCGCCGAAGGTGATTTCGGGCCGCTTCAGGCCAAACTTGCGGCGCGTGATGGCCTGCATCCGGCTCGTCAATTCCAGCAGCGAAAAGGGCTTGGGCAGGTAGTCGTCGGCGCCCAGGTCGAGGCCCTTAATGCGGTCGTCGAGGGCGCCGCGCGCGGTGAGGATGATGAAGGAAGCCTCCTGCTTCTCGCTCTGGCGGGCATCGCGCAGCAGGTCGAGGCCGTCGCCGCCGGGCAGGCCCAGGTCGAGCAGCACGAAATCGTAGGAGTTGACGAACAGCTTCTCCGACGCCTCGGCGTAGGTAAAGGCCGAATCGACGAGGTACTGAGCCTGCGTCAAGAACTGGCGTACCTCCTGGTGGAGGCTTTTTTCATCTTCAACGAGCAGAACGTGCATGGAGCGGGGAGGGGTGAAGGCGGAATGATGATGCAACATTCGGGCAGTAGTCGTTAAATGAAGATGAAGATTAGCTGTATGTTTGATGAAGATGAAGAAATAATCTGGCAATTTCGTTTTCGGCCGGGGTTGGCCCCGCTGCCCCTACCGCCGCAGGGCGCGCCGGGGCAACCGGAAAAACTTGGTGGCTACCCGTTTTTTTCAATTGTTTTTTAGCCCGCGCGTGCTGTCGGGCCGCTGGCCGGCTAATGGGCCTGGCCCCAGAAATTGCACAACTGCCACATGTGTGGTAAGTGTAAAGCCCCGGCATTTTGCCCGTTCCCAGGGCCCAAACCGCGTTTTTGAAGCTTGGTAAATGCCGGATGAAGTTGGATATTTGGAGAAGCTAGCCCAGCGCCGGTCCGCACGGCGGGCACCGGGCTAGCAGTTCTATTTCCCACCCAATTCCTTTTCCACCATTTTATGAAAAGTACGCTTACCTCCCTTTTGGGCGGGCTAGCGCTGCTAGTCGGCGCGTCCCAACCTGTTCTGACCCAAACCTACCAGCAAGTCTGGGCCGATGAATTCAACGGCACGGCCGTTAATACCTCCAACTGGGCCTTCGAAACCGGCGGCGGCGGCTGGGGCAACAACGAGAAGCAGTACTACCAGGCCTCGAACGCCACGGTGGCCAACGGCGAGCTTGTCATTACGGCTCGCAAGCAAGCCGTGGGCGGCATGCCCTACACCTCGGCCCGCCTGAAAACGCAGGGCCTGCGGCAGTTTGCCTACGGCCGCATGGAAGCCCGCATCAAGGTGCCGCTGGGGCAGGGCCTGTGGCCGGCGTTCTGGATGCTGGGCGCCAACATCAACACCGTGAGCTGGCCCGCCTGCGGCGAAATCGACATCATGGAGCAGGTAAATGCCGATAGCCGCTGCTACGGCACCGCGCACTGGGACAGCAACGGCCACGCGCAGTACGGCCAGAATACGGCCATGAGCGCCAATACCTACCACGTGTACAGCGTGGACTGGACGCCCGATTATATCCGCTGGTTTGTGGACGGGGTTAAGTACAACGAGATGACCATCACCAACGGTACGGGCGGCACCGAGGAGTTTCAGCGGCCCTTCTTCCTGCTGCTGAACCTGGCCGTGGCCGGCGACTGGCCCGGCCAGACGGTGGACGAAAGCAAACTGCCCGCCACCATGAACGTGGACTACGTGCGGGTGTATCAGCTTGCCAGCGCCAGCACCGGTAGCAGCCGCACGCTCCAGGCCGAAGCGGCCAACGTGAACAGCGGCATGGCCATCGAAACTTGCACCGACACCGGCGGCGGCCAAGACATGGGCAACGTAGATGCGGGTGATTACCTGGTATTTAATAGCATCAACTTCCCCGTTACGGGCACCTACACCATCGACTACCGCGTGGCCAGCCCCAACGGCGGCACCGTGTCGTCGGACCTGAACGCGGGGAGCACGCAGCTCGGCAACACGACCATTCCGGCCACCGGCGGCTGGCAGACCTGGACCACCGTGAGCAAGACGGTGACCGTGAACGCGGGCACCTACAACTTTGGCGTGTACGCCCAAACGGCCGGCTACAACATCAACTGGGTGCGCATCACCAACCCCAGCGGCGCCCGCACCACGCTGGCCACGGCGGCTGGCGCCGACCAGGCAGCGGCCAGCCTGTTTCCCAACCCCGTGGCCGAAGGAGAGCGCCTGCAAACGGAGCCCGCGCTCATCGGCAGCACCTACCGGGTAGTCGATGCCCTGGGCCGGCAGCTGGGCCAGGGCACTATCGGGGCCGGCGGCCTCGACGTGTCGAAGCTCAGTACCGGCGTGTACCGGCTGCTGCTCACCACGCCCACCCAAACCCAGCTCACGCGCTCGTTTAGCAAGCGCTAGGCCCGGCGGCCCGGCTGGCTTTTGACCTGCGAGGGCCACCCCGATTGGGGTGGCCCTCCTTGGCGTGCGCTAGGGTTGCCACAGGTGCGTTGCACGGGGCGCTTCGTAGGCTGAGGGTAGTTTCTAGGTAGGTGTACCTTGTGCCCGATTCGCGCAATGTACCCTACCCGGAGAATCGAGATATCCTATGAAATTCAGCCTGTTGCTAGCTCTGATAAGCATTTGGTGCTGGTCGGCAGCCTGGGAAGCCGGGGCGGCCCGGCCGCCCGTTACCACCATTTACCTGGTGCGCCACGGTGAGAAAGACCCCACGCCCGGCCTCACCGACCCGCCCCTTACCGCCGCCGGCGAAGCCCGCGCCCGGCTGCTGGCCCGGCGCTTGGCGCGCCGCCACCCGGCCGCCCTCTTCACCACCGACACGCGCCGCACCCGCGCCACGCTGGCTCCGTTGGCCCAGGCCACCGGCCTCGCCCCGCTGGTGTACAGCGCCAAAGACCCCGCCGCCCTGGCCGCCCGCCTCGGGCACGACTACGCCGGCCAAACGGTAGTAGTGGTGGGCCACTCCAATACCTTGCTGCCGCTGCTGGCTGCGCTCGGAGCCACCGCCGCGCCCGCCGAAATCAAGGATGAGGAGTTCGACTACCTGTTTAAAGTGGAGCTACGGGCCGGGCAGGCGGCCCACCTTACGGTGAGCCGCTACGGCGCGGCGGCCGTGCCCGCCAGCAGCGGCCCGGCGCCTAGCATGAAGTAGCCGGGGCTACTTCTCCGGCACGTATTGCAGGATGCTCAGGTTGTCCTCGGCCAGCACCTCGTTGGCCAGCTCGCGCAGCTCGCTGGCTGTCACGCGCTCGATTTTCGTGAAAATCTCGGTCAGCGGCTCCACGCGGCCCAGGTCGAGGGTGCTTTTGCCCAGCAGCTGCATCAGGCCCGAGTTGCTTTCCTCGCTCATGGCGAGCTGGCCCATGAGTTGGTTTTTAGCCACGTGCAGCTGGCTGGTGGTCAGCTCCTTGTCGCGCAAGAGCTTCAGTTCCTTCTGCACCAAGCCCAGCGTGCGGTTGAGCTGCTTGCCCTCGGTGCCGAAGTAGATGCCAAACAAGCCGGTGTCGGTGTAGGGCGAGTACGAGCTGTCGATGGTGTACACGAGGCCGTACTTTTCGCGCACCGCCAGGTTGAGGCGCGAGTTCATGCCGGGGCCGCCCAGGATGTTGTTGAGCATGAAAAACGGCACCCGGCGCTCGTCGGTGAGGGGGTAGGCGGGGCCGCCCACCAGGCAGTGTGCCTGCGAGATGGGCCGCTTTTCGAGGCGGTCGCGGCGCACGTAGCCCGCAAATGGCAGCCGCTCACGCGGCCCCAGCCGGGCTGGGATGGGCGCCAGAAACCGGTCGGCCAGCCGCTTCACTTCCTTAAAGGGTAGGTTGCTGACCGAGCTGAAAATCAGCCGGTCGGTGCGCACGTTCTCGTTGTAGAAAGCGTGGAAGTCAGCCGTTTGAAAGCCGCTCACGCTCTCGCGGGTGCCCAGGATGTTGACGCCCAGCGGGTGCTCGCCGTATATCACGGCGTCGAAGTCGTCGATGATGGCGTCTTCGGGCGCATCCTGGTACATGCTCATCTCCTCCAGAATCACGCCGCGCTCCTTCTCCACCTCGCGCTCCGGAAATACCGAGTTGAACGTCAGGTCGGTAAGCAGCTCAAACGCCCGCTCGAAGTGGGTGCTAAGCAGCGTGGCGTAGAAGCAGATTTTCTCCTTGGTGGTGTAGGCGTTCAGCTCGCCGCCCACGGTTTCGAGGCGATTCAGGATGTGAAACGACTTGCGCTTGTGGGTGCCCTTAAAGGCCATGTGCTCCCAAAAATGGGCTAAGCCCTGCTGATGGGCCTGCTCATCGCGCGAGCCGATGTCGAGCAAAAAGCCGCAGTGCGCAATCTTGGTGTGCGGCACTTCCTTGTGCAGCAGGCGGATGCCGTTGGGGTATTCGAACTGGTGGTAATCAGACATTGTAGCTATAAACCGGCGAAGGGCACAAAGTTCGCGCCGGCGCGCCGGCTTTTTACCTTAAACAGTAATCGGCTGTCAGTGCGAGCGCTGCGCTCGCACTGACAGCCGGTGTGGGGAGCCCAATGGGCTACTTCGTCAGCTTCTCGGCTCGAAACAGGTCGTCGGCGGCCTGCAACAGCTTGGCCCGCAACTGCGGATTATACGTGGGGTGCGCCGCCAAAAAGCTGCGCACCGTGGCCGCCGCCGTGGCCGACTGGTAGCTGCCCAGCGTGGCTTGCAGCCACCCGGCCGGGAAAAAAATATCGCCCGTCTGCTGAATCTCCTCTAGTAAATCGAGGCTGGCGGGCAGGTACTTCTCCGATGTGGCCTGGCGTAGCGGGTGGTGCAAGTAGCCGAGGGCAGCCTGCACCCAGGCTTCCTTCTCGCGGTTTTTTTCGTCTTTGAGCGAGGCAAAAAACTGGTCGCGCACGGCTACTGCGGGCGACAACGCGGGCATCATAAATTGCAGCCGCTGGCGGCGGTCTACGTTGGTGATGCGCGCGAGCTGCTGGGGTAGAAGGGGTTGCGGCGCCGGGTAGTCGCGCACGGCCATCGCCAGGGCCAGCGCGGTGTAGTCGTCCTCAGTCAGCTTGACCAGGCCGGGCGCTTTTTGGGTTTGCCAGATTTGGTAGAGGCGCTGCTGGGCCGCCGGGGTCAGGGCCACGCTTTGGTAGGCCTTAAAATAGAGCTTCTGCTCGCCGGGCCGGGGCTGCGCTTGCAGGGCTTGCCACAGCGCCTTTTCTACGGTCGGGGCCAGGGCAGTGCGCTCGGCGGGCGTCAGAAATTGCCAGAAAATGGCGCTCAGCTGGCCGGTAAGGAGCTTGATGTTGAGGTCATTGGTTTCGTGGGCCGTTTGGGCCACGAGGCGGTCGAGCAGCGGGCGCGGGGCCAGGCCCCGGCCGCTGAGCATGTTCTCATACAGCGCGATGTAGGTGCTGGCGCGGGCCACCGGGTCGGTGAGGGTGGCCAGGTGGTCGGCCGCCGCCGGGGCCACCGGAAACACGCCGTAGCCCAGGCCCTGCGCGTTGAGCAGCACGTAGCTGGGCACCCCCCGGCCGGCGGGCAGCGGCACCGTGACGGTGCGCTGGCTCATATTTACGGGCAGCGCCACCGGCCCGCCGGGGTACACGGCCAGCACCTCAAACTGCTGGGGCCATAGGCGGTCGGAGCCGTCTTCGGCGTGCTGGCTGACGACGAGCTGCGCGGGCTGGCCAGCGGGCGTTTGCAGCTCGTAGCTGAAGACCGGCCGGCCAGGCTCATTCACCCACACCTGGTTCCAGGCGGCGAGGTCGGCGGGGGTGTGGGCGTCCAGGATGGCGATGAGGTCGGGCCAGGTAGCGTTGCCGTGGGCGTATTTTTTCAAGTACTCCCGGATGCCTTCCTGGAAGGGTTTTTCGCCCATTAGCCGCTCCAACTGGCGCATCATGATGGGCGCCTTGTGGTAGATGATGTTGCCGTAGAGCGAGCCGGCGTCCTGCAAGTTCTCCAGCGGCTGCCGGATGGGGTTGGCCCCGGCGGTGCGGTCTACGGCGTAGGCGGCGGGGTAGTGGTCGGTGACGAACTTGAGCAGCTGCGCCGGGCCGGCGGCGGCCTCGGGGTTAAGCTTATCGGCCATGAAATTGGCAAATACCTCCTTCATCCACACGTCGTTGAACCACTGCATGGTCACGAGGTCGCCAAACCACATGTGGGCCGTTTCGTGGCCGATGAGGTTTTGGCGGGCCAGCAGC
>Ga0160427_10002497_pt1 | contig 11056 bp, 11 predicted proteins | sample SolpanmetagenomL_FD_108194 | JGI IMG/M metagenome (GOLD analysis project Ga0160427, IMG submission 108194) | Solar panel surface microbial communities from Lawrence Berkeley National Laboratory, California, USA - L | ecosystem: Engineered > Built environment > Solar panel > Unclassified ...
CGGTGAAGTTGCCGCGCCGCTGCCCGTCACGTCGAGGGTCTGAACGCTGCCGTCGCCCCATTCTACTTTCAGGGCAGTTCCCGTCGGCACGTCGCCCACGCTGAGGGTCACCGTCTGATCGACTGCCGGGTCATTCGGGTCCACGGCCAGCGGAACCGGGCCCGCGCCCACGGTGATCGGCTGCACACACGGCGGCGCATTGCCCACCTTGACCTGCACGACGAAACTGGCCGCCTTGGCATAGGTGTGTTGCTGGACGTTTTGCTTGGACCCGTCGCCGGGCATGGTGGTGGCCTGCGACACGCCAGAAACCACCGTGCCGTCACCCCAGTTCAGGGTGTAGGCCGTGCCTGTGCTCAGACCGTCGACTTTGAGCTGCACCGGCTTCCAGCGGAGGGGTGAGGTGGTGAGCACCTCCACCGAGCAGAGGACGGGCAGCACGGTGACGGTGACAGGAACGGGCGCAACGCTCCCCAGCGGTGCGCCGCCCCGGAGCAGGCGAACGAGATAGCTCCCCGCATTGCTGTAGCTGTGATCGAGACCGGACGCCGCAGAGACCACCGAATTATCCCCCCAGGCGAGTTGATCGCCTGGCTGAATGTTCGTGAGTGTTGCGGTGACGTTTTCCCCCACCAGCACAGCACTGGGAGCGACGCTGAGGGTCGGGGTAGGCAGGCCGACCACCACAGGAACCGGCGCAACGCCGGCAACGGGCTGTCCAGCCCGCAGCAGCTTTACAGCGAAAGTCCCCACCTTGGTGTAAGCGTGGGTCAGGCTGGTTGCGGCTGGCACCACATTGCCGTCACTCCAGTCGAGCTGATCGCCCGGCTGGACATTCGTCAGAGCAGCGGTGACGTTCTCCCCCACCAGCACAGCACTGGGAGCGACACTGAGGGTCGGGGTGGGCAGGCCGACCACCACAGGGACCGGCGCAACGCCGGCAACGGGCTGTCCGGCCCGCAGCAGCTTTACAGCGAAAGTCCCCACCTTGGTGTAAGCGTGGGTCAGGCTGGTTGCGGCTGGCACCACATTGCCGTCGCCCCAGTCCAGACTGTCCCTGGGCTGGAAATTCGTCAGCGTTGCCGTGACTTTCTCATTCACCAGGACGGCGGTGGGTGTCACGTTCAGGGTGGGCAATGCGGGGGTGACCTTGACGGTCGCGCGCGCACATGGCCCGGCCAGGGAGCCGCCGCACAACCACTGGACGGTGTAATCTCCCGCCGCCGTGTAGACGTGGGTGACCGTTAGGCTCGTTGCTGGACTCGACACGCCGTCCCCCCAGAGAATTTCTCCTCTGGGGGCGCTCACATTGGCACTCACGGGTTCCCCCACGCTGACCGAGGGTGGAGACAGAATCAGGGTTTCCCTGGCCTGTGCCGAGGCCAGCCCCGCCAGACAGAGTAACGCTGCCACAAGACTGAGCAGCCGGATAAGAACGTTCATCAATGACCTCCCTTCTACGGACCCAGCACGTGCTGGCCCGCCCATTAAAAGTTGAAGCGCAGGCCGACGCCTGCCTGATACGCGTTGACGGTGCCGGGTCGGAAACGCAGATTGCCCGACAGCTGAAGCGGCCCTGAAACCTTGTAGAGCGCCTGTGCGCCGATGTCCCCAGTCCAGCGCTCGGTGCCGGAGGGAACATAGTTCAGGTTGCTGCTCAGGCTCAGGGTCAGCGGATCACGCTTGTAGCCGATGGTGCCGCTCAAGCTGCCGCCTATGCCCAGCCGCTGCGTTCCGTCGGCCTCCGGGAAGGGAGCGGCGCTGAGCGAGAATTGAAGCTGGCTGTTCCACGTCTGATTGCTCAGGTTCAGACCCACGCTGGAGCGGTAGCTGACGCGCCAGTCCTGAGTGACGTCACCGCCCGGCAAAACGCCCAGTTGCCGCTGCCACGCTACGCCCGCCCCGGCCTGCACACTCAGGGTTGCCGTGGCAGGCGGCGTTGTGCCCGCTGAATCTGGATCTGGAATGACTGGTGGCGGCGCGTAGGCCACACTGAACTCCAGGGCGTGCGTCGCCGAGGCTCCTGCGTTCCCGCTGTAGCCCAGCTTTCCAGACCACGGCTGACCCGCCCGGCTGATGCTGGTCCGCCAGGCCAGGGTGGCGGGGGTGGCCGCCTTCACCCCGAAATCGGCCCGGCCCCCCACGTTGATTCCGGCGTCGCCCGTCCAGTTCTGAAGTCGGGTGGTGCTCAGGCCCGTGTCCAGCGAATAACTGCCCTCGTTGTCCAGCCGCGCCGTGGCCGAGAGCTTCTCAGTGGCGCTCAGGTTGGCGCTGCCGCTGGCGTTGAGGCCGTAACGGGTGCTGGCCGGGGCCACCTTCCCCAGCGAGAGCCGCAGCGTTTCGGTGTGGTCGGCGGTGGCCCCCACCGTGACATTGCCCGGCTTCGGTCCCCCGAACTGCCCGGCCACCGACACCCTGGCCCGCGCCGCCAGGGTGCGCGAACTGAAAGGAGTGCTCCCGCCCACATCGGCGTTGACGTCGGTGAGGGTGCTCCCCGTGCCCGCCGTCCACGTCCAGGTCGGTGAGAACGCCCCACTGGCCGCCAGATCGCCGCTCACCACCCGGTAAGTGGTGCCCGATGAGTCGCCGTCGGTGTACACCAGCGTCGAGGTGAGGCTGCGAAGCCCCCGTGTGGGTACCGTAAAGCCTTGCTGGGCCAGCAGCACCGCCGTGCGTGACGCGGTGGTCAGCGTCCGTGAGGCGTCGTACTGGGTGTAGAGCGTCCGCTGCCCCTGGGTGGAGGTCACGCTGAAACGCTGTTGTTCTGGCCCGGCCCAGGCAGCGCTGGCAGAAAGTTGGCCGCCGAGCGCTTCGCCACTCCAGTCGGCGTCGAAGCTCAGGCCGTTCCATAAAGGCGTGGCAGGCAGAAAGTACCTCACCTGAAAGTTGCCCTCCGCCTGCGCCGCACTGCCCAGGGCGCAGGCCAGCAGCAGGCCCAGGCCGCCCCGCAACTGCCCACGCTGTCGCCAGGCCGTCATACGCGGCCCGCCGACATGACGTGGTCAGCTCTGTCTCCGCTGTGCGGCGGCAGCCCACCGTCTTGCTGTGACCGGCAGTTTTTATTTTCTGCTCCCAAGTTCACCTTCCCGAGATGCTCAGCGTCATCCGTTTGTGGCCCTGCGCGTTCCCGCTGTCTCGAAAAAGCGGCTTGAGGCTGGAGCCAGGCACGACCAGGCCGGTATGAAACAGAGCGCTGGAGACTGCGGCGACTGGCTGCACCCGTGGCCTGATGGATGTTCACAACTGTGCGAGCGAGGCGGTGTGAGTGCTAGAGGCGGTCTGAAGCAGTGTGCAGTGCATGGAATGTTCCTCCTACACTGACCTTAGAAACTGGGCCGTAACCGCTGCGTAACCGCTGGCGTCTCCTGGACCTATGGAGGGCCTACCAACGGGTTCGGAGTCGTTACCAGTCACTTTGACAATCTCAAGACCGGGCTGAGGGTGACCCAGTGTTGCGCAGCTGGAGATCCGCCCTTTGTCTTACCGGTTCTGGCAACTTAATCGGCGAGGGGCCGAGTGGGAGACGTGGCCGTCTGAAGTTCAGACGGCCACGTCAACCGCGTTCCGCCATGTCAAGTGGGCACGGTTCTGGTTCGATCTTCGGAGGTGGGCGGGAACGGTCGTGCGGGTGTGCTGCTGAAGGTTTAAAATGTGGGCATGCAGGGCGGGGAATTCCTGTGCTCGTCTTGGATTTTTGAAGCCAATCTGGCTGCGCTCTTGTTGTCGGGTCGGCCGATGGGATTGTCTTGGGCAGAACGGACGCCCAGATGGACGCCTGCCCGCTGTTCAATCAGGTTATTGCAGCGAGCAATTGAGATGACTTAGACGTGCTCCACGCTGTGGAGCACGGGTCGTTCTCGAATGGCTACTCGGTCGCTCCAGAGCTTGTCGGTGTGAATCACCTCTGGCACGTCGTCATTCACGAACAGCCTTCCAAGAAAAGTCTTCGCTGCCTGGGTGTCTCGCCGCGCTTGTCGCAGGAGGCCGAGAACCGCGCCCGAATCATCGACGGCCCGCCAGCGGCCAGTCGTGCTCAAGCGCGTCCGTTCTGGCCAAGAATAACCAGAATTTCTTGCCACTGATCTCGATGCAGACCTCATCCAGGAACCACCGGGAACCCCGGCGGGGTTCCCGGTGCCGCAGTTCTTCGGTGAGGAGGGGGACGAACTTGATGTTCCACTGGCGCAGGGTCTCGTGGCTTACCTGAATGCCGCGTTGGTGGAGTCATTCCTGGACGTCACGCTGGCTGAGGGAGAAGTGGTGATAGAGCCAGAGAGCGTACTGAATGATGCTCAGCGGAAACCGGTGGCGGTGAGGCTTGCGTTCAGTCACAGAAGGTCAGCCTATCGCGATTAACCTGCCAGAACCCTTCTGAGTGATCCGGTGATTTACCTCCACGGTGGGCCCGGCGGGGACATCGACACCAGCGTTTCGTTTCTGGGCCCGCCGTTCCTGAAAGCGGCGGGAAACCGGGAAGTCGTCTTCTCCGATCAGCGAGGCTCGGGACGTTCTGCGGATGGACTGGACTGTCAGGTTCCCCCTTCACTGACTCAGGGTGATGACTGGGTCAGTGAGCAAGCTTCCCCAAGTGCGGCTTTCAATCGCTACCGGCAGTGCCACGCTCAACTAATCCAGGCTGGCACCGATCTAAAGGCATACTCCTCAGCGCAGATCACCGGTGATGTCGACCGCTTGCGCCAAGCTCTGGGCACTGAGCAGGTGAATCTGTACGGCGTCTCGTACGGCACGCGGGTGGCGCAGGAAGGAATGCGCCGCTTTCCGACCCATGTTCGCAGTGTGGTACTGGACTCTCCCGTCGTGGCTGGATGGGAAGGGCCATCGGTGCCGGCGTTCAGTCGGACGTTGCGCAACGCGTTCGCCCTCTGCCGCGTCGACGCAGGCTGCCAGACCACCTATGGCGACCTTCAAAGTCAACTTCCAGCGTTCCTTAAGCGGCTTGATCAGCAGCCCCCAAAATTTCGGTCATCGATTCGGGTACCGGCGAATTCCACGCCGTGAAGCTGATCAGTGCCGTCTTTCTGAACACGTTGTTCGAATTTCTGTATAGGGCGCAGACATCGTACAGCCTGCTGGGGGTGCTCAATGCGGCGATGCACGATTCCTACAGTTTGCTCCTGCCGTTCATTGATGGGATAAAAGCGACAGAGACACACCTTTCTCCTGTGGGTTCGCTGATTTACTGCGCGGATCAGCTGGCAGTCGTGACGTCGGCCGGGGAACTTCTGACCTGCCGGAAGTGGCCCGCTGGGGAAAGGGGTTTGACCAGCGCTCTCAGCCGATCTGTGAGGGACTGCACCTGAAAGCCGAGCCCGCTCAGGCGGGCCAGTGGCGTGCGGATGTTCCGGCGTTGATCTTGACGGGCGGGATCGATCCTGTCACGCCGCCAAGACAAGGCGAAATGCTCAAAGGGAGGCTGGTGCATTCCACGCTAATCAACTTTCCGATGACTGGTCATGGTCAGGCGAATCCAGGCCGAGAGTCCGATGCCTGCGCCTTCTTGCTCCTGCAGGCGTTCTGGAACGTGCCTACGGCTCACTTGGACAGCCGCTGCGCTGCCGGGACCGCTGCAGCGGTGACTGCTCAGCTCAACAATTCACGTCGTGCTGAGCAGCCACGTCTTTTGTTGCCACGCGTATGGGCAGGGGTGATGCACGTTCTTCTCTATCGTCTCAGTTCAGGAGCGCCATGAAGGCCGTGAAGGTCCCCACAGCGTGTGGATGGCGTTCAAACAGCAGTTCGGGATGCCACTGCACTCCGAGTAGGCCTTCGCCTTCGATGCCCTCGATCACCCCGTCCAGAGATGTTGCGGTGCTGGTGAGGCCCGCTGCCAGCACATCTACCGCCTGATGGTGGTAGGAATTCATCAGCGCGGTGCCGGTGTGCACCCGACCCAGCAGACTGTCGGGAAGAAACTCCACGGCGTGCCCGAGGGTCGGCGCACGACCGACCTGGGCGTGATCCGCCCAGAAGCCAGGCACCTCCGGGAGGTGCTGATGGAGGGTGCCACCTTCGAAGACATTGATGAGCTGCATGCCGCGGCAGATCCCGAGCACCGGTTTGCCCAGGACCCGGACAGCCCGGTAGAGCGCGTGTTCGAACGCGTCTCGCTCCTCGTCCACCTCTCCCAGGTGACGCCGGGGCACCTGGCCATAGTACTGGGGATGGATGTCCACGCCGCCGATCAACAGCACCGCGTCAACCTGCGCCGCGAAGTCCTCGGCCAGTTCGGGCAGGGTTGGCAGGAGCACAGGACTGCCGCCCACGTGCGTGATGGCCTGGGCGTAGTGACGTGGCGTGCCGTGGAGGTGACTTTCGGAAGGACGCGACGTCGTCAGACCAATGAGGGGGCGGGATGTCATGCGCCCAACTGTAGCAAGGGTGTCTTGCCTGTACGGGATCAGAGACGCTGACCCGGCGTGACTGAGTAGGCGATACCTTACGCCAAGTCATATTAGCGTGAGGCCAGATGACGACAGGAAGAGACAGCCTCAGTCTGGAGCGGTTCACCGCGACGGTACTCGACAGCGCACGGGGCTGGGCCGACCTCCCAGTTGATAAACGAAGGCGGCGGGCGACCCTGGCGGCCCAGTACGCCAACGCTACCGACCTCTGGTCACTGACCGAGGCCCATACCTATTTGTATGGGCGTGCCGGTGGCGGCCTCTCCCCCCGCACGACCCGCTCATACCGCGAGGGCGGCGCACGCTTCGTCGAGTACGCGCTCCGGTCCGGCATCAGCTTGATTCGGCCTGAACCCGACGCCGGGCCGCTCTACACCCGGACCTTAGAGGCCGCCGGGCTGTCACCGTCGAGCGTGCGGGTGCATCTGGCTTCCGTACACGCGCTCTACCGGGCCCTGCGCTGGGCCGGCGTCACCCCCCTCAATCCCTTCAGCGACACCCGGCCCGCGCCGGACAAGACCGCGCCCTGGGACAAACGCCACCCCTACTCGGAGGCCGAAGTGCAAGGCCTGCTGGCCGTGGGTTCACTGCGCGACCGGGCGCTGATGCTGCTGTGCGCCCACGCGGGACTCCGAATCGCCGAGGCGCTGGCCCTGCACTGGAACGACCTTGAAGGTGACCGATTGACCGTACGGCGGGGCAAGGGTGGGAAATTGCGGCGGGTGAAGTGCTCACCGAGCCTGCAAGGAGCGCTGGCGGCGTTGAGGACGGAGATCACCGCACCGGACGCGCCAGTGATCGGCGCGACCCAGACCGCAGCGCGGCAACGGCTGCGGCTCCTGGCCAAGAAAGCTGGGGTCACCTACCGCAGCTGGCATGCCCTGCGGCACTACGCGGGAACGCGGCTCGTGGCCCAAACCGGGTCTACGCCAAGTGGAGCGACCAGACACTGAATGACGCCCTGGCTGGTTGGTGAAGGCAGGCCCAGCGCTCCAATCCAGCTCCCACTGGTTGCGCGTCACCCAGCTGTCCTGCTAGGGTTCGGTCTCCTGAAGCTAACCTGCCGGACCGGTGTCCCACTGCCCAGCAACCCAGGTGCCTGGTTCACCGGCCTGGAGCAGCAGCGGGCTATAGAACCGGCGTAGGAGACGGAGCACCTCATCAAACGGTGGGGCGATCAATCCGGTACGTCGCAAATACGGTTTCCATCGCCCGGCGAGCAGACCGTCCTCGCCAAACCCTTCAGACAGCACCTGCGCGACTTGATTCAGTGGCGTGCCCCGCGCTTCAAAGCTGCCGTGGAAGGACCGGCGCATGAGGTCAGCCTCGAAGGTCCCGCGCGGCAAAATGAGCTGGAGGTCGTAGAAGTCCTTCATGCGGGTGGTCGCTTCACCGAGTTCAGCGAAAGCGGCAAACTTCTCGGTGACGATGGTCTCAAGTGGGTAGACCGCCACCCGCACGGCCTGATCCAGCAACAAGGCAGGAAAGTCGAGACGGGACGCTGCAGGAGTAATGACATTGCCGCTCGATTTATCGTTCGGCAAACTGATCTGCGATGAGCCGAGGGTGGCGCGCAGGGTCAGCGCCACGCTGGAGTAGCGCAGTGTCTCATTGATGGTCCGCCCTGTCACACTGCCAGGATCAAACTGAAGGCCGTCGGCGAAGGGCACGCGGTACAGCTGCTGAAAGACGCCGGGAGCCTGCTCTAGGGTGTTGGGGAGGCCCCGGGCCGCCAGATCGATATCTTCGGTCGCGCGGGCGATCTGACCGTAGCGGGCAAACAGGTTCAGCGCCCCTTTCAAGGATGAAGTGCTCGGCGTATTCAGAAGCGCCCAGGCGGGCCAGCAGGCCCTGCTGAGCGTAGAGCAGCAGTATCAGGTTGGGGGGAATATTGGGATAGCGCTGACGTTGAAGGTTCTTCAGGCGAGCCAGGATACTTGCCGCCTAGGTTTCAGTGGTCCTGGTCATAACTGAGCACCTCCAGGTCACGTTCGAGTGGTTTGCTGACGCCAAGCTCCCAGGCAGTGCTGATCAGCAGCTGCCGGTCAGCAGTCGGCAACTGAAGGTATTTTTTCAAGCCTTCCAAATACAGCTCGCGTCCGAAGCGAGGCGCGAAGCGAAGCAAATCGGCCAGCGTCTTCTCCGGCGTATAGGTGATGAGTCCCCGGCCTCTCACGGGCAACAGGGTCAAGCCGAAATCGTAAAACTTGGCGCTGAAGTAGAACAGTTCCAGTGGCATGGCCACGAAGGTGATGGCCCGGCGGTTGGCGGGCAGAGCGAATTGGAGGCGGTGGGGCCGGGTGGTGGTTAGGCCATGCAGGTGGAGGGCACTGACCAGCGCGGGCCGGGCATAGGGATAACGCAGCTGGACTTCCAGAAGGTCGAGCCGCTCGGCCAGCACCGGGGACAGGGCACTCGGATCAGCAAGGCGGTAGACCCCCCGTTCGAGCCGCTCGATCTGGCCTCCTTTGACCAGTCGGGTCAGTGCTTTGCGGGGAAAGCCTGCCTGGGTCACTTCCAGGGTGGTCAGATGCCCGCCCCTGAGAGCCATGTACTGAATGAGGTTATGCATCTGTGTCATCTCTGCCCCGTAATCTAGGAGGAATATAGCAGAGTCCCTAGACTACGGGGCAAGATCAGGGAGGTGAGTGCGAGGCCAGCTCCAACAGATCCAGACGGCTCACTCTCACCTCAAGCAGGTTAGACAGGCGGAGACTGGGCGGGGTCTTCGTACATGGAAAAGTCAGGCATGACCGTCCTGGATAGAGAAGCAGTGTCCTGTCTCCAGTCTCTAGGATGAGCCCAAATCCAGGGAGGCTCATCTCAGGGCGCATCCAAGCTCTATATTTACACTCAGTATAATTTGCACGATTTCAATCAATCATTTATTCACGCAATAGTGACATAAAATTTACTTTCCCTCCCTCTTGCGCTAGAGCGTTGCCGTGGGGTTGAATGCTCAAGGAGGACGATGATGATTCTGTCGCTTGTTTCTTGGAAAGGTGGGTGCGGAAAAACCACCAGCAGCATCCATTTCGCGGCGTTGCTCGCTGCACGGGGTTCGACCATGCTGGTCGATGAGGACCGCAGCCGGAATGCCAGCAACTGGGTCAGCCGTGGTGAGGTGTTCTTGCCCTTCCGGGCCTACCCACCCCGCGCCCTCGGGACGGAGGCTCGGAACCATGAGCACATCGTTATCGATACCCGGGGCGGACTGGAAGATCAGGATCTGATCGATCTGTATGACAACAGCGACCTAGTGATCGTGCCCGCCGTGGCAGAGAGCATGACCCTCGAAGCGCTGGTCAACACCGCGAACACCCTGCGAACGCAGGGTCGGGAGCTGGGCAAATTAAGGGTGCTCTTCACCATGGCCCGGCGCTCCACTGGAAAGACCGATAAGGTCGCTGAGGGCAAGGCGGCCGTCCAGGAACTCGGGATTTCCACCCTGAACACCACCATCCGTGCCACTGAAGCGTTCAAGGATGCCTGCGATGCTGGACGCCTGGTGCGCGATACCCGTAATCCGGTGGGCAAACTGGCCTGGATGGACTACGAGCGGGCTTTTCGGGAGCTGACGCCGTGAGTGGGCGCTTCTCAGGACTCAAGGACCTCCAGCAGTCGGAGGAACCTGCAGGGGAGACCCTGATGGTGGTCCCAGCACCCCTCCCGAACCCACCATTAGAACCTGTTCGGCCCTGGGAGACGCTCACAACTCCGACGGAGCCGGTCAAAGCGCTCAATGGGCGTGTACCCCGCTCAGTGCGCCTGGCTTTTGACCGGCAGATGACTGATGCCATGGACGTCCTGGGAACCGACGTCACTGTGGATCTGGCGGTCGAGGCGCTGGCCCGGCTGGTGACTGAGGATACTGAGGTCCGGGAGCGCTGGCTACATAAGTTGTGGTCCCTCAAACGGCCTTGAGAGCTCGGAGATAAGACCGGTGTGATAAATGGTATTCACCAGAGCATTTGTCACAGGAGAATCTTGGGATGAGTGTGTCTCGTCCAGATGCCAGCGGAAACCTCGACAGGGTTTCCGCTGACGAAGGCCATCTGCAAACAGGGGACCGAATTTGATGGACCATTCTCGGAGCGTCTCGTGACTGACCTGGAGCCGCGCTGTTACGGTAATTCCTGAACGTCTCTGTAGCTGCGGGGAAAGCGGTGGCACATTTATACGGCGTGCTGGATGATGGTGATCCAGACATGGTGGCGGTACTGTTTCGAAGCAGCTACAGAGGGTCAGCCTACTCCGAGCCAGTTAAGGCAATACAACCACTTAGACAGATGAATGGTGACTTGAAGCCTGCACGCTCGAGCCATTGAGCAAACCTCTGCTGGCCTTGCTCTATCTGGTGGTGTGGCACTGACTGATGATCTTTTATTGATTTTAAAGATTTAAAAAGAATGATGAAATCATCATCAGAGACTTTGGGGCTATGCTGTCCTGGCGCGGGTTTTGAGGTTGCATCCCTCAGAAACTACGGGAGAACTCAGCAGGCCTGGTAGTTAGTACTACAGTTGCAGTTAAGAGCGTTAGATTGAGGAATGTCGAGCTCTTTCGCGCTGGCTCAACCCCATCACTGGTGGGCAGACCTCAACGCACTCCACCAGCGCATTGCGCCCCGTTTC
>Ga0160427_10002498_pt1 | contig 11055 bp, 10 predicted proteins | sample SolpanmetagenomL_FD_108194 | JGI IMG/M metagenome (GOLD analysis project Ga0160427, IMG submission 108194) | Solar panel surface microbial communities from Lawrence Berkeley National Laboratory, California, USA - L | ecosystem: Engineered > Built environment > Solar panel > Unclassified ...
AACAGAGAGTGTTGTGCTATCATTGAAAACATGTCGAGATTTCGACTATAAAATGACTCTCCTGAACGATCGTCTTGAGGATATCAAATCCTTCTACCAGGCTAGCTGGGTAGTTGACTAGTGTTGGTGTACTAAATCAAAAAAGTCAATCCTAAAAAAGAGTGTAAATTATATTAAAATGTATCAAGAATTGTTACAAATCTTCAAGATTTGTAAACTTTGATATGTTAAGAAAGACGTTATAAAACGTTAAAAAGAATTGTATCTGAGAAGTGAAGACGATTAGCCCACCTGGACTAAAAGAATAGAATAAGGAAACAAGGAAAATAAGAAACAAACGAAAAATTATGAAAATGAAGTGAAGTATACAAGCAGAGAAGAGAAGAAGAGAGCCCTTCACGAAAACATTGGGGACGTGCCACCATGTATATTCTCCGTCTGATGCCATCATAACACAATTAGACCCATTTCTAGCATCATACACATATGCTGCCTGTACTGCATATAGACTATTGTTCCACCAAGCCATTATCCGAGCTCGTGACAAAGAAGGACTAGTCTCTCGTCGCGAGAACCGCTCACAACCACTACTTTGACTTTCATGCTTGGACAAAGAATTTCTCAATGTGCTTCTTGTGCTAAAGTTGTCCAAATAGAGTAGATTCTCAACTTTGCGTGATATGCTGACATGACATGGTTCCCTGTCATTTTTTGTGCCTATTTTTTGACATGGAGGACTGGGATATGATTGGCTGCCGTGTTCAGTCCCATCATGACCTGGCTCTGACGAATTTTGAAAAGGCTCAAATGAGGGAACACAGAGACGGAGCTATGTAAACAAAGCTAACGTGATGAAGACGAACAAGGGAGGAGGTCTAAGAATGATCTAATCTGCCATATAGAGTACAGTGCTAGTCAAAGAATCGTTGGTCTACGGTATGGCGAGTCAGTTGGATAAGATTGTACTGGAGTTTAGAGACTCAAGATTGCTTGATAGCAGGGAATGGATGGGCAACTTATTTTTAGTCTGGATGTTGATTTGGATAGTTCCGGTTAGCGCAGGTGTGGAAAGGCGCTTGAGGCTTCAGCCAATCACAAGGACACTCAAGGCACAGAAGACACCAAAGGTTAATTAAGCTTGTCCGTGATCTCAACACACAGCGGTTCAAACTAGACTCTCATTGGCTTCCACTAACAAACTCTCTATACAAATCTGCCCATGGGAGCATCTTGAACCTTGTCGTTCAAACTAGCAGGGAAAAAAACACGGCTCAGATGGATCATTCAGATCGCAATCATTCATTTCTCTATCGCTCATACATAGTTGTGAGGGAGTCATGAATCACAAGCCATGATCTTGAGCTCTCAACATAACATCACAAATTCGAGGAGGAGGTTGAACATGTCCCACCACTCTATGGTCTTTGCACACACCAGTTGAGGATTACATCACCGGCCAGCCACCTGATGAATGCGCTTGGGTTAATCGTTCCAAAGACAAAACAAGATGAAAGGGAATATTATAATCCCCAGGCAGCATGGGCCAAGTTTGTCAATTTAGTGAGTGTCGGGCGCGTTCATCATACAATTTGAGCAATAATTGATGGTAAATTGGAACGCCTTTTCTAATCAAACTTGATGGTTTATTACACTCCTGAAGGTCGGCTCAGGACCCCCTTCATTCCAACCCCAGTTTTTTGACGTGCGAGCAGCAGCTTAGTGCCATGCACGATGGCTCACAGGAAAGTTGATCAGGTAGGGTACCCTTACTCTTTTCCAATCAGGAGCCCTTGCCTTACACCACTTTATATCTTCGCTAGAGTCGATCCCTTCTTCTTTTGCTCTCGTGCCGCCTTGGATCTCCCGTCTCGTTTAGCCAATGGGCAGTCGAGTCAGGGAATCCTGCAGAAGTTTGTCAATGCTACATATATAACTCTCGCCTTACCGCTTCTCGTCTTCGATATCTTTTCCATTCTTTGCGTTTCATCTTTACCTTCAACAAACCACTAGACGATTCTATTTGTGTCGTTTTTCTTTCTTTCTGCCTTTTTATTTTTGTGCTCTCTTGCGTAACATCTCCACAATACCCTTCTTTTAATTTTTTTGTGCTCGCTATTATCTTATCAGACAAAGTTGAAGCTGGGCTCCAACGAATTTTTACACAACTCCATATTTATCGTACAATTTTGAACTTTTCGACAATCTTATATCCACGGCCTGGCGCTATAGTCAAATCTACTTCCAAACGTCAAAAATAATCCAAAAATTCATAGAGTAAGTCTCTCAACTTTCGATTGTGTAAATTCACTGGAGTTAAATATGTATATTGCTTCTAATGTCAGCGCTTGCTCAATCATGCGCTTGATTACTGAGGACAACCTCCTATGCTTTAAGAATTTCAAGTCGTTTTGATACGAAAAGAAGATGCTCCTGTTGTTTTGTTTCATGTATATCTCTCTCTCGCAATTTCTACTCCGAATGTTATGACCTTCAGTTCATGCTTGTAGCAACTGTTGTATCCTTCAGTTCATATATAAAGTATTTTACAAGTATCTTTTCGACATAGATATCACAATCTGGAGATTCAATCTTTTCCTTTGTCCATTTCCTTTGTATTTTTTTCCTTTGTCTAAAGCTGTGGAACTTGCTTCCGTCTTGATTATTCTTTCTCTCATTTATTTTGTACTTGTTGTCGATCACCAAAAGTTGAACTAACACGCTTGTCGTTCAGAACATCCATCTACATACATATTTCTGATCATACAACACGATCTTGAAAATGTCTCCAAACAACAGATCATCTCTATTGCTCTCATCTCTCTCTGCCATTCAAACATCCTTCACCGCATCCCAGACCGAATCTACAACAGAGTTCTCCTCCTCGACAATCTCAGAAATGGTCTCTTCTGCCTCATCGGCATCATCAAGCCCTGCTGATCTCAAACATCCAACACCTCAAAGATACACAGCGGCGCACTCTCCCTTCTTGAAGACTGATCTTATTGGACTTCCAACAAGCACACCACCAATCAGACCTGTCTCGCCTCTATCACCAATCATTGCCAGAAGGCATCAACAAACTGCCTCCTTCTTCGACTTTGACACTGAAAGCGAAGTCTCACCTGATTCCCCACACTCAGTTAACTTGGTCTTCTCCACTCGCTCTCAATCTACCCTCCGACACCAATGGATTGACACCTCGAAGCCACCAACTCCTGCTCCATCAGAACCATGTCCTCCATTGCCAGAACATATCAAGGCTATCTGCCAATGGGAAAGCAAGGTTGCTCAATTTCCAGCTTCCCCGCCCTTGTCAGTTTCACGCTGCTCGTCTCATGACGAATTCCTTCGATCAGAGGCTGCTGCTACCCCATCACCTGTCGAGCAAGAAATCGGTGCATTGAGCATGCAGATTGAGGAACTTCATGAACACATCGCCGCATCTGACGAGATGTTCAAAAATGGCATGTTGTCCGTTTACCTCCACCAAAACGCAACAGCTGCTGCGCTTGTCTGCTCACCGACCGATGCTATCCACCGATCTCCCTCTGTCTGCTCATCCGATTCATCATCATCATCTCCTTATGAACATTCATACGAAGCTATGACACGTTCACATTCATTCTCACAACGTTATGTCAAAGCTGGAAGCGAGGATGAACTACGAATGAAGGGTGTCAAGCAAAGTCTACGACAACGACTAGAGAATGAAGTTATTGAGATTGAGCGCCGAGCAATGCGAGATCTACAAATGGCACGAGAAGTACGATACGGTTTGATGTTGGAAGAGGAGCGAGAAAACGCCAGAGAACGACAGCGCAAGTTAAGCGTAGCTCTAAGCACCCAACGCGAAATTGAAAGAATCAAGCAAAAGATTGGATGCATTGAATCACCAGTATCTCCCGTCTCTCCTATTCAAGGACCAACTAGTACTATCAACACTGTTCTTGACGAGCATAGCGAAGAGGAGACATTGTGTGATGAACACGAACAAAGTCATGATCTTGAAAATGATACATTCGAACAAGCTCGTCATGTTTCAATCAGACGCTGTGCCTCCATCGATGTTAGAAAGCCAACACCGTCAATCACACTCATGAGAAAGCCATCGCTCACTGTGATCACAACTCCACACATTTCTACTACTACTTCTGCATTTTTCACATTTCTTGCTTCACCAACACCTTGCACACCGTCTAAAAGACATAGCTTGAATATTTCAAGTCCGAATGCAATGTGTTTGGAGTTTGAGTATGGCATGGAAGAGAGTGGACGAAGAGTGGCGGCTTGTGCATGAATATTGTTCACGCACAATATGTCTATTTGGTTTGTGTCAACGTATGAGCGTGAGCGGGTGTATCATTATCTAAAGTGGCGTTCTTCATCGATTTTTGCGCCTGGAAATTATTGTGTCTTTTTTGTATATATACCAATTTGAATTTTGTTTACATTCTTGCATTTAGCTTATGTTTATATCTTTCATTGCTGAGTTTCCGACACCACCCTACTTTGATATTTAGTCTTTCCGCCTCTGATGCATATTTTTGTTGATCTTTTTCCCTGACTTTTCAATAACATGTTTTACAGTTTCCTTCTGCACTTAAAAACAAAGATACCACATTCATTCCACGCATGTTATTTCTTTCATTATATTGCGTTTGATAACCATAAAGGTTGCTCCTACAAGACTTGACAAAGTCATATCTCTTACTTATATATCCATCGCAATCAGTCACTCATAATAAAAATTATAGATAATTTGGTTTTAAGCATTGTCTTCAAATTGCTCCGATGATTTTTTTGACCGATTGTTACGAGCAAGTGGAACGAGTGACTGTACTTGCCTGGTTTAGTAATTTTGTATGATTATTCTAAATGGTTTAACTATATATTTGAGCAATTTTTTCCTCTTCGTTTTATTCCAATATTAAAAAATTAAAAAAAGAAGTAGTACAATCATGTGCGTCTTCTCGATGAACAAGATGTTGAACGAATGAACGAACGTCGTTATATACTACTGATTTCACCTAGAAAGTAGTATATGTAAAGTTGTATTTTTTGGGCGCCCTCAATCGACATATACTGACGCCTGGAAAAGCCCCCCCCCCCCTCTCATTCGGATACCAAGCCAGGATCGTACAATCGAAACGAAAGTCTATCTACAAGTTTTTCTTGATGAGTGTACATATGTGGGGCTAAAGGAAATGTTTGCCGCTGCACGATGACCTTTTGCTCATCATTGATGGAAATGCCTTTCTCATCATCATATCAGGGACTTTGTTGTCATGAGAGGGAGGGTGAATGAAAAAAGACAAGGGATAGGAGATGAAAGGAAAGGATGAATTTTCAATACATAATACACATACAAGATGAGATATTCGAGCTCGAATCTATTTCGGTAAAAGAATACCTAGGGCTATGATCTTGGTTGGTGCTATGAAAAGTTGTCAACTTGCCTGGAAGCTGGTTTGAATTGGAGTGAGATATGTGCTGGTATATTTTTCTTCTCCCTAAAAAACAAAAGAGATGGAGCAAAATGTAATGAGGATGGACGGCATTTTTCAGTTGGTATGGGCTGGAGTACTGCGTGTTAATCAAATCACTATCTGGAAGAACGTAAGTGCGTACAGAGATGCCAAACAAAATAACACTTGGCAAATCTAATATATCTAGATTGTACGCGCAACGAATAATAATTAAAAGCACCGTTTCTGATGCTAGGATTTTCATATGTATCACAAAGCTCCGAATTACACTTATGTTCTATCAAATTTTATGAACCCGAGATTATCTGTGGTCTATCCTTTGCTGGCAAAAGAGTGACGATTTTAGATGTGTGATATAAAGATATAAATGTTAGGCAAACAGTAAAGTATGAGGCTCAACTGTAACCGCTCCTGGGATCCTATGGAGCTCAGCCATCGGATAGCTGGACTCGCATTGCATTCTACGCTTGAGTTTATTGCCTGTGTATTGTAAAAAAAAATGTACTAAAAAATACAAGCATTTGCTCAATAAAATACAGATCATGCGAGATTTTGGATAATTAGGAAGTACAAATCGTGTCAATAAGAATTTGTGCAGATATCTAATTTTGATTACTTTATTTTAGTGACTTACTTAAACAGTACTTAAGTTATACTTGACTTTGAATGAAAGTGCGGTCAAATCGTGGTCTAGGTACTTCGAATATATTACTTTTAGTGCTGTTATTGTGTACTACCAAGTACTAAGTGCGTTGTAATTTGATGGTGATGATCATGGTACTCGGCACACCTTTATCATTAGTACATAGCAACCATAATAGTAGTATTCTAGGCATGCTTGAAGCACGATTCAGTTGTGCTGCAGTCGCACCTTGAGGATTGTTTAGAACAAAAAATTCTCTACAATTTATGTAATTAATTGGATTGTGATCATCTCTCTGACAAAAACTAATGTTGACCGAAAAAAAAATTACATACATGTCACTTTATTTAATGTTGATAAATATCGCACAAACAAAATGTATTCATAAGGGAAATAGATATCAGCGTAAAAAGTCCCTCTTTTTATCTATATTTTGCACCCGAAGTCATAATACAACAACCACCAAAAAAATTGAAAAAAATTAAAAAAAAATTGTCTTTGATGATCAGAGTGCTGTAACAACATGTCAGGAACATACTCCAACTGCTGGATTGTTCGGAAATACTCACGGACTTGAACCCACGCTGTGATGATGTTAGAAACTTGTTTATCATATGAAGGATAGGATCAAAGTACCTCGTTTCCGAACCAGGAATTGTGAGTTAAGATAAACCTTAACCTGGCCTGTGAATGAGGGTTAGTGATAGGGCTTCTTAAGCGATACCACACATGTTAAGAACTTCACTTACGCCATAACCAACTCGGCCATCTGACCTGTTATTTTGTGTCGGATCCATAGTGAGATGCATTCTTGACGATGTGTCGGGTTTCGTTGAGAGCAATTTTGGAAGAAGATTTTTATACTGACCTAATCTAACTAAATTGTTTCTACATAAAAGTCTAGTCTAGTTGCTGTGAGTGAAATAAGAGAGGTTCTCTATTCAGTCCTACCCGTATGGCTAGCATATCTATATCATTCAATACTGCGAATGGTTGTACATTGACAATCAAGTGATTTTTGTGCAATCTTGGGAAATTGCAAATTTTTTTAATGTGCTTAGAAACGTTTTGCTACTTTTATTTCAATTTCGACCATTAACTTCAAGTAAGGATCAGTTGAAAAAAAAAAGAATTTTATTTCAAACTCAGCATCAATTCAGCACAATGATTAATAGCACGAACTCAAAGGATTAAAGTACTCGCAGGTATGTTTTGCATCTACCTTTCAAACAAGTTCAAAGATGAGTTTTAGTACTGAAACTCAAAACATATACTATTTTACCCAGATATGTTTATATGGAATTGTATCTTAGTTCTGATTTATATATGGATCAGCAAATCAATATGTATTTCAACACAAGTGTTCTGTCCCTTTGGATTCGCGTGTGCCCATTCTTAAACTCCTTCGTCACGCGTATGAAATGCGGTATAACATCAACTACACCTGTTCATGTTCTTTTTTATGATACAAAACAAGTACACAAACTCAGCCCTAGAGGATTCATAAGCATATTTGAATGCTTCTACTAAGTACTTAAATATGTATCTAAGTATGCATGAAGGAAAGAAGATAGTATCCTCACAAAAACAGTATACATTCCCCCCTTTCTCAAAACGCCTGTTAAATACAACATCATTATAATAATAACAACCAATGACACTAACTGTCAATACACACATCTCTGTATATATCCCACAAATTAATCCCTCCCATTTTAACAATCTCGTCTTCAACCCAAATTCAAGCACCAGCAGCTACAGCATTACTACAGCTTCTCTCTCCTCCCCCTCCCATCTCATCGCTTATACCATCTTCACGACTAGCATGATCTGAATGTACATGCCCCGTCTTTCCACTATTCATCTCAACAATACGTTGTCTATATGACCAATAATTCTTCCTTATAGGATCGAAAGTTGTTGATAGGAGATTTAGTGCCTAGGTTTTAATAATGTAACTCGTTAGTAATCTTTTGATTGGTGGAATTATTATATTTTTTGAACTTATCGCTGTTGAGATAGTTTGGGGGAGACAAAAGCTTGGAAGTAGTGATAGGAGGAGGTGGGAAGGAGGGAGGGTGTATACCTTTATAGCATTATCAACATCACCTTCATCCGCATATATCTGTGCTAGAAAATCCAAGGCATGAGATGATGTGATAAAGTCTGGCGAGTCGATGGGGGCATAGGATTCACAAAGAGATTTGATAGTGGAGAGCGGTTTGTTGGCGTGAGTTAGTACGCTATTGAATGATGTTATAGCATTGTTAGCTGTCAGCCCATCTGTCAAAGTTGCTTCGTCATAAGACAAAAGTGTATGGATATACAGCCTTGCACGTTTAAAGAGTTCTTTCATAGCCTATTCATAGTCTGTGGGAGGGGAGAGACGATGACATACCCTTTCAAATAATTCCAAACACTTGCATTCTGCGGCGCCCTCTCCACCATATCTCCCGCCCATCTAAGCTCCCTCTCCACTCTTTCTTCCCTGCTTTCAGCAATATTACCAGCATCACCACCAACCCCGCCAAACATGACGAAAAACCTATGATTCCATGCACTATTGTTCCTTACATCCTTCTCAATCATCTCTTTCGTAAACGTCTCCTCAACGTTATCATCAAACAATCCAAATCTACCAACCAACCATTGTCGATAAGTCCAAACGTGATAATTTTTCGAATCCTTGTCAAACATGGACTGTGTGACGGCGCGTTCGTTGTACAAGGAGATTCCGTTGGGGTTCGTGCGTGAGGCGAGAGATAGGTAATCAACGATGAGTTGTCTGTGGTGCCAGATTTGATAATTCTTTTCGTAGATGGATGCGATTTGTGTGGTGTAGGCTAATTCTTCGAGCCAGTAGTTTCTTTCAAACTTGTTTTTAGTACTACTGCTCGTCTCTTCCTCCTCCTCTTCATTCGGATGCTCTCCTTTAGCTATTTCTTCCTGCTTTTGCAAAATTTCCTCCTTATGTTCACTATTTGAACCTTCGTCCCTTGTCACTTCTGACGCTGCCATTGTTTTTGTCGTTGTGGTGAGTTTATTACCTTCCCTGCCCCCATCCTTCCTCCTCTTCTTCTCCTCCTCCTGCAACCTGCTCAGCCCAACCAAACACTTGAACCTAAAACTCCACACTGTATAATGCGCAGGATTCATCCTTATTACATCTCCCGTCAGCCCCAGAACCCGCTCGCTGACTTCATTCTTCGCCATCACGGCGCGGAGGTACGACATGGCGATGGCATATTCTGGATGATATGCTATCTGCGCCAATGGAGTGGGACCGTCATCTTGAGGGATCGGATGGATGTCGGACCAGAGGGAGGAGGTTGTGTAGTCACCGTCGCTGGTTTCGGATTCTGTGTCGGAGGACATGGTCTGGTATGGTATCTTATGAGTATGGTATGTTGATTGCGGGAGTTGCGAAAGTAGTAAGTAAATAAATAAGTGACGCTGAGTTTTTCGGTGTCTGTAGCTCGTAGCTTGCTTGTAAACTAAGCTTGTTGTTTAATGGTGAGGGTTTCTGAACGTTGTACAGCTCTAGAAAACGCGGATTGATAAAAGATTGTTCATTCAAACTTAATTTTCTTTATTAATTTATAGACTGAAACAGTTGAATAACTCAAGGTACCTAGCAGTCGAAGCTGAACAGTGGAAGCTGAAGCTGAAGAAGATCTACGTCAGAAGCCTTAATATATCGACTGATTAGTATACCATCCCATCTAACCAACATATCAACATGCGGAACTCAGGAAAAGTATAGCAGTACTTATGTGAAGTCTAGGGTTGAGCTGAACTGAACTGAATTGAGCTGAATCAAGACGGAACAAGTGCTGTGATGAGTAGGAGTGATGTATGTGTTTATGTTGGAATAGTGAGAGCATGCATGAGACTTTGAAGCTTATCCTGTCCCTGTCCCGTGTTTAACGTTTTATGGCTTTGTTCTTGTTTATCCATTTACTTAGCCTTTCACTCCCGCTTCATTCAAGGACAGTACATTCAACAAACAACAACAATAACATCTGATATCCTTCAAACTGTCATCATTGATTTCTCAGGGAAAAGCGATGTAGACGTGTATTTTTTTTGTATTTAAACATTACTATTACTAAGAACCCGGAAAGGAAGAAAAGAACAGAAATTATGTACAAATTAAAATGAGCAACATTATCCAACCTTGATCGATCATGATACAAAGCACCAATGCTATACCAAGATAATCGTTGATCGCCTCTTATGACTCCCTTAGTACAGAATGTCAAACAGTACTTTCAGAAAAAGTTGCATGAGCTCATTCAAAGAAACGATTTCTTTGACAAGAGATATGCGGCATTGATCCTAAAAAAGCTCCACATATAACCAAGAAAGAAACGTTCATGGCCTTACTATTGTTCCCGCATGCTTCGCACTAGCGCCTGCGCTTCTTATACCAAGCATCAAAAGAACAATATCAAGCAACCTCTTTCTTTCATCCAAAATCGATCCTATATTTCCATCACCAACATCATCCCACAATCAGTGAGCATTTTGAGTGAAATACCCAACAGTCTGGAATAGAAAAGAGAGGGGGAAGAAAGAAGATTAGGCCTCCTCTGGCAACCACTCTCTCCAAAATCCCCATCCTAACCTCCCACTTCCCACACTACCGACACCCACCAACCTCTCAATAGCTTCATGATCAATCGCACTCACAAACGCTTCTCTCGTCACTCTGACTCTCTCTTCCCCTCGTCCAGTCATTGCCGGCCACAAAACACCCACTCCATCTCCTCCAAGCGTCGTCTCGTACTTTGTAAAATTCTCAGCTTCGAGATCTTTTTCCAAGACTGCCAATTCCGTTTGCTTTAGATTAGGTTTGAGTATTGTGATTGCACAGCCACCACCACCAGCACCAGTCAATTTTGTCCATCCAATGCCTGTACCGTC
>Ga0160427_10002500_pt1 | contig 11052 bp, 8 predicted proteins | sample SolpanmetagenomL_FD_108194 | JGI IMG/M metagenome (GOLD analysis project Ga0160427, IMG submission 108194) | Solar panel surface microbial communities from Lawrence Berkeley National Laboratory, California, USA - L | ecosystem: Engineered > Built environment > Solar panel > Unclassified ...
CAGTCCCGCACGATCTGCACCGTCACTGCGCCGACCCGTGCAGCCTCCGTCCGGCTCGAACCATCATAGATCGACGCCAACGCCAGCAGGCGCCGGGCCTGCGCCGCATCCTTGGACGCCTTGGCGGCAGCCCGGAGTGGCTCAGCCCGGTAATCGGTCCGGAGTGGGATCGCCATGATGACCCTCCTGCGTTCACCACCTTGAATCACACCCAGCCCAACTCGGGAATCCCCGCCAGAGTCACGGCTTCAGAGCTATGGTATTAGCCGTATCCTGGCATCGCTACGCGCCACTCTTTCGTAACTTGAAGCGGCGCTCACGTTGGGCATTTAGCTCGCCATCACTGGCGGCAACACGCTCCTGCATACAAGGCCACAACTGATCCCTGGCTGTAGGCGGTGCACTTCTCGGGGTCGGTGCGCTTGGGAGTGGAGGGAACAGGACTACCTGCCCGCCGGAAAGCCCAACGGGATGCCGTGAACGTCGGGAGTCACGAGATGGGGCACTGCCGAAGTCCCCGCACTCGTCGGCAGTTTGGACCGACTCTCCGGACCCATATCGATTAGCCTTGGCCACGCTCCCGCATCGCCACTCTGAATCTCGAACCAAATAAACATCTACATTGTAATCTCCATATGGTGATATCACCATCATTCCTAATCACCATATCTCCTCACTGGCATCCTTATCTCAATCAGATGCGCCGCTGGTTGCCACCGCCTCGCCAGCGAACACAGTCCCACCAACACCTCAAAAGCAACTAAGCAGTAATATTGCCAAATTGCCATATGGCAATATTAAAAAATTGTCATTGTTTATGATGATCATGTTGCCTTAAGTCACTTTGGCAACATTGCCATAGGACGTTTGATGGTAATTCTCACGATCTGCTCGTCCAAGGGCGGCGTCGGCAAGACGACGGTCACGCAGTGCCTGGCGGTCGAAGCACTGCGGCAAGGTCTTGCCGCGGCGGTCGTCGACACCGACCCCCAGAAGTCGGCGGCGGAATGGGGCGAGCAGCGCGGCGAGGCTGGGCTCGACGCTCCGACGGTGATCGCTCTCGGATCGCAAAAACTTCCCGCGGTCATCGCCGATTTCGGCAAACGCGGGGCCGACCTGATCGTAATCGACACGCCGCCGCACAGCGCCCCGGCGATCAACGCGGCGCTCGACGTCTCCACGGCGTCCGTCATGGTGACCCGCCCGAACCCGATGGACATCAGGGCCCTGGAGTCGACTTGGGGGATCGTATCGAGATTGAAGAAACCGACGGCGGTGGTTTTCACCCAGACGCCGCCCGGACGCCGGGCGAGAGCGCTGGGCCTGGCGCAGGGACGCTTGGAAGACCTCGAAATCCCGTTCTGCCCAACTCCGATCAGCTATACGCTCAGCTTTCCCTACGCCCAGGCGGAAGCTTTAGCGGTGCAGGAACGTGAGCCGACCGGGAAGGCGAGGGCCGAGATCGCGGAGATCTGGGGCTGGCTCAGAAGACAGAAGATCCTGTGACCATCGACTGCGGTGTGGAGCATTCTCCGTATTATGATATGGCATTATGGTTACAATATAGTATCGCCATCTGGAGACGCCGACCCATGACGAAGCCTCCCACGCGCTATGGTGCGCAAGTCAAACTTAAGGCAGCCGAGCAAGAGGCAACCGCAGCCCCGGCCGCATCCGCAGCCGGATTGAACAATGGCCCGGCTACTAGGAATAGGCCCATGGAGACCAAGAGCGATCCGACGATCGTCTACCTCCACCCCGACGGGAAATACGAGCTGAAGCGCTATGCGCTCGCCAAGGGTCCCAAGGTAAAGGTCCACGACATCCTGATCGAGGCTATCGAGGAGTGGGCCGAACGCCACGGCATCTCGTCGCAATTCAGGGTTCCCTCGCAACGTCCCCGGAGAGTATTATAGTATGGCCATATGGTGATAGTTTGAAGGGTTGCGGCGTGAACTGGATGCCGGTTGCCAAGCCGAGTTGGCGTGAAGTGCCCGATCCTTCGACCCTCCGTTCAGTCCCGCGGTAACCGACAGGACTTAGCGTTGATACGGTGCGGCCGGCGTCACACGTGCAAATCCCCGGCGGGGCAACGTGAGTGCGTCGCCAAGGCAGCGGCATTCGCTGCGGACGACCTCCAGCCATGTCGTTGGGCAGTAACCTCGGATGCAGGCCGGAGCTTCGCACGATCCGGACAGGTCGCGTCGGGTCCATCCCGTTCGGGTCATGGCGGTCCATGGACTAGGTCGTTTCCCGCCGCCCACGCGGCCCGCGACCGCGGATGGACGTTACGTTTAAAGCCAGTATGTTCGGGACTCCTTAGCAGGAATCAGACTCGTTCCGACTCTCTAGTCCAACGAACCAGCCCCACGTCACCGACCGGGGAGGGGCGCGCGCATCGGGCAGCTCGAGATAGGATGCGAACAAGGAAGCACGTTGCCTATCGGTCTACCGAGACATGCCGGCAGCCGGTTGGAAGACATAGCTCCCTGGAATGGCCGCGGCGGAGACTTGGACGATGTTGGATCGGAAGCCCGCAGCCGTGACTTTGGACCGGCAACCGGAATTGCCTCATGCGACTCGAAGCCGACATGAGCGAGCTCGAACCGACCTGAATGGATCGATCCACAATCCTGGGTTGGACTCTTCTCACGCTCTTCCTTGGACGCCACTCCCGCGAATCGTGGTTATCCCTTAGACCCCGCTCACACAAACTAAATAACTACTCAAATAGCTTCGATTAGCCTGCGTGAGCAGAGGTCAAGTTGACCTGCTCTGGAAAGGAGGCTTTTGATTTCGAGCAATGGGACTAATTCATCAGCTCATTCTCCACCAAGGCCTGGAACATGCCCGTCGATCGATAGGCGGCGATAAGAACGGCCGACTTTGCGTTGACGCCGCCTTCGAAGTGATGAGCGATGAGCAAGCGCAGATCGGGATCGCCCACGCAGGCTTCGCGATGGCCTCGTTACCTCATAAGAAGACATCCGAGACCGTCTGGGAACGGGACGGCGGTAAGATAAAGCTACTTATCGAAAGCGGTTTCGACAGTACGAAGCAGCCGATCGGTATACCGTATGGTTCGATCGCCCGCATGATCCTGCTCTACCTGCAAACACAAGCCGTCATGACGAGGAGCAGAGAGGTAGAGCTGGGTGGCTCCATGAACGCCTGGCTGACGGCTATGAACATCCCAGTCGGCGGCAAGATTTACCAGATCGTAAGCGAGCAGTCGCTGCGGATCAGTCGCTGCAGGCTTACCTTCTTCCGTCGAACGGCAACAGCGGAGCTCGTGACGAATGGCGCCTTCATCAGGGCGCATTGCCTCACGTTGATTGCTACTAGCCCGCATCGTTGCCTCAGGTGGTTTGCTACCGGCGGACGCGGGCTTGGAAGGCAATTGGATGGCACGGCGGATCAGCATGGCAGGACGGACAGAGCTTCTGGCGGCGGTGAGCACGCGGTATGGAGGTGCGACGCGGTTGGAGCGGTCGCGCATCCTGGATGAATTCGCGGCGGTGACGGGCTACCATCGCAAGCATGCGATCCGTTTGCTGTCAGGTTGGGGTAATCGGCAGGTAGACGAGTTGCGTGGTGACTGCCCCGATCGGGTTCGGTCCCGGTGCTGCCGCTATGGCCCTGAAATTCGAGATGCCTTGATCCAGCTATGGGAGGTTGCCGACCGGATCTGTTCGAAGCGGCTACAGCCGATGATCGCCGTGTTACTGCCGGCGCTGGAACGGCCTGGCCGGGTGGCACTGGACGAGGCAACCAGGGTGAAGCTGCTGGCGGTCAGTGCCGCCACGATCGATCGCCTGTTGGCCAAAGTGCGGCTGGTGACGGGCAGGGGGCGTCGCCGCCCAGCAGGGTTCGGCTCGGCGGTCCGGCGCAGCGTGCCGATCCGGACGTTCAACGACTGGGGTGACACCGCGCCGGGCTGGGTCGAGGTGGATTTTGTGGCGCATGGCGGCACGACGGTGTCGGGGGCGTTTGTGCAGACCATGGTGCTGACGGACGTGGCGACCGGGTGGACGGAGTGCATCCCGATCGTGGTGCGCGACGCCGAGATGGTCGTGCATGCGCTTGACCGAGCGCGCGAGCTGTTCCCGTTTCCGCTGCGTGGCGTAGATTTCGACAACGACAGCTTGTTCATGAATGACTTGGTGGTGGGTTGGTGCCGGTCGGCAGGGCTGGAGGTGACGCGCTCGCGGGCCTACCGCAAGAACGACCAGGCCTGGGTGGAGCAAAAGAACGGCGCGATCGTGAGACGGCTTGTTGGATATGGCCGGTTCGAGGGTGTGGCGGTGGGGGAGACCCTCGGACGGCTGTATGGATCGGCGCGTTTGCACGGCAACCTGTTCCAGCCCTCGTTCAAACTGAATGAGAAGCACCGGGAGGGAGCGCGGGTGATCAAGCGGTATCATGCACCGGAGCCTCCGGTGATGCGGGCGCTGGCGCACGCCGCGATATTGGACGCCGGCAAGGTCCAGTTGCGCGGCATGCTGGTGGGCGCTGATCCGGTGCTGTTGCTGGCTGGCATCCGCGCCTCACAAACGGAGCTGGGCAAGCGCGTGGACGAGCGAGGCATGGCGGCTGGTCGTGCGGAAACACCGGAGCCGCTGGACCTGGCCCTGTTCACGGCGAGCTTGAAGGTGGCGTGGGAGGCCGGGGAGCAACGGCCCACGCACCGGCGCCGCTATGTGCGAGTCAAGCCGATTGTGCGGCCATCGATGCTGGACGTGGTGCGCGACCAGTTGCTGACATGGCTGGAGGCGCAGCCTGCGCTGACGGCGGTGGCTGCACTGGAGCGATTGCAGGCGCTGCATCCGGACCGTTTTACGGCGGACCACCTGCGCACGGTGCAACGGTTCATGAAGGCGCGGCGTCTCACCATGGCACGGGAAGTCCTGCTGGATCCGTTGTTTACTGGGACCACCACAGTACCCCGCATCACGGTGGCTGATGATGTTGCGTTGGCTGGAGGCGACACAAAAAGCTCCGGTAACATCGCGTCGTGAGGCAACACGGCGGATGGGTTTACTCTGTCGCCTGACAATCTCGCCCCGTCACCCCAACTCCGGCACCCAACCCAATTTATAATTTTGTAGCAACTCTCGATATGGTTGAAGGAAGGCGCGCATATCCTCTTTCCTTTTATCAATCACCTCGTCCAGTATCCGAATTCTTAACTCGTTCCAATAAGGGTCAAGATTTCGGATTTGCTTTAGTAGTCTCTTTTCTTCTACCGATGTAAAGCTTTCACGAAGGTCGCGTTGAGCACTCGCTTGTTCGCCAATACCAATAATTCTGTTTTCAAATCTGTTTAGTAAATTCAGAAAAGCTCCTCTGGATATTTGACCTGAAATTTCGTTTTTGTTCGCAACATCAACCTCAGCAGCAAATTTATCCAGTGACTCTTTAAATGAGTCAAATTTTAATGGAGGAAAAAAGCATTTATAAGCGTCATGTATTTGCGTCTCTGTGATCTCCTCTTCTTGCTCTGGCGGATCGGCCTTGGAGAGATCTGGTAAAATAGCCGGCCTTGGCTTGCGCTGGTTGACATCCAGGTCAGATCGCAACTCTTTTGCCTCTGCAAGTAGGACAGGCGGCATCGAATCTTCGTGTTGTGCCTTGAGCCCGCTGAGGTAAGTAAGTTGGTCGTTAACGAACAGACTAACTTTTTCGTTGCTACTGCTGGATTCATATTGCTTGTTAAAGTCTTGGAGTCTAAATTTTAGTTTTGCCAATCTCCAATCGAACGCTTGTTCTCCTACTTCGGCTTTCATTTCTTTTACTGAGGACGTTATTTCTGATATAATTAAGTTTAGATCTTCTACCTTATTCTCCAATTGATCTTTTTCACTAGATCTGGCATCTTTATCGATGTTTGTATCTGTTGAATGATGCGCCCGGTTTGGTAAGGCGCTAATAGTAGCCCGTTTTTGAACTTCTGCCCACGACTTCCGCACTCGTTCTCCAGTCAGTGGCTTACCGTGGCCGTCTTGTAACCCCAGCTCGGTCAGACCTGACGCGACCTGCGTCCATGTAGGCTCCTCTTCACTAAGCATCTTCAGAAAACCTTGGGGATCACGCTGCAGCCATTTGGTAAGATCAGAGTGATGTCCGCGGCCATTCCGCCGACCTTTATTCTTCGCCAGCAATTTCCTTAGATCTGCAACGTTACCTGCGGCCGGAGGACCTCCTGAAGCATCCATATGCCACTCCCGTTAATTCCAAAATCTGCGAGAGCCAACGATAGCTTACATCGCCGCTATTCGCCACCTTTTCTAAGCCGGCGGTTATCGCCGATTTTCGCCCCAATTTGGTGGACTTGCCAATCTATGATGCCCAGATACTAAAAGTAGAACAGGTTTTAAGCGAGATCATTTATGCTGCAGCACCGAGCCGCTGGGTGGTCCCTCATAGTATCTTTCGTTAGGCAATCCTGATCCACAGATATCCGCCATTATCCGCCGGTATCCGCCGATATACAGCATAATACGCATCCAATGACGAGCCGAGCAGAATTGGTGGAAGGCACGCTACCACCAAACGGTATGCAGCTTTGCGGCATACACGTTTGGTAGCTCTCCCGTTGGTTGGAGCCGTGACATCCTGTACCTGTCGCATGGAGCCGATCCAGCACGTTGAGCATACCAAGCCGGCCGCCATCGGCGCCCGATTAAGGGAAGCCCAGCCGATCCGGCGTAGGACTACAATCCTAGTTGCAGACCGACGCCAATCCGGCGCGTTCGAGGCGTGCGCGCGTCGCTTCGGGCCGCGACCCGTCAACAGGTCACGGCCCATGAAGATGAACTAGGCATGCACAAGGAAGCACGCTGGCAGGGAGTAATATGGAAAGTGGCGCGTTAGCAGCGAGTCGCTATCCTGGGTGACATGGCATCCAGCGCCGACATCGAGAAACCGATCTCAATCGTTCGACCCGCTAACGCGGAGATGGTGCGGGCGATCCTAACTCGTGCGCACAAGCAGGAGATGAGCGCCGACAAGGCGCTGGCCCGGAACACGCAGGCGGCTCTGCGGCCCGTGCGTTCGAAGGGGGTGCTGTCGAAGGCGCTCGGCCAGGCGTTGGCCCACCATGGCCGGATGAAGAAGGGGGCGACCTCGCTGCGTCCCAAGGCGCCGGATACGAACGGCCGCGCCTTCCACTTCTCGCACATCACGGTCGGCAAGGGTAAGGTCGGCAGCCGCGGCGCCGCGCCAGGCGCGTCGACAGGTGCGTCGGCCGACAGCGGTTCGGAGAACTCGGGTTCGAGTTCGGGTACTACCGGCAAAAACGCGGGCTCGGGCACTGCAGGCGGATCGCTGGGGCTCCCGGACCTGGGATCGCGGGAAGCGGGACACCAGCGTTACGTCGAGAGAGACGCCGCACTGGCACGGGATGCGGTGGAGGTATTCGGAGTCCCGGTGGGCCAAGGACAGGACAAGGATGCCGCTCGGGACGGCATTGGCCAAGAGCGGGTCGAGGGTTGGGAGCGTGATCCGGCAAACGAGAAGAGGCAGTCGGAGGAGACGAAGGCCAAGTCGGTCGATATCGACATCGAGACGTTGAAGAAGGACATAGAGCAGGCATCGCGTGGTCAACGGACCCAGTCCGCGCAGGCGGCACAAGAATATATCGAAGATCCGGGCAAGGTTGCGCCACAGACCAGGCACGGCCATTCGAACTCGTTCGGGACGATAGGCGAGACGTTCGACGAGCGCGTGGCGTTCTGGAACGACGTCACCAAGCACGAGCGGGAGAAAGATGCCCGGACTCAGATCAGGCTTGTGCTCGAACTCCCGCACGAGGCGAGTCCGGCCGCAAGGCAGGAGATCGTGAAGAAGTTCTGCCAACAGTATGAGGATCTCGGCGTTCCATACTGGGCGTCGATTCACGCGCCGACGAAAAAGAACGACCACCGCAACCACCACGCCCACATCGTGCACGGCATCAGGCCGACGAAGCGGATGATAGACCCGTCGACCGGGAAGATGGAGTGGGACTTCACGATCGCAGAAGCTTACCGAACCAGCAGCAGGAACAAGAAGTATAGGCACCCCTTCAGGCAGAACGTCGTCAAAGCATTCCGTGACCGAGACTACGTCCGCGACACACGGAAGAGGTTCGCGGAGACGGCCAACGAGGTTCTGCGAGCCCACGGATACGACGTCCGTTACGATCCGCGTAGCTACAAGGACATGGGCCTCGAGACCGAGCCCATGAAGCACGTGTCGCGCGTGGTGGCCGACAAGGCCAAGGTGCGGGACTTCGTCGTGCTGGACGCTGCCTGGACAAGGCGGCTGATCGACCAGGAGATGAACGCCGCGGCGGTCGAGCGTGACAAGACATACATGGAGCTGAAGGCGGTCGAAAAGAAGCTCTCCGGCCTGGCAAACGACATCCGAAAGCTGAAGGAGGTCAACGCCAAGCTGCCGGACAAGATGAAGCTCTCGCCGATGAGCCGGCTGAGCGTCAACCGGGCCAAGGAGCTGTCGCAGGAGATGCTGGAGGTCGAGCACGCCAAGATCGCGCAGCGCTTCGCCGACGAGGCGACGGCCCGGACGATACAGCACATCATCGACTCGACCGCGCCAGTCTCGGCGCATCGCGGCGGAAAGACCCGCCGGGTCCAACCGACGCAGCACGGACCGGAAGCGCCGAACCCGGAGGCGCTGAAGCTGCTGCACGAGGCCGCGAAGGAAGAGATGCGGCTGCACCGGGTGGCGACCGCCAGCCGGGCACGCAAGCTCGGCTACATCGCGATGGGGGTTCTCGGACGCTGGCAGGAGCAGGCACAGCCGAAGGCTCCGTTCACGACAGCGCCGGCACAGCAGACGCAGAAGACCGCGAAGGCGAAGACGGGTCCTGGCGCTTGGGGGCTGCCATTCACCATGATCGGAACGAGACCGCAGACCCAGACGGCGCCAAAGGCCCAGGCGACGTCGAAGGCAGCAGGCTTCCAACCCGGAGCGAGCGTCGGAGGTATGAAACCTCGTACTCGGGGTCCGATCACGCCCAGTACCGGCTTCGAAGCTGCCGAAGCGATGAGGCGACAGACACAGGCGCAGCAGCAACCGATCTATAGGACGCGGACCGAGAACGTGCTCGAGATCCTGGAGCGCACATCCCTGGTCGGGCAGAAATTTCCCAAGTACATGCACGACTACCTGAACATGCAGACGGCCGGCGTCGCAGCTGCCACGGCGGCGGCGAGGGCTGCCGGACCGGAGGCACTGACCTCCATGTGGGAAGCCATCGAGCAAAGGGTTGGCTCCGGGTCGGGGAGGGACACCACCGCGCCTCAACAGGCCGCCCCCGCACCGGCTCCGACTCCGGCACAGGAACCGCGGCCGATGGCCGACCCGCCGCCGGTGATCTACGTGCAGCCGACACAGCAAGCAGCGCGGCGCGAAGCACCCGTCGGTCAGGACACGGGATCGGCGACCTCGCGCAACACCAAAAATCGGATGCCGCAACGCGAGAGGACTATCGAAAGGGCGAACACAGCCGGACCGGCTGATCGCGCGAATTCGGGTAAGAACGCGGGAACGCGAACGGAGGTGCGCGAGACGCCGGCCCGGGTGCCGACGAAACAAGGCACTCTCGACGTAGCTGTCGCGCCCCCACGGCAGGCTCAACCATCAAGCCCAGCGCCGCAACCAGGGTCGACGGCAACGGCAGGCGTACGGGGACCGGAACTGGCACCACCGAAGCCAACGCGCGCGGCGCCAAGCCCCCAGGCTCCCGATGCAGCCGGCGTCGCGCCCACCGCCCAGGCTACGCCGCAGCCGACACCCCGCGCGCCGGCCCTGGCCCAACGCGCCGCTGCTCCCATGCCGACGCTCGAAGACCTAGATATCGTGGCGCTGATGCGTGGCCGCTACACCGATGTGCTGACCCCCAAGCCGAAGCAGGGCAAGGTGCTTAAGCCGTCCGACTTCCAGCGTGACCGCAAGCCGCTGACCAAGGAAGGTAACCGACCAATCAGCCAAATTGAACTCGGCCGTGCCCCCCCCCACGGGCGTATGATCCAGGCGCGCCTCGCGGACCGATGCCTACCGAAGTGATTCAGCAGGCAGCAGCGCCGTCGGAGTCCGTCGTTATACTTGAGGAAGACATCGATGCGCTGGAAGAAGCCGTCAGAGCGAAGCGGAAGAAGGCGAGCAAGAGAGTGTTCACCAACAAAAAGCCTGGAGTTGAGCGCTAGCGCGAACGCTTGCGCCGTAATGACCATGGTAAGATTTGGGACCGTCGACCTGGCGCAAATTGCCCTTGTAGCGGCGGCTTCGATGCGTTCGTCACACTTTCCGTCTGATGCAGGCCGGCAGATATCAGGCGGGCGGCCGACCCTAAATGCAGCGCGCGAACGTCTCACGCTTGACCAAGATTGCTAGCCGATACTCGAACCCGAGATCGGCCATTAAGTGGCATGCGATCGGTTCATTGCTGTGGAACAACTCATTGTTTCTGTTAGTGATCTGGGCGTCGATCACCTCACGCGTTGGGCGGTAGGGGACGGAGTAAAAGTGCCTGTAATCCTTGAACTGATTGTCCAGAACAGCGTGGCAGCGCCGCCACTCTGCATCGGCAAATGGTTAGGCGGGCAGGGCAGGAGAGTGTCGCGCTCGATTGCCTCGAGCAGCGTGCGGCGGCTTAGGCCGAGATGGTTTATTGGACGGTCATTCAGGTCGGCGGAGTCCTTCATCCGAGCCTGTTCGACAACGTCGTCCGCTCTCGGCCTTCCTTGTGCCAGTCGAACACGCGTCGCTCGGTTACAGGTGCAAATCCACTCTAGACCACGCCTGCATGAGTTATTGATTTAGAGCAGATTACGTTCATTCCGGTTCGTAGCCGCAGGCGGTGAAGTAGTTAGCGCACTCGGTGGACGTGAACCGCGGGAGCGCGTCAGCGATGGCGGTCCAGAGATCCGGGATGGTGCGAGCTGCAGCCTTGCGGAGCAGCGCCTTGAGCTTGCTAAAGGCGTTCTCGATCGGGTTGAAGTCGGGTGAGTAGGGCGGCAGCAGGCGCAAGCGAGCACCTTTCGCCAC
>Ga0160427_10002502_pt1 | contig 11049 bp, 9 predicted proteins | sample SolpanmetagenomL_FD_108194 | JGI IMG/M metagenome (GOLD analysis project Ga0160427, IMG submission 108194) | Solar panel surface microbial communities from Lawrence Berkeley National Laboratory, California, USA - L | ecosystem: Engineered > Built environment > Solar panel > Unclassified ...
CCAGTTCATGAATTACATCTCTATTCCAACTCTTCCTTTCTTATAGAATCATTCTCCGATACAGGAACATTGGTCGATCTAGTCAACCTTTCTAAAAACATAGATTCTTGTTCAGGAGGAGTAGGAGCAGGACTCGAAGAAAGTTTGGTCATGTTTTATACCATTGAACTCTTTCGGACGATAGAATCATTACATAAAGTCGGGATAATACACGGAGATATGAAAGCCGATAATATATTATTACGTCTTTTACCATCTTCGTCATGGTCGTCTCCTTATGATCCATCAGGGTCTTTCTCGTGGTCTAATCACGGTATTCTTCTCATAGACTTTGGCCGCGGCATCAACACGTCCGACTTTATACCCACCGCTCGTTTCTTTGCAGACTGGGAATTGAGCGAAGCAGACTGTATAGAAATGCGCGAAGCACGGCCTTGGAAATGGCAGATCGACTACCACGGCCTCGCAAACGTCGTCCACACGCTTTTGTTTGGGAAATACATCTCCATCCTCCCCGAGCGATCGTCCAACGATCTGATGGAAAACAGCGAGAAGAAATGGCGACAACGAGAAGGGTTGAAGCGGTATTGGAAGTCGGAGGTTTGGAACGAGGTGTTTGGAATGTTGTTGAATTCAAATTCTTCTGAATGGCAACTCAAAGAGAAAAACGCAAGGGGAGAACTCAACGATATGGACGAGAGGGGGTTTGAAAAAGAGGGAATGTTGGCTTTGACGTCTTGTATGAAAACCCTGAGGATTAAAATGGAACGTCATCTCGTTGGAATCGATGGGACTGGGGTCGTTAATGGTGAAGGGGCATTCAAAGCCAGACTGAGGAAATTGGAAGAGGCCGTCGTTGGTAATGCGAATAAGAAACGAGTCAAGACTTGAAACTCTTTTATTGTCATGTTGTTGTTGTTGTTGTTGTTTTTCAATGAGTAATGATGGACTGTTCATTTGTTTTCGTAACTTGTTGTATATGTGTAATCACTAGTCTTGATGTTTGATAATGTGTTTGTGTATGCAGTTGATAATTCAGATTTGATATGCAAATTCATAATATACGTCAAGCATGAAGATCACGGGTTTGTATCAAGGATGAAGATCAATGGCTTTACTTATGCATGACGATTAATGATTCACCACTCTTTCAAAATCATGGTCATGACTGATGTCACAAAATATTATAATCGATTATCAATTACGATTCGACGCTAATAATTCATATTTATTCACATAATGCTTGCTAAATATTGATATAAAACGGGGTAAAAACATATCATGATGCCATGATATCTTCGTCGTCACCGTCGTCTTCTATATCACCTCTATAACCATGACTATAACCATGACCATGACCATGAGCTGAATTAATCGGATTGTATACTTTAATATGACCCGGATCATTATCCATGTCCATCAAATCCGCATGATTCGCTAATCTAGTCCTATTCTCAGCCGCAAAGGTAGCTTTTGATCTATGTAAATGGTCGTTGTATTCTTTACTTAATAGACATTTACGATCAGCTTCTTTGACTGCATTATTCAGAGCGTCTATTCGAGAGATGATAGTATCGTTGTCAAAGGTAGTAGGTGTTGACGGGAATGTAAATCGTAAAATCAACGATGGAGAAATATTTGACAGAGTGAGAGTTGCAGAGATTTCACCCGCTTGGATCAGGGATTGGATATATTGTGTCGTGTCGTTGACAGGCTGGTCTAGATGTTTTGATACTTCTTCGATAGTCATGGCGATGTACGTTTTTGACAAATCCATCAGTCGATATCGACTTATCGCGTGACTCGTTTCCTGAACCAGTCCGGAATTTCCATCTTCGTCAAAAGCTGATGCTGCTACATCTACTTCTGCGTGGAATTTACGTACATCTCTTTTTACGAAAGAGTCGGAAAGTGCAGAATATGCTTTTGTCATGGATTGAATCTTGCGAAGGATTACTGAATCTAAACTGCTGATCAATTTTAATGATCGACCAGTTCTTATCAGCTCGACAAGAATTAGTTTTTTATATGCTTCTACCATGTGTATGTTTATTGCTGCATGTAATGTGGGTGTTGCGAGGACGGTTTCTAGAAATAGCCTGGCTCGGGTGAAATTACGTAGTCCGATATAAATCTGTGCTCCAAAGAGGTAATATTCTTGAATATCATAGATGGACAACGGCAGGGAAATATCAGATGATGTGGTGATGTATTGGTAACTTTTGACATGTCTATCGGATATGGTGTGTTGTCCTGCATCTTTTATTGATACATTACTGGGTAGATGAAAGATATCTCTGTCAAGTATCGTCAAAGCTTCTCTAGGTCGTCCGAGACTCAAGCAAAGATTTATAAAGGTTTTGTGATGTGATGTGAGAGTTTGTGAGAGGGGGTCCATGCGAAGAATGGCATTTCGGTAGAGAGACAGGAGATGTGGCTATAACCATATCAGTCAGACATGTTCTTATCCACGTCTTGATCATTAATATCCTACGTTACCGCTTCCACTTTTTATACCGAATTCAATCCGATTATATATCTCTTTCCATTCTTGTCCAGCAAATCTTATCTGTATTGGATCACATTGGTCCAAGAAAGAGGTGAGCGACAATAAATACAGATCACTAGTAGGATCTACTCGCAAATTGGCAAGAAGAAATAGATATCCCAGCGTATTATTTGCAGGATTACATATTTGTAGTAATTGTAAATCTTCCAAAGGTTGTTCTTGACCAAGTGAGCGGAGTTGTCTTGTATAACTACGAAGATACTGATCATATTGCTGTGACGTTATATTTGAAGATCGACTTGTGTTTTGTAATAGTAGATCTACTAAATTGCTGTTTGCCATTTTGACTTTCCACCCAGTCAACGACTATCTTTAAAAGTCCCTAAAGATGAGTTCTATCGATCCATTGGTCATTGATCAACAGTATGTGTTTGGTACATCATTACATCGATTACAATGAATCACTTTCACCGACGTCACTCTAAGCAATTACAAAAAAACCATATCACGTGCGTTCTATTCCATCGATTGAGTGGTCAAACGAGTGTATCTATATGCTATTGATTTGGAAAAGTAAACAAGTACGACCATACCAGTCAGGAAATACTCCCTCTCGTCCGCTCGGGCCTGTCAAACTGACTAGGGTATAGTTAGTAGTGTTGTGGGTGACCAAACGCGAATCCTGTATGTTGTACTTTTTGTTTCCTGAACCCTTTTTTTTTATTCATTTATTCATTTATTTCACTTGTTGCTTCTATTAAATTCCAGCTCACTAACAGCATTAATCAGATGAATCCTACTCTCAAAGACGAAGAAACTCCAGTGTTCAAATCAGTCAAACGACGAGCTCCACTACGACAAAAATCTGCCGAATATAACAATGATATAACTCCCGACTTAGACGTCGAAGATTTACAAAACCCTCGACGTATAAAGGGGTATGGAAGAAACGGAGTAGCATTTACAAGCACATCTACACCTCGTTTGCCAGATGTCGACAATATACCAAAATCAGAGTCAATCTCTGTAGACTCACCCCCGATAAGTATAATGGAATCGTCCGGCAGATTCGTCGCGCCGTCAGGACAATTAACCATCAAAGACGACAAGCACATGTATGCTCTCCACTTTATTTCCAATCACGTTTTATAGTTTGTTAGCAGAAAAGTACTAATCCAGAAGAACGGCGTTTATAGATTCGAAACTGAATGAACTACGTCACGCCGCTCCGTCAACCATATCTGCTTCTACATCATCGGATCAAGGATCTAAAAGTGAAGACGTCAGCAAAGAAGACGAAACATTATACAACGAAGACGTGAACGAGCGATTTCCAGCGATGGAGAACAAGACGCAAGTCGAAAGAGTAATGAAACCACGCTACGACAAACGAGGAAAACTCCTCTCTTCTCGAAAACACAAGGGTTGGAAATCAGAATCAACGTCAGCGAGGGATGCGCTAGTCGACGAGTTTCTTTCTGCGAATAGTACCGCCATGTTAGAAACCGATCGAGACGGACATGTGTTGAAAGAGTCGCCGGGGCAGAATCTACAAGCAGATGCAGACATGGCGGAAGAGTTTGAGCGGGAGTTTATGGCCGTCGCTGAAGCGCGGAGGAATAGACGGTCGAACAACCCTGCTGAAAAAGGAGTTTCTATTGGAGGAGTGAGGAAGAATATAAACGACGGTCCTAGATTAGGTGGTTCTAAAAACCGGATGAGAAGTGTACAAGTTCCGAAAAAGTAGTTCAATGTTATAAAGTGAAATGGTAATATTAGATTAGAAGAATTTTGATCTATTCCGTGTCAAATCTCAATCTAACTCCCATTGCAGCTAGTTCTACGTCCAAATACCTCAGTACACCAGGTATAGCCACAACCGTGACATCTCTCCCACCGATCCATTTCTGACCAGTCCCATCAGTCCAACTTTGACTTTTCAATTCTCCACCCTTGGCTTTTTTACTACATCTCCTACATCTCACCGTACCGGGACCTACATCACCTCTCCCACCGCGTTGTTTATATTCATTCACAATAACCTGAGTAGCTAAAAATCCTCCACAGGACTTGCACAGCCAAGCTTTTGTATAATCCGAGCAATTCATCAATCTATCCTGTAACAAAAACGCCGCTCCGTGTGCGATCAAACTATCTCGTTCCATTTCTCCGACTCTTATACCGCCACCTTTACTCCTTCCTTTAATAGGCTGACCTGTCAATTGCGTCACTGGACCTGTGGTTCTTACTTGGAATTTATCATTGACCATGTGACGAAGACGTTGATAATACACAACTCCCAAGTAAATGTCTGCGCCTAATTCCTGACCTGTGATGCCGGAATACATAGCTTCGTTTCCGTGGAAATTAAACCCTGCTCGGACGAGTTGTTGACCAAAGAACTCGGCTGCTGTACTACCCGGTTCATCCTTGAATCGGAAGGGAGTACTATCTTGTGCTAGACCGTGTAAACATCCCGCTTTCCCGGCGAGAGATTCGATAAACATTCCAATCGTCATTCGTGACGGAAATGCGTGAGGATTGATAATGACGTCGGGTTGGATACCTGTTTCGGAAAACGGCATGTCGATCGATGGCCATTTCTGCGAGCAGACTCCTTTTTGCCCATGTCGTGATGAGAATTTATCACCAATGACTGGAGATCGAGGTACACGGAAACGTATCGAAAGAGTTTGACACGGTTCGTCTAAACCTGTTTCGACCCCGAGATATTTTATTTCTTCGACATATCCTTCTTCAATATCTTTGTATTTGTGAAAATGTGTTATTCCATCACGATTGATATATTCTCCAGTCAAGGGGTCTTTTGTGACTGTATGGGATGACGCTAAAATGTCGCCTTCTTTGACTTTTGTACCAATCTTGATGATTCCATCGTCGTCGAGTTTCTCACGCCATACAGCTTTTATAAGTCCCTCGGGAGCAAATCCCCATAATCTACTAACTTGTGTACTACGAGCTTTTCTTGACCCAGACTCTTCAGTAAGATCAAGTAACTTAGTCTTGTAAATTGTTCCATGACCAAATCCACGTTCATGGGCAGATTTGTTAATTATCATTGCATCGTCCATATCATATCCTGTATATGATATGACGGCAACTACAGCGTTAGTACCGTTTGGAAAATTATCAAACCCATATTCGTTATACAAAGGAGGTCGAACAATCGGTGTTTGACCTGTTTGTAATCGATACAACTTATTATCTGTCCTGTATGATATCGTTGTTCCTGGTGTACCCATTGTTTGTTTACCCATTTGACACTGTTGAAAATGTTAGATGGTATCCTAAAATTCTAAAGACAATATACATACTTGATACATGTTACGAGGAGATTGATTATAATCCGAAAAGGGAGTTTGATTGGCAACAATGGACAAGATATTAGTAGGATCATACTCAACATGGGTGAATTCATCAGAATCCAGTTCTGACGGGGTGACAGCAATAGACAGATATGGTTGCTCAAAAGGTCCAACAATATCAGTCTTGTCAAGGGGTAAATACCTTACTGGTCGATACATTCTTGCCGGTCCAGAAAACATAAATATACCAGGGTATTGTCCACCGTTTGAGTTTGGAATATAACCTATTTCAAGTTCTGTCGGAACGCCGTGTTTACCTTCAACTTTCCAATATCTTAATGTATCGGCTATAGATCGTGCTTGTTTCGGTGAACAGAATCCCAATATCTTGCCATCTAGTTGAACACTGACACTATGTTGGAGAGATGCCAGAGAAGTCTCCTGAACTCCAAGCTGCGCTATCAGAGCAGGTAATCCCGAAACGTTTGTTGCTTCTGTAGCAATCTTACATTTGTGAGCTAAATGATTCAATAAACCACAAGGACTTCCATCAGGAGTGTGCACTGGACATAGAAATCCCCAACTTTCAGGAAGCAGTTTTCGAACAGTCGTTGTCTTTAATTGCGCAAAGAAACTACCTCGATGAACCATACGAAAGTGACTGATGAATCGATAAAAGTTAATCTTTTCTGCGACAACCGTAAAACCAGAAGTTTGCTGTAGATCCAATCCAGTCGGACTCACCAAGTTACCGGTCGAGAGGAAATACTCCAAAGCCTGCGCTAGATTCTCGTTTGATTTTCGAAGTATCTTTGCATTGAAATCACTCTCAAACTCCTTTGAAGTAATTGGTATTGCGTAATTATCCTTTCGGCCCCATTCTCTGAGGACCAAACCTAAAGACGACAGCCATTCATCAACTCTCTCTTTTATTATCATTCCATATAATGCTCCTGGAAGTAATATTTCCTGGTTTTGTACAGCATCAGGGTTATCTACCGAGCATTCTCCCTCGACTAAAGCATACAATTTCCTGGTCATAAACAGCAGTAATCGATACTTGTCCATATCACACGACTCATCAGACTCCAATGCACCGAGATGTGGCAACACAATCTTCTTTATAAATATTGATCCGGCCTCCAAATCGCTCATATCATCTGCTACATTCAGAACAACCCGGAATTTACTTCCAAGATATGCCCTTGTCTTTGCTTTACCATGTATATTATATGCTCGATACGTTCGTAACAGTAATTCTACTCGATCCGTGACAAATTGTTTCTCCGCTATACCTTGACTTCCAGCAGGTCCAATAACGCCTTCGTATATCTCTCGATCACTTGTTTCTGCCAATGCTTTCAATACCATCATTACAGGAACCAAGAATTCATTCTTTCGCCAAGAGAACCGAAAGGTAACGTTTCCATCACTAAGGTAATGAAGAACATTTGTCTGTGAAGTTTGGTCTGGTCTGACACTTCTTATTTGTATACCATATTTTGTGTAGGTTTGACCACGATTAACAAATGAAGGTCGAATGATGGCCATGGGATAATTTCGTCGATTGACGATGAGCATTCGTATGAGTTTCTCTATCCCGTTGACGATGAAATATCCTCCAAGTTCTTCCGTTTCTTCCCTTTTATTTACAAGATCTTGTGGTGAGAGATTTTCCAAATGACAACGGTTAGACTGTATATATGTTAGTCACTCTTTCCACTATTTAACAAAAGGCATAGCTGACCCTCAACATGATTGGCATTTGACCAAATTCTCTAATCGACTCGTTCCACGCCCCACCATTGATCCGCCATTGAAATCGTCCTTTGAAGCGCCCTCGGTATGAGCAATGTCTTTCACGACATTCTACCGGTAATATTTCTCTCCTCTGTGTCAATTTATTCGAAGCAGGAAGTACACTCTTGTCCAAAAACAATTCGGTAACTTGCACTTCCAATTTATTCTTCGGTCGATCTTGTTCCTGACTAGGAAGAGCGTATGGATTTCCATCAAAGAAGGTTTTTATACCTATATCTTTCAGAGCATGATGTAGTTGTCCCTTTTCTGCAAAAATCTGATTAAAAGAGTCGACATGAGGTGCGATGGCCGCTGCCAGAGTAGGATATGCAGTTTTGTCTTGGGGAGGATGTTGAAAGAGATTTTGTCGACGTAATGTGTCATATTCGGTGCTCCATTTCGACGTAGATTCGGTAGTTGCCGGTGCCATAGTTTCAGCGATCGAGAAAGGCGATAAAGATTACACCATGAAACCTATATCAGAATCATTGCAATACATGTAGCTATGTTGATGTCGAAAAAAAATTACAGAAATATTTAAACTTTCTGCAAGCAGAAAAATGCGGGGTGGACAGTAGTTCGTCATTGTACAAACACCGCCCAGATGAACATGGGGCTTTTATTGATTTTGACAAAAGTTATCACCGAGAGATGCCTAGCATCTTCAGGAGGTTCTACGACTGGCTACTAAGTCTGTTATGGTAGGCTGATTTCTTCATTATCTTCCGAATGTGCTTTCTCATGCATCCGGCTTTTCCAAAGTATTTTCTTAGATGCCCTGAAACATTGACAACATAATCAGGTCGAAAGAGCTAGATGTGACGATTATTGGCCTTGCCGGAGCAGGGAAGACGTCACTTGTCAGAGTACTGGCTGTAAGCATATGCGAGACTCCTCTCATGGGAACCTTTGCCTGATTTGTTATAGGGAGGGGAATTTACGATTGAGTATATTGACATCCAAGCATAACATCACAGAATGGATCACATTTGCTAAAATACGTTAGCTCTATGCCTACTGTTGGATTCAATATGAAAAAAGTCTCCAAGGGACATGTCACATTGAGATGGTAAACTACGCGCCCATTACACAAATCAAAATGTCTCTGACAACATATCAGTTGGGATATTGGTGGCCAAGATAGATTTATACCCTTGTGGAAACGATACGTTCCAGGATCAAGCGCTGTAGTGTCAGTTACGTTCACCGGCTGCTAAAGTCTCTGCTAACCCCCAGTCAGTTTCGTGGTCGATTCGGCGGATCAAGGTGATGATGAACCGGGAGTACCAGACAAAGACAAATCCGATCCACCAAATATAAATAGCGGAATCGAGAAATCAAGAATACATCTTCATAATCTACTCAAAGAATCGAGAACGGAACAAATACCGCTTCTTGTTCTCGGCAACAAATCAGATCTGCCGAAGCATCGATCCGTTGATGAGATTATTGATCTACTCGATTTGCAATCCATCACTGGTCGAGAGATAAGTTGTTATGGAATAAGTGCAAAAGAGGAGACAAATCTCGATTCTGTTCTCAAGTGGCTTATAAACAAGGCTACCAAGTAGAATGGGGCGTGCTCATGATGCCATGACATAAAGACTTGAATTCTTCTATATACCAATGACTTGTACATAGTAATCATGCATTGTAAAAGACCTGTTAATATCTACCGATTCGTTGATTTATGACAAGTACAGAGTCTCTACTCAGCAAAGTTCATCTCACGCATGGATACGATAATAAAAATAGTGCTTTTGGAAAATCAATGCTAAGGAAAGTTGGAAATTACATAACCTTGTTTTGACTCCCACGTAAAATGTGGATCACTATGACGTTGTGATTTGATTCCCAGTTTCAATTTCTACAGGTATCATAACATTGAAACGGGGTTGGCCAATATCCATTTCCGACTCCCAAGGCTAGTCGATGAGAATCTGCGTCTCCTACGAAAGATCACTCATCAAGAAATTACATCAATCATATCGATTGATTTAGTACCACAATCCACAAAATCGGGGCGCAGTAACACAATAATCTTGGCGCCAATTTCAGCCAAAATCGATTTTGCATCTCTAGTCGGCCATTCATAAACATTTTCATTTTATCTTTGTTTTTTTCCCAAACTCCATATAATAATAGGCTATACAAAATGGCCAGGTATGTTGAACATGGTGATCTACTCTCGGAGACCTGTTGACAAAACTCACATTATCCAGGTGTTATTATGATGTTTACGGGAATTACAGATGTAGACGAAGTTATGGATGGTTTGGGTGAGTAGAATTATAATTCCCAGTCATCAAGTATATACTGCATCATTCTAACCTGCCACATAGACTCCTCGCTCTGTAAGCAGATTTCTAGGCGCTCGACTTCATTTTCTTGCAAAACCCTAATGTCAATTCAAGTCTAATATTACCTATCGCTTTTCTGCTTCTTTGCCTCGCGAGACGCAAACGAAGTGTGCGATATACTAATCAACCTACATTTGGTATGACGCCGCATGCACCACACGATGGAGGCCAATACAACGCAAATGTTTCGCAAGTGCCACCAACCTTTGGTGAAAAACCTTATGATTCGAATATGAACAACAATGGAGGAGGCTACTACGGCAACAGCGTCACGCAACCACAACAAGCATATACGGGTACCGGACCATTACAGTATGGACCGCAATCTGGTGGAATTGGAAGAGATGTAGAAGCAAACAATCACACCGGTTCGGAACAGTTTTCGGCACCTGCAGGACCACCACCAGGTCATACTGAAGGTTCCTATGCACCACCACCAGGTCCTCCACCAGCTTATATCGGCGGTCAAAACTCTGCTGGATACGCACCTCCAGCTGGTCCGCCACCAGGAAGAGCATAAGTTCAGTCGCGAATCACAATGCATATCAATGGAGTTGATCCCGACATTTGTTTTTGGTGGCTCATAATCTCCTCTTCGTTATCGTATTAATAGTATAATTTTAGCCGTTGGAATTTTAAATTGTACATGCCAGTTCTCAATCAAAAAAATTCCCTTTGTGTAGGAACATTATTATTTCTTTTATCAAAACCATCACTTATATTCTACAATGATCTGTCCTATGTCTGATAACCGTCTAATACCCGATACTTGTCATCCACGATCCGTTAATTATCGCCTTGTAATAATTCTTCGCGTTATCAGTCTCGGATAATGAGGTCAGCATGCCGCGCCAAGCTTATCACGTGCACCTGCCAAGAAATGAGCAGAGGATCAAAACACGCAAACAAAACATGGGGAAGTGGGATTTCAAAACAGGTGCATACGTCATAACTCCACCCATTTTGGTTGCTTGTTATGAATCCTCCGCGGAGAGACTTTAGGATCCCGTCGCGGTAAGGAATATTCCAGCGAGGACGCATCCCTTTGGTTTTC
>Ga0160427_10002504_pt1 | contig 11045 bp, 9 predicted proteins | sample SolpanmetagenomL_FD_108194 | JGI IMG/M metagenome (GOLD analysis project Ga0160427, IMG submission 108194) | Solar panel surface microbial communities from Lawrence Berkeley National Laboratory, California, USA - L | ecosystem: Engineered > Built environment > Solar panel > Unclassified ...
CCTTCGTCGGTATCGACCACGTAGGAGCGGTTTTTCTTCTTGCCGGTGGCCTGGTCGAGGTAGGTTTCCTCCACCGTGATGGGCACGATGCTCTTGGCAAACTTGCCTTCCTTGATAGCCTTAATGGCCTTCTGATGCGAGTTATAAGCAAACTCGTCCTGGTCCTGGCGGCTGATTTTGTAGTCTTGAGCCACGGCTTCGGCCGTGAGGCCCATGCCCATGTAGTAATCGGGGTGCTCAGTCGCTAGCTTGTAGTTGGGCACCGTTTTCCAACCCACGGTGGGCACCATGCTCATGCTTTCGGTGCCGCCCGCGATGATGCAGTCGGCCATGCCGGCCGTGATTTTGCCCACCGCCATCGCGATGGTTTCCACGCCCGAGCCGCAGTAGCGGTTCACGATGAGGCCCGGCACGTTGATGGGCAGGGCCAGCAGCGAAATGAGGCGGCCCATTTGCAGGCCCTGCTCGGCCTCAGGCACGGCGTTGCCCACTATCACGTCATCGACGCGGCTGGGGTCTAGGGCCGGCACCGACTTCACGAGGTGCTTGATAACCTCGGCCGCGAGGTCGTCGGGGCGGGTAAAACGGAAGACGCCCCGGGGCGCTTTGCCTACGGCCGTGCGATAGCCGGCCACGATATATGCGGTATTAGCCATGATACTAGGGTGGGATTTTTTAGCGCCGGGTTTTGCGGAGCTAGCCGAGTTTTTCGCCTCTTCAAAACGCGGCTAGCTCCGCAAAACCCGGCGCCTAATTAATTGCGAAGGGGTTTGCCAGTGGTGAGAATCGACTGAATCCGCTCCAGCGTCTTGCGCTCGCCGCAGAGGCTCAGGAACGCCTCGCGCTCCAAGTCCAGTAAATACTGCTCACTCACCTCGGTAGGGGAGGAGAGGTCGCCGCCGCACATGACGTAGGCCAATTTATTGGCAATCAATTCGTCGTGCTTCGAGATATACTGGCCCTGCTGCATAGCGTACACGCCGGTGCGGAACATGGCCAGCGCCCCCTTGCCATGCACCTTGATGTTGGTTTTCTGGCTGGGCTGTGAGTAGCCGGCGTCGGCCAACTCGATGGCAGCCGCCTTGGCCTGGGCGATTACGCGGTTGGGATTCACCACAATCTCGTCGCCCCGGCGCAAGTAGCCTAAGTCGAACGCCTCGGCTGCCGAAGTCGAAACCTTGGCCGTGCTGATGGTCATGTAGGTGTTGCGCAGCAGGTTGAATTCCGGCTCACCGTCCTCATACTTGAGGGCCGTGCGCAGGGTCATTTCCTTGGTGCCGCCGCCGCCGGGTATCAGGCCCACGCCAAACTCGACGAGGCCGATGTACGACTCGGCCGAAGCTACCACGTGGTCGCAGTGCAGGTTTAGCTCGCAGCCGCCGCCCAGCGTGAGGCCGTGTGGCGTGCCCACCACCGGAATGCTGCTGTAGCGCATCCGCATCATGGCCTGTTGAAACTGCTGAATCATCATATTCAGCTCGTCAAATTCCTGCTCTAGCGCCTGCATGTACACGAGGCCCAGGTTGGCACCGGCCGAGAAGTTCGGCGCATCATTGCCCACTACCAGGCCGCGGTAGCCGGCTTCAGCCATCTCCACGCCCTTCAGCAAACCCTGAATAACGTCGGTACCCAGCGAGTTCATCTTGGAGTGAAACTCCACGTTCAAAATGCCGTCGCCCAAGTCGATAACCGACGCACCGGCGTTTTTCCACAGCACTTTGCCACTGGCCCGCAGGTTGTCGAGAATAATGAAATTCTCCACGCCCGCTACCGGCTGGTACTGCTGGCTTTCCTTATCGTAAAACTTCCGGGTGCCAGCTTCTACCTTGTAAAAGGTTGAGTTGCCAGCAGCCAGCATGTCTTCTACCCACGGCGCTACGGTGCGCCCGGCAGCCTTGGCCAGGTCAATGCCGGCCTGCACGCCCAGGGCGTCCCAGGTTTCAAACGGCCCTAGCTCCCAGCCGAAGCCAGCGCGCAGCGCGTCGTCAATCTTATAAAGCTGGTCGGCAATTTCGGGCACGCGGTTGCTTACGTAGGCAAACAGGCTGCCGAAGCTCAAACGGTAAAACTCGCCCGCTTTGTCCTTGCCGCTCACCAGCACTTTAAAGCGGTCAGCCAGCTTGTCGATGCTCTTGGTCAGTTCCAGCGTGGCAAACTTCACCTTCTGCGAAGGCTTGTATTCCAACGTAGTAAGGTCAAGCGCGTGAATTTCCGACTTGCCGTCCGCGCCTTTTACCTTCTTGTAGAAACCCTGGCCAGTCTTGTCGCCCAGCCATTTGTTCTCGCCCATTTGCTTCACAAAGTCGGGCAGCACAAACACGTCCTTGGCTTCATCGTCCGGCAGGCCCTGGGCTAGCCCGTTGGCCACGTTGATGGTTGTGTCCAAGCCCACCACATCGGAAGTGCGCAGCGTGGCCGACTTCGCGTGGCCAATAACAGGCCCGGTCAGCTTGTCGGTTTCCTCCACCGTCAGGCCCAGCTTCTGCATGGTCTGCATAGCGTCGAGCAGGGCAAACACGCCCACGCGGTTGGCAATGAAGCCGGGCGTGTCCTTGGCCAACACTACGGTTTTGCCCAGGTACAGGTCGCCGTAGTGTAGCAGAAAATCAAGGACTTCCGGCTTGGTGTCGGGCGTCGGAATAATTTCGAGCAGCTTCAGGTAGCGCGGCGGGTTGAAGAAGTGCGTACCCGCAAAATTCTCCTTAAAGTCCTGTGAGCGACCCTCGGCCAGCAGGTGTATCGGGATGCCGCTTGTATTGCTCGTGATGAGCGTACCCTTCTTACGAAACTGCTCTACGCGCTCGTAGAGGCTCTTTTTGATGTCGAGCCGCTCTATCACGACTTCAATTACCCAGTCGCACGAGGCGATTTCCTTCAGGTTATCGTCGAAGTTGCCAGTCTTGATGCGGCCGGCCTCGCTCTTGCGGTAAAGCGGCGACGGGTTGGCCACCACGGCCGCCTGCAAGGCGCTGTTGACGATGCGGTTGCGCACGGCGGGCGCATCCAGCTTGAGGCCCTTCTTCTCCTCGTCGGCCGTCAATTCCTTGGGCGCGATGTCGAGCAGCAGCACCGGCACGCCGATGTTGGCAAAGTGGCAGGCAATGCGCGAACCCATCACGCCCGAGCCCAGCACGGCAACCTTCTTGATTATGCGTTTCATATAAAAGTAGCGCGGACTTTGTAATCCGCGTTGGGTGGGATTTATCTGCTAATCACCTGCAAAGCGCGCTGGCTTACGCCGAAGCCTCCTTGCGCAGCGGCTTCAACTCAAAGTCATCAAAGAGCATTTTGCCCTCAATCATCCCCGTAATCTGGCTAGCTACCTTGAAGAAGCTGTCGAGCTGGCTCTGCGGTATTTTATCGCGCACTTTCAGGTTGAAATGCCGCACCGTTTGGCGCGAAATCTCCTTTTTCTCCAGCCCCAGCTCAGTCAAAAAAATGCGTACCGAGCGCTTGTCCTGCGTGTCGGCTTGCTTGTAGATGAGCCCTTTCTCCTCCATACTGCGCAAAATGCGGGTGAGCGAGCGCGTTTCGAGGCCCAGCAGCGGCGCGATTTTGGTGGCCGGGGTGCCTAGCTCCTGGTCAATGTTGAGCAGCACAAAACCGATGCTCGTGGTGATGTCGTAGCGGGCCGCCTGCGTGTTGTACATGCGCGAAATGGCGTGCCAGGCTACTTTGATGTTATAATCGACGGTTTCTTCAGGTTTCATAGCGCGGTGAAAGTGCGGTAAACATACGAAGGAATTTGTTAGGCTTGCATACTAGTTAGCAGCAAAGTGGGGAAGCGTGAGCTAGCTGCTGATAACGTTACCAATGGCCAGCTAATGCTTCCCCCACCTCGCCTAATTACTTGTAGAGCCCCTCGATTATGGCCTTGTTATTTTCCGTTATCACCTTGCGCTTCACCTTCATGGTGGGGGTCATCTCGCCGGTTTCTACGGTCCACAGCTCGGGCAGAAGCACCGTTTTTTTCACCTGCTCCCACTGGGCAAAGCCTTGGTTATATTTCGCCATAAGGTCGTGGTAGAGCTTGAGGACCTTTTCATCTTTCACCAAGTCGGCGTTCGACTTGGTAGCGACGCCGTTCTTGGCAGCCCACTGCTTTAGCTCATCAAACGCCGGGATGATGAGCGCGCCGGGAAACTTCTGGTCGGCGCCCACTACCATCATCTGCTCAATGAGCGGGTCTTCTTTCATCTTATTCTCAATGACTTGCGGGGCAATGTATTTGCCGCCGCTGGTCTTGAACATCTCCTTCTTGCGGTCGGTGATTTTCAGAAAGCGGCCATTCACCAGCTCGCCGATGTCGCCGGTGTGAAACCAGCCATCCTTATCGATGGCTTCGGCCGTCAGTTCAGGCTTGTTGTAATAGCCCTTCATGACGGAGGCCGATTTAGTGAGAATTTCACCATCGGTGGCAATCTTCACCTCCATGTTGTCGATGAGCGGGCCTACCGCGCCAATCATGTTGTTTTCGCGCTCGTAGCCGTTCACCGCAATCACGGGCGAGGTTTCGGTGAGGCCATAGCCCTCCATCACCCGGATGCCGGCCGCCCAGAATACCCGCGCCAGGCGCGGCTGCAAGGCGCCGCCGCCGCTCACGATGCAGCGCAGGTTGCCACCCAGCGCCTCACGCCACTTATTGAAGATGAGCTTATTGGCCAGGGCCAGCTCGGTGTTGTACACAAAGCCCTGGTCTTTTTGGGTGTCGTATTTCAGGCCCAGGTCGAGTGCCCAGAAGAAGAGCTTGTGCTTGATGCCGGTTTGCTCGTGGCCCTTGGCCACAATCTTGTCATACACTTTTTCGAGCAGGCGCGGCACGGTGGTAAAGATGCTAGGGTGCACCTCGCGCAGGTTGTCGGCAATGGTTTCCATGCTCTCGGCGTAGTAAATGCTCACGCCGTGCAGCATGTACAGGTACGCGACCATCCGCTCAAAAATATGGCACAAGGGCAAGAAGCTCAGCGCCTTGTCGTTTTGGCCCACGGGCACGTAGCGCGCCGAGTTGCGACAGTTGCTCAGCAAGTTGTCGTGGCTGAGCATCACGCCCTTGGGCGCGCCGGTAGTGCCGCTGGTGTAAATGAGCGTTAGCAGGTCGTCGGGCTGCACGGCGGCTTTGAGCGGCTCCAGGTCGGCCACCTTGCCTTGCTTTCCTAGTTCCAGCAGCTCACCAAAGTGGCGCGCCCCTGCTACTTTATCAAACGTAAAAACGTTGGCGGGCGGAATAGGCAGGCCCGCCGTGGCTTCTTTTACCTTGTCGTAAAGGTGCTTATCGGCCACAAAAATGGCCTTTACGCCCGCATCGGTGAAGATATACTTGTAGTCTTCGACCGTGATGCTCGGGTACATGGGCACGCTCGTGGCCCCGATTTGGGCAATGCCAAAGTCGGCTATCAGCCACTCGGGCCGGTTCATGCTGATGATGGCGACTTTGTCATCCTTATGCAAGCCTAGGCTCAGCAGCCCGAGGCTTACCAGGTTGGCTTGGTCCTGCACCTGCTGCGTACTAAGCGGAAGGTATTGGCCGTCGATTTTGGCCGCTAGCGCGTCGGGCTTAGGAAATTTCTCAAGTTGAACGGTGAGGATATCAAACGAACGGCGGGCATCCATAAAGCAAGGCGAAAGCGACGGGTAGGAAATGAGGGACTAAAGAAACAAGATTTTAAACGAAAATGGCCCAGGTCGGCTGTTCGGTTTAGAAAGACCCAATGGATTTGGCAGTGGGAAAGCGTATTTTTGGGGCGCCTCCGCTGCGGCTCGCCGCGCGCGCTGGGGCTTGCTCATGAACCTGGCTCTCTTTTTTGATTCGCTGCCCGAGGAGTTGACTGCGCCTGCTGCCGTGCCCACCAGCGTGGCTGCGTACGTCACGCGCTTTGCCGAAAACTTCCCCGATTGGCGCAGTGCCGACCTGGCGCTCATCGGCCTCGATGAGTGGCGCGGTACGGCGGCTGGCCCCCCACCCGCCGGCCAGCACGGGGCCAACCGCGTGCGCGAACGCCTTTACCAATTGCAAAAAGGCACTGGCCCGCTGCGCCTCGTCGACCTAGGCAACCTGCGCCCTGGCCTCAGTGCCGAAGACACCTACCAGCGCCTGCGCGAGGTAGTGGCCGCCCTGCTCGAAGCCGACACGGTGCCGCTGCTGCTGGGTGGCAGCCACGACCTCGATATTGGCCAGTTTTTGGCTTATGAGGCCCTGGGCCAGTCGATTAACTTTGCCGTGGTCGATTCGCGGCCCGATATGGCCCGGCCTAACTCCCACACGCCGGCCGAAGACAGCCACCTGCGCCGCATGCTCATGCACGAGCCCAATTTCGTGTTTAGCTGCGCGCACCTGGCGCATCAGCAATACCTGACGCCTAATGAGGTGCTGACGGCGTTCGAGAAGCTGCACTTCGAGACCATGAGCGTGGGCGAGCTGCGCACCGACCGCCGCCTGGCCGAGCCCGTGCTGCGCCAAGCCAACTTTGTGAGCATCGATATTGCGGCCATCCGCTGGCAGGATGCGCCTGGCTACTACCCAGCCAGCCCCTTCGGCCTAAGCAACGAGGATGCGGCGCAGCTTTGCTGGTATGCGGGCCACAACGCGCAGCTTTCTTCGCTGGGCCTCTACGGCTACCGCCCCGACCACGACCCTCACAGCCTAGCCGCCGCCACGCTGGCCACCATGCTCTGGTACTTTATCGAGGGCTTCTACCACCGCAAGCCCGAAACGGGCTTCGGCAGCTACCGCTTTCTCACCTATACCCTGGTGCTGCCCGGCACGCCGGCCGAGTTGGTATTTTACCGTTCGCGCCGTGCCGACAAGTGGTGGATGGAAGTCGAGAGCCTGGGCGACCAAGCCGTGCGCCGCATCGTGCCCTGCACCCACCAGGACTACCTGCACGCCGCCCAAGGCGACCTGCCCCAGCGCTGGATTCGTACGCAGGCTTTATTAGGTTGATAATAAGTGAGTAAGCTAATTGATGACGCGTCGCTAGTGCTCTATACCCGGTCGCAGCTGGCCCTGCGCAACGGCCAGGACCGCCCCGAAATCTGGGTGGCCTACCAGGGCCGGATTTACGACGTGACGCGCTCGCGCCTCTGGCAGCGCGGCAACCACTACGAGCACTGGGCCGGCCAGGACCTCACCCGTGAGCTGGATGAAGACGCCCCACACTTGGCCACGGTATTTGATAAATTTCAGATAATCGGCCAGTTGAAATAAAGTAAGCTCCCGCTCGCCAGCATTTCTTATTAAAACGGCAAGCGAAAGCTTACCGCACTTCGCATGACTACCGAAACGCCCTCTACCTACCACAACCTCGAAACCCTATCCACGGCCGAATTGCTGGCGGGGATGAATGAGCTAGATGCCACCGTGCCGCAGGCTGTGCACAAGGCGTTGCCACAGATAGCGCCGCTGGTGGAGGCCATCGTGGCGCGGCTGCAAGCGGGCGGGCGGCTGTTTTACATCGGGGCGGGCACGAGCGGCCGCCTGGGCGTGGTCGATGCCTCCGAGTGCCCGCCCACGTTTGGGGTGCCGGCCGGGCTGGTAGTAGGCATCATAGCTGGTGGCGACGGGGCCATTCGCCAGGCCGTGGAAGGAGCGGAGGACAATGCTACTCAGGCCTGGCTTGATTTACAACAGTTTAACGCCAACGAAAAAGACGTGCTGGTGGGCATTGCCGCCTCAGGCCGCACGCCCTACGTGGTGGGGGGGCTGCAAGCAGCGCGCGCGGCCGGGCTGGCTACCGGCTGCGTCGTGTGCAATGCTGGCTCGGCCGTGGCCGCCACCTGCGAGTTTCCGGTAGAGGTGGTGACCGGCCCCGAGTTCGTAACCGGCAGCACCCGCCTGAAGGCCGGCACCGCCCAAAAGCTGGTGCTCAATATGCTAACCACGGCCACCTTTATCCGCCTGGGCCACGTGAAAGGTAATAAGATGGTTGATATGCAGCTCAGCAACGACAAGCTGGTCGAGCGCGGCCAACTCATGCTCATGGATGAGCTGGGTATTGCCCAGCCCCAGGCCGCCGCGCTGCTGCGTCAGCATGGCTCGGTGCGGGCTGCCCTGGCCGCCTGGCTTGGCTAAAGTCAGCCCTGCTGCCGGGAGAATTTAGCGCTGATAATCAGGCTCCAATCGCGGCCTGTTCCCATTCACCCGAACGATTCGGGCGGGGCCGCGTTTTTGCAGGCAGACCGGCCCTAGCCAGCCCCGCTGCCATGCACACCATCGAGCCCCACTACAATTGGATTGAGCAGTATTCGGCTGCCGACGACCCGCGCTCTCCGCTCTTCGGGGCCGAATACAGCCTGGATACCTTCAGTAATACGATTTATGGCTATTATATTCATCCTCAGTGGGATAGCCTGGAATCGGACACGTTGTTCTTCAAAATTCTGTGGGTCGATTACGACGATGGTGTGGCCGTGCTGGAGTTTATCGGGGAGTGGAACGATGCCATTGAAAACGATATCATGTCGCTCAAGCGCAACATCCTGGATTTGCTGCTGCACGAAGGCATCAAGCGTTTCATCCTCATCGGCGAAAACGTTTTTAACTTTCACGGCTCCGACGACAGTTACTACGAAGAGTGGTTTGAGGAAGTGGAAGACGGCTGGATTGCCGGCATCAACTTTCAGGAGCATGTGCGCCGCGAAATGGCGCAGTACAGCCTCGACCACTACATCAATTTCGGTGGTCAGCTCGATGACCTGCCCTGGCGCACTTACGAGCCCCGCCGCTTGGTAGAAGAGGTAGAAAGCCTGTTGCGCCGCCGCCTCGGGTAGGGGAGCCGCAAAGCAAAGAAGGCCAGCCGATGTACATCGGCTGGCCTTCTTTGCTTTGCTACTAGCGTAAGTGCTTAGTTCTTCTTGGCTTTGCGCTCACGCTTCGGCGAGTCGTTGTCCTCTTTCTCAGCGCCCGGCGCGTCAGTTACGATGCGGCTTTGCTCGGCTACGGTGCCTTTATAGACTTCGGGGCCGGTTTGCTTGCGCATCTTGCGCTGGCGCTTTACTTCTTTTTTGCTTACGGGCTCTTGGCCCTGCGTGGTAGCAGCGGTGGCGGGGGCAGCTTCAAAAGCTGAAGCGCCGGCTAGCAACGCTACGAAAAGAATGTTTTTCATGTTTTTAAGGAGGTATGGAAAAAGATGAGCAGCAAAATTCAGTCCTAATACACGAGGTAGGGTGCGAAAAGTTTACTCCAACAAGTTTTTTTTGCATTATGCCCGCTTGAGTAATGTCCGCACTACCCGAGCTTCGCAACTAACGGCCGAAAGTTATTCGGTAAGCAGCCAGTTTGACCGGTCAGGCTCAAAAAAAGCGCTACCCGGTCAGGTAGCGCTTTCTTTACTACTACTGGCGTAATCCTGGCTGAGAGCCCGGCTGCCAGTGTAAAATTACTTGGGGTCTTTCGCGTCAGCAGCGTCGCCGATGGCTTCGCCTTTTTTGTCGGCCGAGTCACGAACGGCATCAGCCTTGTTCTCGAGCGAGTCAGCCTTGGCTTCGCCTTCAGCTTTCACGGCGTTGCCTTGAGCTTCGGCTTTGTCTTCGGTCTTGCTGTCGCACGAAGCGAGCGAGAGGGACATGGCAGCTACGGCGAGGAAGAGTACTTTTTTCATGGTGCAGGTTGGAAAGGGATTTTGGTAGTTTCCAGTCTTAATACCCTCCTCCTGTTGAGGTAACCCTACGCTTCACCAAAAATTTATTTCTTTCGGAAAGCAAGGCCAATCGGCACGCCTTTGAAGTCGAAATGTTCGCGCATCCGGTTTTCCAGGTAGCGGGCGTACGATTCGGGGATGTACTGCGGCAGGTTGCAGAAGAAGGCAAACACCGGGTTGTGCGTAGGTAGCTGCGTAGCGTACTTGATGCGCACCATCTTGCCCTTTTGGATGGGCGGCGGATACTTCTCAATCTCCTTGAGCATCACGTCGTTGAGCTGCGAAGTCGGAATTTTTTTCCGCTTGTTGCTGTACACTTCCATGATGACTTCCAGCGCCTTGTGCACGCGCTGCTTGTTAAGCACCGAGATGAAAAGCACCGGCGGGTAGGCAATCGGCGCGATTTTCTCCATAATTTTGGCTTCAAAATCGCGGGCAGTATTCGTCTCCTTGCCTTCGATTAAGTCCCACTTATTCACCAGAATAACGATGCCCTTGCGGTTGCGGTCGGCTAGGCCGATGATGCTCACGTCCTGGGCTTCGATGCTGCGGCTGGCGTCGAGGAGAATTACGCACACGTCGGCGGCCTCCATGGCGCGCAGGGTGCGCATGTTGGAGTAGAATTCTACATCTTCGTTCACGCGGGCCTTGCGGCGCAGGCCGGCCGTGTCGACCAGCATAAACTCGTGGCCGAAGGCGCTGTACTTGGCCTCGATAGAGTCGCGGGTGGTGCCGGCGATGTCGGTGACAATGCTACGCTCTTCGCCCAGCAGCAGGTTGACAAACGACGACTTGCCCACATTGGGGCGGCCCAGGATGGCAATGCGCGGCAGGCCGGCATTGGGCTCTTCCTCGCCCACTTCGTCGAAGTGGCTTACTACGGCATCCAGCAGCTCACCGGTGCCCGAGCCGTTTTGCGACGAGATGGCGAACACCTCCGTGTCGCCGAGGCCCAGGGCGTAGAACTCGCCCGAGCCCTGCGCGCGCAGGTTGGTATCGGCCTTGTTGGCAACCAGGTAGATGGGCTTTTTGCCCACGTAGCGGCGCAGCACCTGCGCAAATTCCTCATCGAGGCCCTGCATGCCGGCGTCGGCATCAACCATGAAGAGCACAACGTCGGCCTCATCAATGGCCAGCTTTACCTGGCGGTTGATTTCACTCTCAAAAATATCATCTGAGTTGTGCACGTAGCCGCCCGTGTCGATAACGGTGAAGTTGTGCCCAATCCAGTCGCCGTAGCCGTAGTGGCGGTCGCGGGTTACCCCGCTTTGGTTGTCCATAATGGCCTGGCGGCGGCCCACCAGGCGGTTGAACAGGGTGGACTTGCCCACGTTGGGGCGGCCCACTATTGCAATGGTATTCATGTAGTTGGCTCCAGCCACCGGCCCGACCTTGGCGCGGCAGTACCCG
>Ga0160427_10002505_pt1 | contig 11045 bp, 9 predicted proteins | sample SolpanmetagenomL_FD_108194 | JGI IMG/M metagenome (GOLD analysis project Ga0160427, IMG submission 108194) | Solar panel surface microbial communities from Lawrence Berkeley National Laboratory, California, USA - L | ecosystem: Engineered > Built environment > Solar panel > Unclassified ...
ATACCGAGGAGGAGGCAGTCGGCCTGACCCAGGTGGTCCCCTTCCTGGTCGAGGACGCGCTCAAGCGGAACGGCGGCGCGTTCTCCAAGGCGGGCGACTGGGAGCCGTACGTCGTCGCCGACGGCCTGCTGATCACCGGGCAGAACCCGGCCTCGTCCGGACCGGCGGCCGAGCGCCTTCTGGCTCTCCTCCGCAAGGGATGACTGCCGGGGGCGGTCAACCCGCGCGCCTGACGATCCCGGTCTTCGCGGAGGGCGACCGCATCAACTTGCTGGTTTCCGGCGGCGTCGCTGTCCCTGCTCCCGACGCAGGCAGCGACGCCATAAGACGGATTGTTGGGGTGGCTGGTCAGCGCCAGCCACGTCTGAGCGGGGTCGGATGCGGGACATCCGGCCCTTGACCCTGGGCCGAGGTCCATCCCTGCTCCGAACGAGCATGGCCCTCGGCTCGACGGGGCCCTTCGCGCCCCGGTGACGGTGAACCGACCGCCCCGACCGCACGGGAAACCGAACTCTACGCCGGCAGGAGGCCCGAGGCGCGGTAGCTCTCGATCAAGGTGTCGAACTGCGACAGGTCCGAGCGGCTCCTGGCGTAGAGTTGGGCGCCGGATACGGCGGCAAAGATGGCCCCGGCCCGGGCCTCGCTGTCCTCGGGCTTTGCCGTCCCCGCCATGACCAGCACCTTGGCGAGCCAGGCGATGTTGACGTCGGCGAAGCCCAGCGCCTCTCGTTGCACGGACTCCGGCAGGTTGGCGTACTCGGCCGACATGAAGCTGCACAGGCAGAGCCTGTTCCCGTCCTCGAGCGACCGGCGGAAAGTGCCCGGATAGAGCCGCAGGCATTGGAGCGGGTCCGAGGTCTCGGCCAGCATCGCATCGAGTTCGGCCGCGGTGTCCTCCCAGTAGCGCCGCGCCACGGCCGCGCCGAGGTCCGCCTTGCTGGCGAAGTGATGGTAGATGCTCGCCGCCTTGATGCCGACCTCGGCGGCGAGATCGCGGTAGCTCAGCCCGCCGTAGCCGTGCGCCTGCGCGGTCTTCCTGGCGGCCGCCAGGATCGTCTCCTTCGCGCTCGTGCTCACCTCTGCCTCCAGCTGCCAAACCTACCAACCGTTAGTTAGGCCTTGACGGGCGGGAAATCCAGTCCTAGCTCTCGACTGCCTAACGACAGGTAGGTACACCATCATGGCTCAGGACATCCTCTTCACCGATGCCACCGGACTGGCCGCGCTGATCCGGAGCAAGCAGCTGTCGCCCGTCGAGGTCGTCAAAGCCCATCTCGACCGCATCGAAGCCGTTGATCCTCAGGTCAACGCCATCGTCATCGTCGCCGAGGGAGCGCTGGCCGCCGCGAGACAGGCCGAGGCGGCGGTCATGGCCGGCGGGGAACTCGGCCCCCTGCACGGTGTGCCGTTCACCGTGAAGGACTCCATCGACACCGAGGGTGTGCCGACCCAGCGCGGCTCGCCCATCTTCAAGGGCCGGGTGCCGGCTGCCGACGCCACCAGCGTCGCCCGCCTGAGGACGGCCGGCGGCATCCTGCTCGCCAAGACGAACCTTCCCGAGTTCTCCTACTGGATCGAGAGCGACAACCTGCTCTCCGGCCGATCGAACAACCCCTGGGACCTCGACCGCACGCCGGGTGGCTCCAGCGGCGGCGAGTCGGCGGCCATCGCGGCGGGCATGTCGCCGCTCGGCCTTGGCACCGACCTCGCCATCTCTGTGCGCGGTCCGGCCGCGCAGACCGGCATCGCCGCGCTGAAGGCCACCCACGGTCGCATCCCGATGACCGGCATATGGCCGCGCGCGCCCCGCCGCTTCTGGCACGTCGGCCCGATGGCGCGCTCGATCCGCGACCTCGCGCTCGCCTTCTCACAACTCGCCGGTCCCGACGGGCAGGACGCCTTCGCCACGAGCGCCGTCTCGTTCAACGCGGGCATTGGTGCCGCGCCGGACCGCCCACTCAGGATCGGCTGGATGGTCGGGCCGGGCTTCGGACCCATCGACACGCAGGTCGTCGCGACCCTGCGCGCGGCGGCCGAGGCCTTCAAGGGTGAGGGGCACTTCGTGGAAGAGGTGCGCATTGCTGCCTTGGAACGCGACTTCGCCCTCGACGTGTTCAACAAGCTCCACGTCATGGAGATGAAGCCGGCCTTCCGCGAGGCGACGTCTGGACATGAAGACCAGATGTACAAGATGGCCAAGACGATGCTGTCCCTGCCGGACACCTCGGTCGAGGACTACGTCGCGGCCGAGCAGGCGGCGGAGCGGCTGCGGGACGGTTACGCAGCCTACTTCCGAAACTTCGACGTGCTGCTGACCCCGGTGCTGCCGGTGCCGGCGCACAGGCACGGCATCACCGAACTCGTCGTCAACGGCGAGGTGGTCGACCTCACCTACCTGCAGGGCGCGACCGTACCCCTGAACGTGACGGGTTTGCCGGGGCTGTCGATGCGGTTCGGAACAAGCCGCGAGGGCCTGCCCATCAACGTGCAACTCGTGGGAAGCTGGCAGGAGGAGATCAAGCTCCTCTATGCCGCCTCGGTGTTGGAGGGCATCAGCCCGGTCCGCAGCCTGCACCCCAGCGTCTGAAGGGAGGGGACCTCGCCGGGGGCCATTCACCGGGTCCCCGGGACTCCTGAGGTTTGAGGACGCGCGTTGCGCCGCGCTCTCGGCCCCGGTTCCAGGGCGGCCGCCGTCTTGTGGCCGGATCGTATGCGGTATGCCCCATCGTCCGTCTCTCGCCGGCCCAGGCCGACGAGGCCAGATGACACCCGAACGGGTCCCGCCACGGTGGGGTCGGCAGAGGCGGTCGTTCCGGATCCGACCCAGGTCGGTCATCCAGCCGGCCTTCGCAACGCCCCGAACGCCGTCATTCGGCAGCCGTCCGATCCCATCGAAGACGTCGGTCGCTACCAACGGTTTCGGAGGCAGGCGCACGCCAGGGAATATCACGCCTCCTCGGCCCCTGTGACCTCGCCACAGTGTCGGAAATGCTTTTCCAACACGCGGGCCAGTCTTCGGGGCGGCGGGGTGGGTGACCGTGGGCCGGGCACGCCGGATTGTTCTGCCATGCCTCTGTGCGGCAAATACTCACCTCGAAAAGGCAGAAAATCTAGCAATCTTCGAACCCGTATGCGGTGCAAATGAAATTATTGCTTAAACCATTTTTTATAACATACATCAGCGACGCCTTCGTCACGGTTTGCGGACGCCATTCGGTGATGACGTGCGATGATTGAGATCACAGCAGATTGTCTTGCGCCGCACGAGGGCGACTTGGATCACCCCGTAACGGAAGTTGCGGGTGCCTTCGGTCTGGCTCGGGCCGCCACCTATGCCTTCATCACCAGCGACGAGAGGGGCCGCATCACCTTTGCGAACGCGGCCGCCGCAGCCCTCTTCGGCTACAGTATCGGCGAATTGTTGGGCGCGAACATCGATCTGATCGTTCCGGAGCGATTCCGTGCCAGCCACGAGGCCGGCATGGCGCGGATGGCCCGCCACGAGCCCTCGCGTCTGTCCGGTCGAACGGTCGAGGTCATGGCCCGCCGCCGCGACGGCGGTGAGTTTCCCGCCGAGTTCACGCTCTCGATGTGGCGGGACCGCTCCGGCCTCGGCTTCGGCGCGATCCTGCGGGACATCTCCGAATGGCGGGCGCGCGACGAGCGTCTGGTCCAGTTGGCCCATCATGACCTCCTGACCGGATTGCCGAACCGCGCCTGCTTCGAGGAGGCGCTCGATGCCCGGCTGGCGGCCGGAAACGCCGTCGGCGTCCTCATGCTGGACCTCGACGGGTTCAAGGAGGTGAACGACAGTTGGGGGCACAGCACGGGCGATGCGCTGCTCCAAACCCTGGCGATTCGATTGCCGGCGTGGCTCGGAGCCAATGCGGTCTTGGCGAGGTTCGGTGGCGACGAGTTCGCCGTCATGCTGCCGAACGCGGGCGACACCCCGACGCTCGCCGCGAGCGCGACGACGCTCCTCGAAGCCTTCGGCGCCCCCCTCCGGGTCGGATGCCACACCTTCCACATCGGAGTCAGCATCGGCGGGGCCGTCGGCTCGACGCAGGGCGCTTCCGCGGAGGAGCTCATCGGCAATGCCGACTTGGCCATGTTTCGAGCGAAGCAAGAGGGGAAGCGCCGATTTCGCGCCTTCCAGCCCGCGATGCGCAGCGCGCTGCTATCCCGGCTGGCCATGCGAGCCGAGCTGCACGCGGCGGCCCGAGCGGGCGAGTTCGTGCTGCACTACCAACCGCAGGTCGCTCTCGAGACCGGGCGCATCGTCGGCGCGGAGGCCCTCCTGAGATGGCAACATCCCCAGCGCGGCCTGCTTCTGCCAGGCGCCTTCCTGTCCCATCTGGAGGATCATCCCCTGGCCCTGGAGGTGGGGCAGTGGGTCGTCGAGGAGGCATGCCGACAGGCCGCACTGTGGCGCGATGCCGGCCATCCGGTGATGAGGATGGGCGTGAACCTGTTCGCCGCTCAGGTGCGGTCGAGGACGCTCGCGTCGGACGTCGTCGACGCGCTCCGGCGGCACCGGCTGTCACCCGGGATGCTGGAGCTCGAGATCACTGAGACCATCGTGCTGAGCGTCGACGAGGCCGACCTCGACCAGTTCCGCGACCTCCATCGCCGGGGGGTTGGTATCGCGTTCGACGATTTCGGCACGGGCTATGCCTCGCTGAGCTCGCTCAAGCGGTTCCCGCTGACGCGCCTCAAGATCGACCGGGGTTTCGTTCGGGATTTGATGGCCGAGCGGCACGATGCCGCCGTCGTGCGCGCCATCGTCCAGATCGGGAACGACATAGGCCTCAACATCATCGCGGAGGGCATCGAGACCAAGGATCAGGAGGCGCGGTTGGTGGAGATGGGTTGCCGGCAGGGGCAGGGCTACCTTTACGGCAAGGCGCTGCCGGCGGCGCAGTTCGCGGATCTCGTCCGGGCGTCCGGCAGCCTCGAGCGGTTGGCCGGTTGAACGGGCAGGGCCGGTGACGCGCAAGCGGCGCCCTTACCTCCGCGTTGTCTATCCGGACCGACACCTCCCGGCTCCGCGGCCCACCGCGATGGATCGCGAGCGGGTGAAACGGCAGCGTCCGCTGTTTCGCACTGCTTCGCCGAAGCAGAGCGTCGCGAATCCACGCGGACCGGTCACGCGACTGAGGTAGAAACCCTTCGCGGTGCAGAGCGTCCGCACCGTACCGGTACGGTGCTTCACCGCCATCGCTGCCCGGGCTGGCCGCGTTCGATTCCAACTCCGGTCCCGAAGGCGGTCAGGACGACGATGCTGCGGGGACCCCTCGGGGGCCAAAGATTCGCCCGCAGTATGCCGCCAGATGGTCTGTCCGGTCTGGCGTAGCGCGAAAGGCGATGTGGCCGTCGGGGCGGATGAGGACGATAGCGGGCTGACCCTCCAGGCCGTAGGCCCCGTGAGCCTTTCCGTCGAGATCCGACAGCACGGGCACGTCAGCGCCGTTCAGGAGCGGGCCGGCGAGGACGAGCCGCGGTCGCACCCAGTTCCAGGGCGCGACGGCCTCGACGGCTGCGCGCAGCGAGGCGCCCGCCTCCGAAGCCCCCCCGTCGAAGCACAGCAGGGCCCAACCCGTGGTCCGCCCGTCCGGGTTGTAGAAGAACGGGAAGAGTGAGGTCGTTCGGCCATCCTGGGTCACTTCCGCCTCGGGGGCCCGCTCGCCGGGCTTCGGCCCGCGTTGAAGGAGATGGCTCAGCCCCTGGAGGTGATCCTCGCTGAGCGGGCTCGTCGGATACCGCACCGAGAGCTGCTGCAGGTCGTCCGTACCTTGAAGCAGGGCGCCGAGGCCTGGAACCACCTTGGTCGCCAAGCCGAGGGCCGCATCCGTCAGGGGGCCCCGGTAAACGGTACGGCGGAAGCCCTTCGCCTGCTGCTCGCTGAGCCTGGCGTGCTCGCCGCCGCGCTCGACGTCGTAGGAGTCGAGCAGTACCGGGGTAGCCTGACCCCGCAACGTCATGGCCAGCCGCCACGCGATCTCGACTGCGTCGTGCAGGCCGGCGTTCATGCCCTGGCCGCCGATGGGCAGGGACAGGTGGCCGGCATCGCCGGCCAGGAATACGCGACCACGGGCGTAGGCCGGCGAGACGCCGTATTGAAATCGGCTGTGGGTCAGCCATTGCGGGTCGGTGAGCGTCAGCGTCTCGTCGCCCGTGACCGCGCGGGCCACGGCCTGGACCTCGTCCAGCGTCGGATCGCGATCCGGCACGTCGGCGTCGTCGGCCAGGAAGAACAGCCGGTGATAGCCGCCCCAGACCGGCATCACGCCGCAGAAGCCGCGCTCGTAGTAGAAGAACCAGAGCTGATCGGGCTCCAGCGACCGCCGCCAGGACAGCTTTGCGTCGGCCTGACGGTTCATCCGGCCCTCGAACCGCTCTGGCTCGAAGTCCAGGCCCAATCGGTCGCGCACCGTGCTCTTGGCGCCGTCGGCGGCGACGAGGTAGCGGCAGCGCAGACGCTCCTCAGGCCCGTCGCCGCCGCGCCTCAGCGTGACGGTCACGCCGTCAACGTCCTGGGCGACGGACACGACCCTGCCGCCGCGCTTCATCCGGCCGCCGCGCCCTTCGTAGGTTTCGATCAAGGTCGTCTCGATGACGTCCTGCCCGCTGTAGAGGACCTGCGGGTGGGGACTTGTGACGTCGTCGATCCGGATCGGCGTCGTCGGCGTGCCGTTCATGAAGAAGTTGACCAGCCGGACCGGGTAGGCGCGCTCCGCGATGGCGTCGCGCAGGCCGATGGCGGCCAGGAGTTCCTGCGGCCGCGCCCACAGGTTGTTGGCCCGGGAATACGCCCGGACCTCGATCCGCTCCTCCAGGATCAGGCAATCAACCCCGTGGTGGCGCATGGCGCACCCCGTGGTCAGGCCGACGGGACCGGCGCCAACGACGATGACCTCAGCGTCGAAGGGCTCAGTGGTCGCTTCAGATGGCATGAGAGCCTCAGGCTGGAGAACGGATCGGCTCACGCCGCGCAGATGCCGGGCACGTCCACCTTCCGGAACAGGTGCGGGCTCACCGTCGCGGTCTCGGGGTAGTCCGACAGGCGGGCCCGGAACTCCGGGTTGGTGAAGGCGGCCCGGAAGTCGGAGACGCTGTCCCAGACGGCGTAGTTCAGGAACACCCCGCTGCCGGCGATGCCGCGATGCAGCTGGGTCGAGACGAAGCCCGGCTGCCGCGTCATAATCTCGGCGTCGGCTGTCCAGGCGGCGAGGAGCCTGTCGGCATCGGCGGGCCGGGCCACGAAGGTGTTGATCAGCACGACCGGGCCGCCCTCGTCCTTCAGTTGGTCCGCCAGGGTGACGGTCTGGTCCATCTCGATGAACTTGGGCATGTCAGGCTCCTTGTGTCTGGGGTCGGGTCTCGATGGCGGCCGCCGGATCGGACACATCGATCCGCCTCTGCATCTCGCGCAGCAGGGTACCGGCGGCCTCGAACGCCTCGGCCGAGAGGCCGGACGTGAGGGCGTCGGCCCAGCGCTCCTGCCGTGCAATGGCCGCGCGATAGGCGGCGTCTCCCCGCTCCGTCGCCACGACCAGCATGGCCCTGCGGTGATGCGGATTGGGTTCGAGGCGGATGAAGCCGTCGGCCCGCATGTCGTCGACCAGGCGCTGAACGGCCTGCCGGGTCAGGCCCATATTGCGGGCGATATGGGCGACCGGCAGCGGCACGGGCGAGAGCGCGATGGCGCCCAGCACCTGCCACCGGGCGCTCGTCAGGCCGAGGTCGCCGACCAACGCATCACCGGCTGCGAGCAGGTCGCCGTTCATGCGGAAGACCTCGATGACCAGGCCGGTCCAGGCCCGCCGGAGGCGCTCCTGGTCGGGCGCATTGCCTTTTGTCTTCGTGCTCATAGCCCACGATATGAAGCTTGGTAGCATGTCGTCAATATGACAATCCGTTGTCAAACACCGCGCGATGTAGCCTTGCTCTGGGATGCTCCATCCAGCTCGCACGACGATCAAATCGCGGTCATCGCCCTGCTCGGAAGCCCTGGGCTGGTGGCTGAACGGTCGCGAACGCAAGCTCTGCCGGCTCGGGGCTTGTTCGAACGGCGAGGATGTTGCGGCTGAGCCTCCAGGCGGAGCGCGCCCCGCCTCAGGACCCGCGCTACCGGCTGAAGCGTGCCATCGTGAAGTCGAGGAACGAGCGGAGCTTGGGTGTGATGCGCCGGTCCGGCGCGTACAGGATGTGGAGGGGGCGCTCTGAGCGCCAATCCGCCAGGATGCGGACCAGCCGGCCGGAGGCGAAGTCGTCCGCGAGTAGTTCCTCGGCATGATGGATGACGCCCATCCCCGCCAGGGCCGCCTGCCGCAAGGCGTGACCGCTGTTGGCGGAGAACCGTGAGCCGATGGGCACGACGACCTCGCCATCGTCGCCGTGGAAGGTCCAACGCTCTTCAAGCGCCGAGCCCGAAAAGCCAAGGCATGCATGCCGGGCGAGGTCGCTCGGGTGCTTCGGCCGGCCGAACCGTTCCAAATAAGACGGCGACGCGCAGGGGATCAGATTGAGGGGGCGCAGGCCCCGCGCGATCAGGCTGCTGTCGTGCAGCGAGCCCGCGCGGAACACGCAGTCATAGCCCTCGTCGATCAGGTCGACGACGCGGTCGGTCAGGGTGAGGCGAACCGTGACCTCAGGGTTCTCGGCCATGTACGCGGGTAGCAGTGGCGACAGGCTGTAGGTGCCGAACGAGACCGGCGCGTTGATCCGCAGCTCGCCCCGTGGCCTCGCCCGGCTATCGGCCGCGATGGCCTCGGCCGCCTCCAATTCCGCCAGCACGATGCGGGTACGTTCAAGGAAGTCGCGCCCGGCATCCGTCAGGCTCTGCCTGCGGGTCGTCCGGTTCAGCAGGCGCACCCCCAGGTGCTCCTCCAGTTGCCGGACGTGCTTGCCGACCATGGCCGCGGAGATGTCGGCGGCGTCCGCGGCCGCCGCGAACGAGCCGAGGTCGGCGACTTTGGCGAACACCTCCATGCTGGCGAGACGGTCCATATTCCTGACCATTGGTTGCGAGTGTCGCGATCAAACCGCGATTTATCACGGACAGGACGAGGTCCATACCTCCCATCGAGGCCGGCGGCGCCGGCTTGCGAACGAGGAGAGCAGTCATGACCGTCGCAGTCAGCGGAACCGGGAACATGGGTGCCGGCATCACCCGGCTGCTCGCCGCGAAGGGCGAGCAGGTCGTCATCGGGTCGCGCGACCCAGCCAAGGCGGCGAAGCTCGCAGAGGGGATCGGGGCGGGCGCCGAGGGCGGCGGCATCGCCGCGGCCGCCAAGTCGGCCGACGTGGTGATCTTCGCCGTCAACTACCCGCAGGCGGGCAAGGCGGTCCGCGATGCCGGCGGCTTCGCCGGCAAGGTGCTCGTCGACATCTCGAACGCCATCACCGGGGACTTCAAGGACCTGCGCGTCGGGCGCACCACCTCGGCCGCCGAGGAGCTCCAGAAGCTCGCGCCGGAGGCGAAGCTGGTGAAGGCGTTCGACACGATCTTCGTGCAGTTGCTGCCGACGGAGGCACGCGAGGGCCGCGGTCCGGTGCAGGTCTTCGTCGCGGGCGACGACGAGGCCGCCAAGAGGGCCGGGGCCGACCTCGTCGCCAGGGGCGGCTTCCAGCCCATCGAGACCGGCCCGCTGCGCAACGCCCGGTTCCTGGAGCCACGGGGCGAGATCAACATCCACTTTGGCTTCTTCCAGGGCTGGGGCACCAGCGCCGCCCCCGCGTGGATCAAGGCCGCCGCCTGAAGGCTCCTTTTCGAACGTCCTCCTGCCGGGCATCTCCGGCGGGAGGCTTCGGCACCCCTCCCAGGCGCACACCATCGAGGAGAACGACCATGAGCCGCATCGTACGCTTCCATGAGACCGGTGGTCCCGAGGTCCTCAAGGTCGAGGACGTCACGGTCCCCGCGCCCAAGGTCGGCGAGGTCCAGATCCGGGTCCGGGCCATGGGCCTGAACCGGGCCGAGGTCATGTTCCGCACTGGCCAATACGTCACCCAGCCGACCTTCCCGGCCATCCTGGGCTACGAGGCCGCCGGCACCGTCGAGGCCGTCGGGCCCGACGTCGCCGGCTTCGCGGTCGGCGACGCGGTCAGCGTGGTGCCCTGCTTCATGCTCGGCGACTACGGCCTGCACGGCGAGCTCGTGAACGCCCCGGCCTTCGGCGTGGTGAAGCACCCGGAGAACCTGTCCTGGGAGCAGGCCGCGGCCACCTGGATGATGTTCGTTACCGCCTACGGCGCGCTCGTCGACATCGCGAATGTTCAGGCCGGCCAGACCGTGCTGATCCGCGCCGCCTCAAGCAGCGTCGGGCTCGCCGCCATCCAGATCGTCAACGCGCTCGGAGCCACTTCAGTCGCCCTGACGCGCTGGAGCAACAAGCGCGTCGAGCTTCTTAAGCACGGGGCCGCCCACGTCATCGCCACCGAGGAGCAGGACCTCGTGACCGAGGTGAACCGCATCACTGAAGGCAAGGGCGCCAACGTCGCCTTCGACCCGGTCGGCGGCCCGGAGGTCGCGAAGATCCTCGACGCCCTGGGCTACCTCGGCATCTTCTTCCAGTACGGCGCCCTCGACACGGCTCCGCTCGCGGTCCCGGTCATGCCGCTGCTCGGCAAAGGCCTCACCGTCCGCGGCTACCAGCTTTTCGAGATCACCATGGACCCGGCGCGCCTGGAGAAGGCGAAGGCCTTCATCGTGAAGGGGCTCGCCTCGGGCGCCCTGAAGCCCGTGGTCGCCAGGACGTTCAAGCTCGACCAGATCGTCGACGCTCACCGCTTCATGGAGAGCAACGAGCAGGTCGGCAAGATCGTCGTGACCGGCTGATCTACCGCTCGTAGCCTCACTTCGGTGAGGCTGCTCAAACACGGCTGTGCGGGCGGTAGCGCAGACGCCACTGCCTCCGTGAGGTCTGCTTCATTGGTCAAACGTCTCGAAGCGGACAGTCGGGAAACACCTTAAGCGGCTCTCCCGCTCCCAACTCAACTCTTCCACCCGAATGGCCGGACTCGGAGTGTTACGCGCTGTGCTC
>Ga0160427_10002507_pt1 | contig 11045 bp, 11 predicted proteins | sample SolpanmetagenomL_FD_108194 | JGI IMG/M metagenome (GOLD analysis project Ga0160427, IMG submission 108194) | Solar panel surface microbial communities from Lawrence Berkeley National Laboratory, California, USA - L | ecosystem: Engineered > Built environment > Solar panel > Unclassified ...
CCAGCAACAGGCAGTCGTGGAGGCAAAGTAGTACCACCAAAAGGCCGACCTCGAGATGAAGATGAAGCGGGTGAGGACGAAGAGAGTCCTTTCCGTCCATCGAAAGCATTACGAGCAGAAGATCAAATGAATTATGATGACGAAGAACAGCCTGAAACTGCAGAACCAGCTGAAAACACGGCATTGGCAGGAAAAGGGAGTCAACCACCTGAAGGAAATAAGATTGTGTTTGGCTTCAAGAAAATGGGCAAGAAAGGACAACGTGCCGATGCAGGACCAACAGATATCTCTACGTTGGCGAAAGGTCGGAAGCCGGATCGAGCTCCTCAAAAGAAGTTGGTCAAACGAATACGACCACGTCCTACACTATCTGCCGAAATGGCAGCATCTGAATCGGTCTACTTCCGACGACCAGGAAACGAATCTGTTGTTGGATCTGGCACGTATGGCAAAGTCTTTCGGGCTATTCATGTCTATACGGGAGAGAAGGTTGCCCTCAAAAAGATCCGGATGGAGGGCGAGCGTGATGGAGTGAGTAGTCTTGCAAGGTATTTGCTAATCCTAACTAACATACTTTAGTTCCCTGTCACTGCCATCCGCGAAATCAAGCTCCTACAGTCTCTGAAAAATCCTAATGTTGTGCGGCTGCAAGAGGTAATGGTGGAGAAGAATGATTGTTACATGGTTTTCGAATACTTGAGCCACGATTTGACTGGACTACTTAACCATCCTACGTTCAAATTAGAACACTCGCATCGAAAACATCTTGCGAGACAGCTTTTTGAAGGTCTAGATTACCTACACAAGCGTGGTGTGCTACATCGGGACATCAAGGCTGCCAACATTCTCATCAGCAATACTGGCCAACTCAAGATTGCAGATTTCGGATTAGCAAGATTCTTCGCTAAACGTCGTCAACTCGATTATACAAACCGCGTCATTACCATCTGGTATCGTTCGCCAGAACTTTTACTTGGAGAGACACAGTATGGTCCAGCAGTTGATATCTGGAGTGCGGCTTGTGTCATGATAGAGATTTTCACTCGACACGCTGCGTTTCCTGGAAATGGTGGTGAAATCGATCAATTGGATAAGATCTACAATGTCCTTGGAACTCCTACAAGAACTGAATGGCCTGGAATAGTTGATATGGCATGGTTTGAATTGCTTCGTCCAGCAGAACGAAAGCCAAGCACGTTTGCAGAAAAGTACCAAGACCGAGTCACTCCTCAAGCGTTCGAATTGCTCAAGGATATGTTTGCATACGATCCTACGAAGCGACCTTCAGCTGGTGAAGTCCTTACTCATCCTTACTTTACTCAAGAAGAACCCAAGGCAGAACAAGCAGTTGAGCTTGAGAAACTTCAGGGCGACTGGCATGAATTTGAGAGTAAGGCACTGCGAAAGGAGAAGGAGAGAGCAGAGAGGAAAGCAAAAGAGGCTGAACATCAAGAAAATAAGCGAAGACTTGCAAGTAGTAAGGAAGGTAATGGTGCATTAGAGGAAAGGCGGGCGAAGAAGCCAAGGCTGGAAGTTGAACCTGCGCCGGTAGAGGAGATCATGGATGCTCCTGTGAGTGCATAATGATGTTTTAGAAAGTCTCATAATGTTGTACATACTACTAGCCTATCGATGGTATTTATGATAAAGATTCGACCCTTGTTTCAGGTATGCCTCGGCTTCTGACGATCTCCCCGCAACGAGCCATCCTGAAACAAGTCGTAAACATCATCCTGTCAGGTCATTTCCACTTCCACCGACCGCAGCATATCTCCAATACTCCATTATGCCTTTCAATACTGCCATCACCCGCGCCCTTGGCATCAAAGTCCCCGTCGTGCAAGGAGGTATGCAATGGGTCGGCTATGCTGAGTTAGCAAGCGCAGTGAGCAATGCAGGTGGACTTGGTGTCATCACTGCCCTTACCCAACCAACTCCTGCCGATCTTTCGAAAGAAATCGCCCGTTGTCGTAAGATGACTTCCAAGCCATTTGGTGTTAACCTGACTCTCCTCCCCTCCATCAATCCGCCCGATTACGGTGCGTATGCAGATGCAATCATCAATTCTGGTATCAAGATCGTTGAGACTGCTGGGTACTCTCCTGGCGTTGTAATTAAGAAGTTCAAAGATGCTGGATGCTATGTCATACACAAATGTACTACGATCAGGCATGCGTTGTCTGCCGTCAAGCTAGGTGCTGACTGTATGTCGATTGATGGTTTTGAATGCGCCGGACATGTTGGTGAGACAGATATTACCAATCTCATCCTTTTGAGTAGAGCAAGGCAGGAGCTGGGACGATTAGGCATACCATTCATTGCTAGTGGAGGATTCGCGGATGGACAAGGGTTGGCAGCTGCTCTAGCACTAGGTGCGGAGGGTATCAACATGGGCACGAGGTTTATGTGTACAGTGGAAGCACCCATCCACGCTAACATCAAGAAAGCGATTGTGGAGGCTTCAGAAGACGATACTGAGCTGGTTTTGAGGCGATGGAGGAATACGAGTAGGCTGTTCAAGAATAAGATTACTCGTGACGTGGTTAAGATTGAGAAAGAGTCTCAGACTGGCAAGTTTGAGGAAGTTCAACCTTTGATGAGTGGGCAGAGAGGAAGACAGGTGTTTCAGAATGGAGACAAGGATTTTGGAGTGTGGACTGCTGGACAAGTCATTGGGTTGATACATGATGTGCCTACTTGTGCTGAATTAGTACAAAGGATCGAGAAGGAAGCGCTCGAGACATTACAATCGAAGCTCGGTTTCGCAAATGGCCATAGTTCATCGGATAGTGCACAAAGTTCAGCATCTGCTGGAAAGCTTCAGAGCAGTAAAGTCGAAGGAGATATTGATGATGCTAAGCAGGATCAGTTGCAAAAGAACGAGAACCATCCCCAAGCACAGCTTTGGGGTGTAGGAGAGGAGAAGAAGCGTGATAGCAAGCTTTGATTCTGCATACCTGCATACCTAGGACTTTGTTTAGTGGTGTGAGGAATGTAAAGTTGGTATTTCACTAGGGTATCCCGCATACGACCATCAATTTACAACATAGCGCCAACAATGCGATCACCATTGAAGAGTCTGGATGCAGCGCGAGATTATGAGCACGCCAACTACAACAATCTCAACATCTGTATTCTTGGAGCAAGTTGTTCCGGACTTGCGACATGTCAACGCATTTATCGCGAGCTTCTCCCGCAGCTGAAGATATACAACAAACACTTTTCCTACCGCATCACCTTGGTCTCACCGACCACGCATCTTTACTGGAACATCAGCGCTCCTCGTGCGATCGTTTCTCAAGAACTAATCAACCATGATCAAACATTCGTCCCTATTCATGATGGTCTAGAAGGATTTCTAGATGAAGACTTTGAGTTTGTCCAAGGTTCAGTGATTGAACTGGATACCAATAATTGTTGTGTTGTTGTGCATTGTCCACTACCTCGATCAAATGCGCCTGCAAACGATGACCCATTCATGACACCAGGACTACCATCTCAACAAAGAGTGATCAAGTATCATGCACTCGTAATCGCAACAGGAACAACAGCGCACAGCTCTTTGCTATCGCTTCGCGGTCCACACGAAGGAACTATGGCAGCTATAGACGATTTTCAAGCCAAACTGACAACAGCAGAAAGTATCATCATCGCAGGAGGAGGACCGTCTGGAATTGAGATTGCTGGACAGATTGCACATTACTACAATAGCAAGAGCAAGGTGAAGAGGAACAAGAAGCCATCACAACATGGGTCTGCAGAGAACAAGGATGACGAAGCACTTTCTCCAAAGTCACCGAGCAAAACAACTTCTCCCAGCAAAATAACATCCCCAAGCAAGCTCCTCTCCCATCTCTCCCCTGGCAAATCAAAGCCCGTCAAACCCTGTTTATACTCAAAAGACATCCTCCTGCTCTCCAGCTCCTCTCAACTCCTTCCGCATCTCAACAGTAAATTCGGTCCCCGCGCAAAACTCCAACTCGAATCGCTCGGCGTCCGCATCATCACCGACGTCTGCATCGAAACGGCAACATCCAGCTCTCTTTCCAACAAAACAAGCGTCAAACTCAACAACGGCACCTCTTTAACGTGTGACATCTACATTCCGGCAACAGGCGTGACACCGAATACATCATGGCTACCCAAAGACAGTCCGATGCTTGAACAAGGCTTTCTTGCTACGATCGCAGATGATAATGGTTATAGTACGATGAGAGTGTATGTCCCGCCGGAGGGATTAGCGGAAGATACTGTTTTCGTCGACGAACCGCGTAATGATCCTGTCGCGTCGTCGGATGATCTCACCGGCTCTCCTCGTCGCTTACTCCATAGAAAGCCCCCAAAGCCATCGTCGACACCAGGTTTCCTGCGCACACCGCTCCCGCGTATCTACGCGATAGGCGACTGCGCTTCATACTCGCAGCAGTGCATACTGGACGCCTACGCTCCGATTCCGACACTTCTCGCCAATCTCGCCATCGATCTTAAAGCATACCAACTTGCTATTTCGAATCCGTATGGTGGTAACAAAGCGGAGATCTTTCGACTATACGGACAGAGTGTGAGTTATAGGAGGGAGGTCAAGGATAGTCAATTGGTGCCGATTGGTGGGATCAGACCTGGTGGTGTTGGAGTGATTAAGGGAGTGGGTATGCCTGGGTTGGCGGTTTGGGGATTGAAGGGCAGGGAGTATACGGTTGATAGGATTGATGAGGTGGTGAGGAGGGGTGTTAGTCCGTATCCGGGCCAGAGTGGGCAGGTTAGTGGTGTTGGGAAGTGATGGATTTTGCATCTTTGGCATTGTACGGTATGTCTTTGGTCAAGACTTGGACGTGGTTTGGGCGTTGTTGAGGGTGGTATACCTTCGCTCACAGTGATGAATATTTTAGCTAGAGAATGCATTTCGTGCGAGGTAGTTCGGAGTCTGTTGTCTTTCGAGCATACGAGGATGGATCAGTCTTGGTGATGCGGCTTGTTCGTGCGCTTCTCAGCTGATATAAATGCTTATCTTTTTCCGCCGGTGATGCAAATCTTTCAAACGCTATGCAATGCAAATGCCATCTATTCTTTCACTTTTCATTCCCTACACATCACCCACCTTCTTCCCACCTCTATTATACCACAAATACTGCACAAACACAAATCCGTCCAACCACAACGTCCCAAAACTACCAATAAACCAACTCAAATTGATCAAGAAATACCTCCAATACAGCGCCTTTGCATCCGCCTTATCGCAATTTCCATTCTTCTTGCCTTCACAATACGGCTCATACAACAATATACTCGCCACGTACGTCAGATTACCTAGAATGGCGAACGTGAAGAACAACAAGCTCAATCCTTCGGTGCTCTTGCGTCGGTAGTTGAGAAGGAGTTGGGGAATGCGTGAGCCGAGATAGAGTGCCATGCAGATGTAGCCGAAGATCTGGCCAAGGAGGTGGAATTGTAGTTCGCTGGCGTGTTGGTCGGGTGTTTCGTGGCGGGAGCGGTGACCGCCAGGGAGTTGGGTGGAGGGAGTGTGTATCCGATTGCCGGTGGTGAGATACCAACCCAGAATACCACAGGCGATTACGGCGACAATGGCGGTGAGGTTGAGTAGCAATGTCCGTAGCAGACTGGGTCGCTGTTTGATTGAGGACGAAGTGGTGGTTGTGGATGAAGAGTCCAATAGAGCAGTTCTCTCATCCGTCCCATCTGTTTCTGCAGAAGCATCCGTCGTCTCTTTTATTGCGTCACTTAGCGTGAATCCACGATAATAGAACAATTGTCCCAGTAAAACAATATCTGCTAATGTATAGTATATCGCTAATATTGTCATCGTCGGCAACACGCCTTGTAAGACTGCACCGAGGATGTTGAAGATGTCGCCGAGCAGCCATATTATGATGAAGGCAACTGATAGGCCGTCTGCGGATTTGTTGCGGAAGTTTTCGATTATTTGAGGGGAGAAGACGACGACCCAGCACGCGATGGAGATGGAGCCGGCGAGTCCGGACAAGGCTTCGATGTCGAGGGTGAATGTGGAGGTGCGGTGAGTGGAGGCAGGGGTGTGGTGGGAGAGGAGGGAGAGGGACATGGTGGATGTAGTTGGACGGACTATTGGCGGAGGCCAGTCGACGAGGTTGGATGGGAGTGCAGTAGATTCTGGGCGGTGTTTCAGAGTGTTTCAGAGTGTTTCAAGTGTGACTGATGTCTGATACAAATTATTTCATTGGCGTCTGCCAAGACATAGGATTGTGGGGTTGTAGAATATTAGAGTCACTCCTTCCCCAAAAACACACTACGCGCCTCTGCTCTTGCGTTTGCTTGACTCTTCGAATCATCGACACTCTTATCTGTCCTCCGTCACCTCATCGTGTTTCCACGAAAAGACGCGTCTTGTTGGCACGATTGTGTGTTCGTTGCGTTTGTTTGAGGAAACAAGCATTGTGCATTCACAATGACGAGCTGTATTCCTGCCTTTACTTGGAAGTGAATGTGTTGGCGTGGTCACCGTCGATATCAGGTACTACAGGCTGCCGCTTAATAGCTCCCTCATCCGGCAATATCACCGCAAGCTAGTACGGTCTATTGTGATATCCTTGTCTCATTTTGAGTTTGACCACATTCACTACTGAGCTTGTGTTACTCACAACACTAGCAGTCGGCAGCAAGAAGCAGAAGAGCGCAGCGCAGATTGCCAGGTGTGTCACTCGAATTGAAACATTCACTGACACATGTCGCAAGTCGAGACTCGCTTTGCAGAAGCACAAGTCTGAAGAGCTTGTGCTGCAAAGGAAGCCAGTTGTGCCGAGTTACAAGCACAAGACATTTCATGCTGTGAGTCCAAAGTCGCCGCTATTCATGTCAGCCAAGACATCTGGAGCAATGGATCTCATCAAAGGCTGGATGGCACTCGAGCCACGTCCACAGATCACTGTCTTCTGCGTGTTTCTCCAGCAGCTGGAGCTGCTTCGCACGCTGTGCGAAAGTATTCGTGGTGTGAAAGTCTCCATGTACACTGGCGAAATGCCACAACACAAGAAGGACGAAGCTCTGGCACAGTGGCAGACGGAGGATGACAGACCAGTGCTATTGATGTCTATGAAGGGAGGCCGTAAGTTTCATCAACATATGTGTCAAAGTGTTCTTCGCTGATTTGTCCTTTCACAGGCATTGGACTCAACTTGACAGCTGCGTCTAAAGCTTTGATCGTTGATCTTTGGTAGAACATTACCACGGAAAAGCAGGCAGCGTCTCGCATCGAGCGATTCGGTTAAGTGAAAGAGATGGAGGTCGTTTGCTTGATCATCAAGCATAGTTACGACGACGGCATGACCAGAATGCAAATCAAGAAAGAGTTGGCAATTGATAATGTGCTGCCGAACCGAGAAGGAGTTGCAGCGTAAGTCATTTGCTCTAGTTCTATCAGTATCAACGACTAACTATTCATAGTGCTGCGACTTACTCGTATATGGAGTTGATCAAGTAGGATGTCAGTCCGGCACATATGAAACAGTTGAACACCAGGTCAAGTCAATCATCAACTTGCTGCGTTTCATTGCCACCTCTGATCAAACAATCTGGTTGACTGTGTCGGCCCTCTTTCGCGACGCCAACACTGACATCTTGATGTCTCTCCCTCCTGGTCAGGGCGCTTTTCGTTGGTCCACTCGACTTCCGCAACACCAGTCCTATCCACTTGAGACTTACCAACACAAGCTGTTTCGCTGCTGTCTGGATGCACCATGCTTGTATTTCGTCGAGGTCAGCATGTTGGTGGAGGTCACCGTTTCAACTCAACCAGAACTCTTGTTGGCGTCTTTGGCGGTACTTGTTCCAATCACAGCTTCACTAACTTCTGGCTGAGTTTAAGCAAGTAGAGGCAGAAAGGAAGAGGGACGAGGAGCCGGACCAGGATGCTGGTGCTGCTAATGGCGCTGATGGTGACGAGTAGACCGGTACTCCTCACAGCTTATTCATGACAATAGCCTAGTATGATATGATCCTCCGAGTACTCTCGCCGGGATGTGCTGGAACAAAATAGAACTGGAAGTGGTAAAGAGGGTATGTAAAGAGGGTATGTAAAGAGGGTATGATGAGTGCCGGGAAGTCAAAACGGATGGTCTAAATGCACCCTGTGGCTAGACGGAAGTGGCAGTTCCAGGATTAGCGAGCGGGCAATCTCGCCGAGCCATGCTTACACATGAGGCCCTTTTGTGTATCTCGCACAGCCAGTTCTTCCTGCTCGAGTATTTTCGGGAAAGCATTTTGCAAAATGCTTAATGCAGCAGCGATGTCTTGCACGTTCTTCTTCTCCGGAACCAACTTCAGTGTAGCTTCGATTTGAGCATCGAGCGGAAGACTTTCGATTGAAGAGAGCTTTGTTGCTGGGTCGCACTGGATAACCTGATTCCTTCGACTTCTCTCTGGTATTTCGAGATTTCTGTTGAACTGACAGCCATTGTGGAAAAGGAGAATAAGAAGATAACTTTTCATGATATCGAGCCCACGATGAGCCTGAGAGGGTAAAATTTCGGTGATAACGCCTAGTTAAAAAGACCATCCTAAACTCTTCATATACTTAGATAGCTTATTTTGAAAGTGACCTTGTTAGGGTCCAGTACTCCTCACAGCTCATTCATAGCAATATGCTCCTGAAAGCAAACATATATCCCCGAACTCTTTGTAATGAAAGCTCGTTTCCTGCCATTGATCAATCAAGAGAAGCAGCAAATGCTGTAGCCTGTTGTAGCTACTGCACAATTGGCAGAAGGGAAGCGTTGTGAAGGCGGATCGACAGTGCTGAAGAAGATTTCTCGAGATGTGCTCCGGATGTCATATTCATACGGGTACCTGGAAGGATTGCAGGTGGAAAAGAATCTTCATTTCGCTTTTTGTAGTATCCACCATCCCTGTCAATCATACCTCTTCTTCCCATCCGTATTCACGTCACTTCCTAGCAGAATAGTACTTGTTGGTTCATCAAGAGCATGCACCATCATATCGATACCAACCTTGAATCTCCTACCACGCCAATTGACAATAATACCACCATATATCGCCCAAGTCCAGATCGGAAAGGCCAGCGCTTCTCTTCCAACCCATGCAGGTAGCCACTCGAAAAATGTCCTCTTGTGCCCAGATTGTCTCCCCCTAGCAAATGAAGGTGTATTAATATCCACTTCCACACTCGCCATTGAGTGCAGGATTTGGTACAGCGTCCAGTCTACCATCGCCCATGCTGATATGCTGAGCAACCAGAGTATCGCGAGCATTGTCCAGGTCTGAGGCACACCAAGATCTTCAAAGTATGTCAGACTTGTGAGAGCCCACGCACCATACACAGAGCATAAGAAGCTCTCTGTTCCAGGTTCCACCAATGTCGCAAGCGTGACGGTGAATTTCCTCACTCTCAGCCACCTTATTCTCCTAGCGGCATAGTCTGCCACGCTCATTCCAGCCATGGGCTGAATAGCCATATCGCCAAACACCATACAATGTTTACCAAGCTGTACAACATTTTCGCCTCTTTCTTCCGGAACTTGTCCTTTCCAGAGTAGATCGCCAATAAGATGGTCTTCACAGATGTTGTAGCTGAAGTAGTCAATACCTGCTGGTCGAGCACGGTCTTCTGAAGTCAAGCTATTGAGATGAGACTTGCGAAACATGTTAGATTTGCCTACAATGCAAGGAGCCACGAGGACGGTATTGATGGCAGTGTAGAATTTGGCGTGCGCGGAAGATAGAAAGAGTTCCTCGAGTCGACCACCACCAAGACGTAGGATACGCTGAAGCGAAGAAGTGTCATTGAGCTCGGAAGCGGAGATTGTGCGCGAGCCACTGGTGCTGGAAGTAGCAACCTGAGAGTCGGAGTCGGCTATCAAAGAAGCGTAAGAGTCGTTGCCATGATTGTTGATGTCTAGGTTTGTGATGTCCACGCCCAATGGCAGTTGATGCACGAATTTATACTTCTTTCCTTGCCCAGTCTCATCATATCCGCATAGTGTATCGACCATTCGTCCGAGAACACCTCGTCCAACCCACACATTGCAGTCGATAATCCAGATCAGATCTCCTTTTGCTTCTCGGTATGCTCTGCTCATGTTGCTGATCTTTGGATTGGGACCCAGCTTCAACGACGCGTTTGGACCATGTAGAACCTCATCTTCCTCTTCAACTAGTATCAGAACATCGAAGCCAGGGAAGTCCGCAAGCAACTGCTCGAGGATTGGGAACGCAGGATCATCTCGACTGGCAATGCAGAACCGGATGTTAAGCTTGCTGGAAGGATAGTTTTGGTGGAAGGTGCAGGCAAGACATTCGTAGAGGTTTGGCTCGAGTCCCTTGCAAGGCCGTATTATCGTGACATGTTGAACTTGTGTAAGAGGCAATCGCTCGGATATGCTCTGGGAAGGCTGACTACGATAGTGACGGTATCTTTCGAGAGTATATAAGTAAAAGACGGGCTACTCGGGAACGGGAAGGATACCTACAGTTGTATATAGCCTACACTACAAACGACCACGATGACGATATACCATATAAGGCATGCCAACGCTATAATGTCGGCGACCATGAAGACATGACATCTACAAAAAGGTGTTGTTTACCTGAAAAGCTGAAACAGGTCTTGGCGTTTCAGATATTTGTGCAGGGTAGTTCCTTCCTAAAGGCTGCAAACCGGATTGCGTCGTCTTATAACATTTACCTTCATATAACATCAGAACAACACCATAAACACCCGGGTTTGATCTGCAAGCTTTCCACACGTTTCCTCCACCAGCAAAGACCACAACGATCCCAAGACATCAATCAACAGTCTCCAGCTAAGCCTCATCAAACACATTCGCCATGTCGGGCTATGACCGAGCTCTCTCTGGTATAACACATAGTATCACGTCTACTATATTAGACTAATTCATCGTCTAGTCTTCAGTCCTGATGGACACGTCTTCCAGGTCGAATACGCCTTAGAAGCTGTCAAGAGAGGAACATGCGCAGTTGGTGTCAAAGGGGCGGACATTGTCGTGCTAGGATGTGAGAAGCGTTCTGCAATGAAG
>Ga0160427_10002508_pt1 | contig 11041 bp, 8 predicted proteins | sample SolpanmetagenomL_FD_108194 | JGI IMG/M metagenome (GOLD analysis project Ga0160427, IMG submission 108194) | Solar panel surface microbial communities from Lawrence Berkeley National Laboratory, California, USA - L | ecosystem: Engineered > Built environment > Solar panel > Unclassified ...
AAGGACCGTTGTCGTTCTGTGTCAAGATTGGTGAAATACGCGTATGTCGTGCTTTCATGTCGTACCAGCGGATGTGCTTGACTTGGTAGACCTCATTTCGTTGCCTTCGGGCCGTAGTGAGAGGTGTTTCAGGAGTACTCGAAGTTCGGCTTGATATTCGTGGTGGGGATAAGTCGAGCTTGGGTGGCTTGTTTGGTTCAGACTTGATTGAAGGTTGAGGTTGCGTGATCCAAGGATCATTGATATTAGTTGATGCTGCTTCAAACGCTTCAGTCACATTCGAAGCTGTAGCTGATTGAGCTTGTCGATATCCTGTCTCGTCACTCCATGGATCTTGAACGGGTATTAGTGGAGGTTGTGTGGAGGAAACTGTTCTCTCAAGCCTAGTTGTAGGTGGTGATAGAGCAGCTATTGCAGGAGCACTTGATGTGGGCTGCCATGCATCTTCGGACTGGACAGGAATTAGTGGAGGCTGATTGAAGGACACTGTCCTCCCAAGATTTGTTCTCTCTGGCGATAGAGCAGCTATCGCAGGCGCACTGGACAATGGTGGACCCGAGGGCGTTGGATAAGGCGGAGGAACAGCCGACGAATTTCCAGGCAATCTAGTCTCTGCCCATACTGTAGCTTGGTCAAGTTCTAGATTCGGTAGAGTTGGCGCATTGCCAAAGCGAGTGTACCCTTGTGTTTGGGGAGACGAAATCGAGTAAGCCTGTGCAGAAGTTCGTCGCTCAATAGACTGAGTGGCTGGAGAGTGGCCTACACGAAGAGCAGAGGGTATAGGTTGTGGTGATGATGGTGTTGTAGGAGACTGGCCTTGGTATGCAGGAGGTGGTGCTTGCTTCTGCTGTCCAGTTCGTTCTGGTTGTAGTGCAGCAATAGGAATGCCCGGTGTGTCTTCCTCGTCATCACTTTCATCCCACCAGTCCTTCTCTTCTGGTGACTCTGCAATTCCTTGGTTGTGGGCGTCAATGCGTTCAAAGAAGTCGTTATGCTCTTGTGATTGCTGTTGGTGTTGAGTAGGTAATGTCCGGGAGGTTAGAGGACTGGTAGGATATGGAGGATTGTTTGAACTGGGCTGAGCATACGGGTTGTTCGCATGGTGTGAAGGCGCACTGCTCTGCTTGATGTCGGACGAAGCAGGAGATGCTACAGGCTTACGCAAAACCATGTTGTGGTTATCTCTAGGGGATAAGTTTGTGTTCATATCTTTTTGTTGATGTGTGAGGACCTTGCTGACCAAAGCAGGACGGGTAGGTGCGACGAGGCCAGAACAGAGCGACTGCAACACCTTAACGAACGAACTGCAAGCTACTCTCGTAGCACTGCCTCGTCGAAGATCAATGGCTGTGTGAGTTGCTGCAGTTTGACTTACTCCCGGCTGCGCGCGCCGACATCTTTTGCTGTCGAAGCTTGGTGACGAATGGCAAGCGATATCCATCGTTGGCTCTGAGCCACAAAGCTTCAGCCACAATAGAATAGGTCATGTGACACCAGATCTCTGAAACTTTTTTGAAACAGCAATCAACAATCAACAGGCATTGTGAGACTGATGTGAGACTGATGTGAGACTGATGTGAGACATTCTCGGATCCAATCATGACTTCCATAGTCCAGCCCGATACGCACATTGTCATCCGCCTGCAATCAGGAATCCACAAAGTCCAGAAGATAGTACCAGATACGTGAGTAGGTTCAACCAACATGCACCACTTTGCTCCCAACAGCTCAATCTAACACATCCCTCATCTCAGCACAATCTCATTAGGAAAATATGGCTCATTCAACACGAACCTCATCATCGGCCGTCCCTTCTATCTAACCTACGAAATCCTCGATAAGCTTGAAAGCCAGTCCTTCGCAGACATCCGCATGGTACCAGCCTCAGAAATCCATCAAGAAGCAATCCTCGACAATGAAAGCACCGCCGCCGAATCGCGCGACGAGCCCGGTGCTAATGCCTCCACGAACGGCGAGGACGAAATCGTAGTGGAAGAAAATGGCGAAGTCAAGATCAAGAATAACCAATTAACCATCGACTCTCCATCTCGACAAAGTCTCAGCGCAAAGGAAATCGAAGAGCTGAAACAGTCTGGCCTTGGTTCTGGCAAGGAAATTATCGCCAAAATCATGCAATCGCATTCGCATCTGGACGAGAAGACTGCCTTTTCCCTGTCCAAGTACATATTGCGAAAGCGAAAGAAATATCTCAAGCGATTTACGATATTACCGCTAGACGTGACAGCTTTGGCAACGTGGGTCGTAAATGAGAAGGATGCAAGCAGGACGATGGAACTCAGAGAAGAACACTTGGGATTGATAAATTGCTGGTCGAATGTACATTGCTCGTCTACGTTTGGCGGATTAGATGATATACTCGGCGAACCAGTTGGTCGTTGGCTGATAGTGGACGACACGGGCGGGCTGATAGTAGCATCATTAGCAGAGAAGATGGGCTTACTACAGCCCTACGATGAAGAAGCAGAAGCAGAGGAAGAAGCAGAGGATACCAAGGAACTCCCAGAGTCCAACACAGATGCAGCCGCTCCCCAGACACCAGCGGCAAGAGCAGCTTACATCCGACCAGACGAAATCCACCAGACCTCAACCTCCAACACCCTCACCCTCCTCCACCCAGCCACGCAACCAAACCTCTCCCTTTTAGCAAACTTCGGCTACGACCCGTCCTCCTCCTCACCCACCACCCTCGCCCAAGCCCATGCTCATCCGCTCCACACCCACCTGCACACCCTCTCCTTCCTCCAACTCCTCCACCCAGAACTCGACACAGCCTACACCACGCCGCCACCACCACTAACCGCCGACGACCTGGCAAGTATGAAAACCTCAAAACGTTCAACCTACCATCGCAAAAGGCGCAGATATGAACGAACTAGACGCGTAGTCGATCAAGCGCGAGCAGGCGGATTCGATGGGCTGGTGATTGCGACGAGTACGGAACCGATTGGCATTTTGGATCGAACGGTGCCGTTGCTGAAGGGTGGCGCACAGGTCGTGGTGTATAGTCCGTATGTGGAGCCGTTGGTTGAGATTGTGGATGCGTATAGTAGCGCGAGGAAGGGGGCGTTCATGTCTGCTATTGCTACTGCATCTACTACTATCCGGACGACAGGAGCGCCGCTGATGACAACGCAAACAGAAGACATGGACATGGAAAAGTCAATGTCGGATATCACAACCGCCCTCCTAGCGAATAAAGACGACTTCCCACTCGATCCACGCCTCCTCCTCGCGCCGACGTTACAGACGGCCAGGGCGAGAGAATGGCAGGTCCTTCCCGGTCGCACACACCCTGTGATGACGAGTAAAGGAGGTGCGGAAGGGTATGTCTTCACAGGGACGAAGGTTGTGCCTGTCGAAGGGAGGGTTGAGGCGAGAGGGCGGTTTACGAAGAAGAGGAAGGTGGATAATGGGGCAGGGGTTGTGGTAGGTGAAGATGATGAAGGTGATGGTGGCGGGGTGAGGTTGGGATAGTGTGGTTTTTTGGATACTGGATCGGGGAAGAGAGATGGTGCGATGTGGAGGATGTACATTGAGATTGCTGAGTATCTATTTCGGCTCTCAGGACCAGTGTCATAGTGGTAACACAGAGAAAAATACTGCGTCTAACATTTCACAAACTAGTATTCTGTACGGTCGTCGCTCGTTGGTCGTCGTCGTCTATCACCGAACTGAATCAGTATGGCCATTACAGAACCAATCCACCATTTATCGGTCAATATACATGAAAGAGCACGATCTCTCGATTCTAGTGATGTCCTGAACCTAGTCCTATTACAAAATCTCGAGATTCTGCTTGAATAAAACCTTCCAAGCTAAGGATCTTGATTTGATTAGAGAAAGGTCTATCATGATGGTGAGGTAAGCACGCTAAACTTGCTGGCCTTTTTTGGTTCGAAGACTTGGGATTGACACTTCAGCCATATAGTTTGCGAGATTTGGCTGACTATTAGGCAGCTTCATGGTAAGAAACACAGATTGGTACACTGAACACATTATATCCAAAGCACAGTCGATGGCGCTATGCGAAAATAGCGGTAGTGGAGTGGTTTGGTGGTAGTAATGGTGATAGTGAGACAGATTACATTGATTAACTTTATACTATAAGCATTGGTGCTTCAGCTACCCCGGGCAATCACATCATCCAATTTGAGCTTCTTTCTATCCTTAGTGCTCGTGTCTGCTTCCCCAGCCATTGTAGCAGCCGTTGACGAGAGCGTGGAGCTGAACAGGCTCGATAAACACAGGAACTTCCTACGTCTTCTCACGAACAGTCCCAGAGTCTTGCAATCAAGGGCATCAGTCAGTTATAACACCAAACTGACCACTCTTGAAGCATCTCAGCTGGGCTACCTGCTGTAAAGCGGCAGCAAGTCCGAAGCATACAATGTCTACCAAACATCAGTGGCCACGCTGCCACACGTTCAATTGATAACATACCGGAATGTCATGAGTTTTGACATATTGCTTCGCGACCATACCGATCGGTTGTGACAACTGTGTTTGATTAAGACCAACTTCGGTTCTTAACGCCTTTTGCACTTCTTCCGGGGTGGCGGTAATGTTGGCAGCATAGAGTTTCTCTAGGAGGTACGTTAACGTCTTGTCCTGCAGTCTATCGTGCTCCCTGTCCTCCTTGATCATTTGAACCACCGATTGAAATTGTGCAGTCAGCTTCTGCAGAATCGCATCCTGTTCCTGGTCGTGCTTGCGACCTGCTTCAATCTGCTCTTGCATCTGTTGGAGTGTCTCAATCATTTTCTTGTTCACGTCTTGGTCAGATGTGCCTGGAGCAGCCGTGGCGACTGCTGGAACGACCGTAGCAGCAACTGAAGCTGGTGCGGCGACTGTTACAACCGATGGTGTGGTCGAAGCTGACGATTTGCTTGTGACTTTTTCAAATATCCCTGCAACTATACTACCTCCAGCCACGCCGAGAAGGCCGACAAGCACTTGTCCCCAGCCGAACTTTCGACGCTCCAATTGGTAAGCTGTAGTAGTGATGTCCAGCTCATGGTCGGAGATCGGAGCCGCGACGATGAAGACGGCGATGAAGAAAGCCGTAGAAGTGGATAGGAGTGCTAGACGCATTGTTTTTTTGCAGTTGTGCTGATGTGTGAAAGCTGTTTGTTGAGTGAGTGATCTGTTCTTGAAATACCAGGAGCAGCACTTCGCGATAGATATTTATGTTGAGAAATCTAGACCAGCAGAAGATCAATATAATGGCAGCATCATACAGGCTGCATCCTTACCTAGATAGCACATATCAATTCATCGATCTGCGGATAATTAGAAGAGATCTGCACCGACCAATGAATGATCGTCCCAAATGATGTATGAGGTGGCAGATGCATATAATGATAAGTTCCAAGAGTGTGAGTGCATGTTGAACAGGGGAAGCAGAAAGACCGTATTAAAAGCTCCTCAGATACATCGTTCAAGGATGAAATAGCAGCGATATACAGCTGTCTGAAGCCCTGTCGAAATAACGTTGACCTGGCATAGTTCAGACGATGAGATCTGTTGAAGAGGTAGTCCTTCATAGAGTGCGATATGATGATCTTCTTGGAGCTTAACAATGGAGGCGTTAGGAGCAAAACCCAGTCAAGCGAATGGGCAGCGAGCTATCGAGAGTTGATGTCCTCGTAATGGAAAAACTGTCAACGTCAGTTGATGGGTGGTCCTGTGGACATCCAGCCTGTGAAGTCCATGCTGCATTTGATGGTCATGTGTTACAGTCGCGAACAGCTCGCCCGTCGGTATGGAGCATATAAAACCGTCAAATAAATTGAATGATGAGCAGAGCCGCTCATGTATATAGCCGCGGGTATTGATTGAAAAAGCTAGATATCGAATGCAGGTACGTTAGGGGCAGACATTCGTACAGCGGGACTTGATAGCAGAGCGCGATACTGATTCACGACGATAGCTGTCAGAAGAGGCCTCTCGTACCAGTCCAAGGCTCTAGCGAGGCAGGCTGTTTCATCGCACAGTATCTTGCTCGTGCCGTAGGTCCCATACGAAATCATGCTAGCGACCAAATAGCGATGATGACTGAGAGTCTCAACATCGATCCGTCAAAGCATCAGCAAGAAGCAGCGTGGCGGTTGAAACCTATGACGACTGATGACAAAGAATGATGAGAGAAGGCGCAGAGAAGGACGAGAGGGAAACATTCATTCTTCTTGGGTGTTTCCTATGTTTTTGTTGGGGATGTCAGCTGGGTCGTACTTGCCTTCCTCAGCAAGTGGCAGGAAGCCACGCCGACACAGCTAACGGAAACAACACCATGAAACTCACGCCAGTCCGCGATGACTATGTTGCTCACGTTAAATCATTGAGTTGACCGTTCATGCAATGCAGAAAAGTACTGTCAGCCAGTGCTAAGGCCTTCATTCACACACGGCTTCTCCTTGATGACACACATCGATTGGTCTCATGCACACTACTGATTCTACAACTCAGCCACGTCTGTAGGAGGAACAAGGTGGTTGTAGTTGCTAAGTAGTTGCCTAAGGGAGGACGGAACGTTGCGGTAGCGGCACGCTTGGTGTTTCAGCCAGCCACGACACGTCATGAGGGGGTGCTTGACCAACTTCTGTCGATCCATGTATATCTTAGGTGTAGTTTGAAACACCTTGAACTGTGCTATACGTATCACACCAAGAGGAGTGGCTGAGTTCGTCGTGCCTGGTGATCGCGCCTTGCATAATAATCTACTTCTAAGCCTGCTAGATCTATAATACTGTATCCCGAGCCCATTATTAAATCAGGACCTTATTACTCTATATATACTCCTCTCGTTCCTCGCACTGTAACAACCTCAAAGCACCATTCACATCTATACAGTCATGACGTCACCAACCCTCCAAGTCAACCTAGTGAACGCCTGGCCAACCACCGGTGTCTACGCCTTCATAACCGGCCTCGCCCTCGACAACAACAACGCACTTTTCCTCCTCCAAGCAGATGGCCGAACTCCCTACTATCCCACCTCTCCATCTTCCATCGGGTCACCACTCCAAGCCAACTGTGCCATCGCCCTCGGCGCGCCCGGCTCCACCACCACAGTGACAATCCCTCATCTCGCCGGTGCTCGCATCTGGTTCTCCATTGGCCAACCCCTCGTCTTTCTACTTAACCCTGGACCAGCCCTGGTCGAACCGAGCGTCTCGAACCCAAGCGACCCGAGTATAGGAATTGAATGGGACTTTGCCGAGCTGACATACAACTCTGGGCAATTGTTCGCCAACATCACATATGTGGATTTCGTATGTTTGCCTATTTCGCTGACACTGACAAGTAAGAATGGTGGTGCGGCGCAGCATGTTAGTGGCATGCCGCATGGATCGCGAGGCACGGTATGTGATGCGCTCAGAGCACAAAGTGCAGCCGATGGTGAGCAAGGATGGGCGTCGCTAGTAGTGCCAGGTGGGATTCCTGAGCAAGGCGCGTACTTGAGAGCGCTGAGTCCAAACAACGGGATTGTCACTAGTGGCGGACAGGCATTCAAGGGCTACTATGAACCTTACGTGCAGCAGGTCTGGCAGAAATACACCGGCACTGGACTGAGTGTCGATACACAAGCTCAATGGGGAGATGTACAAGCAGAAGTCAATGGAGGAAACAACTTACTCACCTTTCCTTCTGGCATCACCTATGCACAGCCCAGCACAGCGGATATTTTCAGCTGTAGTAGTGGCTCATTTGCCGCCAGCTCGAATATCGAACAAGGTGCGATAACTGCAAGACTTGCTGCTGCGTTCAACAGATCGACATTGCTGGAGACGAATGAAGTGCCCGGAAATGGAGTATATTATCAGAATGCGATCACGAACCATTATTCAAGAATCGTGCATCAGACAAACTTGGATGGAAGAGGTTATGCGTAAGTCTTGTGGCAGTTCCACTGAGCAACTGACAGGATATTGCTAATCACATTGATTTCAGATTTCCTTTCGATGACGTTGCGCCAAATGGTGGGCAAGACCAGAGTGGTGCTGTAATGGATGGGAACCCCGACGTGCTCACGGTGACTGTTGGTGGTGTTGAGGCTTATGCTTGATGATGTAGCAAGTACAGCCATATTCCGCTGGATATTCGTCCTAGTCATTTCGTATGGAATTGTTGATAAGTGAACTTTCGCTAATGCGTAGAGACTCGACGCTGAGGCGTGCTACCTTGTTGATTGGAAGGATCACCAGTTGTCGGTACCCACGTATATTGCTGCGTGGATTGCGAAAGCTATTTACCCGCCTGAACAACATCCAAACTTTCTTGCCGTGGTATGATATAGTGACTGCGGACGTTGCCCGCGGTAGTTCGTTGATGTGATGTGACGGGAAGAAGGCAGCAGGATGATGCGAGATTGGTGATCAGGTTGAATGCAAGACCGTTATGTGTGACTTCTGATCGCTACAGACACGTACAGACGCCGACACGAGGCGCATAGTGAGAAGGACCCCGCAACACGCGAGGGACAGGCCCCAGCTCCATGCGAAGCCATCCAGTCATTTCGAAAAAATCCATGCCTAGATAAATCATTGAGCAGAAATGTCAAATCGGCGTACGCCGTAGAGTACGGTCAAATGCTACGCCGGGAACATAATTAGCATCCAAGCTCATCGTAATCATAAAGAGAGGTCCACACAACGGAGGGATGATAAACAAACCATTCTTCTCGAGTAATTTTCTCCAGAAACAAGCGAATAAGCGAGCAACCGATTGATATGGGGATAATGTGGCAGACTAACGACCAAGCCAAAGCTAAAGCTAGACGTTTTCTGTCGTTGTCTTGGACAGCCTCAAGCGGAGTTTATCGATCTCCATTCGACCACTGAAAGCCTGCAAACTGCATCTTTGGAGTGAGAACGAAGACTGAATTTGGTGTTGCAGAGGTCGATGCTGAGCAGAGAAATCCTACAGGAGTCTTTTTGACGCTCCAGCTCGGCAATCTGGAGAGAACGGTCGATCTGTACTCGATCTGATCACAAGGGCAAAAATTGATGTCGACACTGTTTTCTTACTGCGCCAAAGTTACGCTAAGGAAGAAAGCTTTATCCGTCGTATCGATGAGCTAGCCTTAAAGGGTTAATGGTCGCGGCAATACATCGGACGCTGTTGCGTATAGAGTTAGAACACCGTGAAATCATCTAGGAGATCGTGCTAGCTTTTAGGGAATGAACCGGCTGAACCATCGGATTTGGCTTCGAGCTCTAGAGTGCCAATCATTGCTCGAATAAGAGATAACGCCGAGTGGCCTTATCGCTCTGGGCTCTGACACACGTGAACGCCACGAAGAAGCTCAGACAAAGATTTTCCAGACGTCGAAATTTGCAACTTAGTTCTTTCTGACGCCGGTAACCTTTGCGTCAGGACCGCACAACTGTGACGAGACTTGAAACGACCTCGGCCCATACTAGCATCTGCATGATGGCCCACCTTGCTGTGGACCGACTTCGAAAAAAGAAGCCCGATGACCTGGTAAAGCGCTTCAACGTCACAAGCCTCCCGAAAGGCTTGTTCAAGCCACGTTCCCGGATGTTACCGTTGTGTTCAGCCAGAAAGGCTCGTCTGTTTTTCCGAGACCGTATGTCGGAGCGTTTTACCGCAAAACAGAACAGAAATATACAATCACGTTGAAGAGCGTAAGCAGAGCTGTCCTTCGCGTGTGGTGTGTGTATAGCCAGTCTAGGGGTCCCGACTCCTTCTCCATAAGCTGGTGGCGATTGGTTTTCGTCACATGGTTAGAGCTAAGCAGCTGAAAACCCCACGTTATATGCACGTTGTCTTTGACGAATTGACATCAAGGCAGCACTCCACAAATATGCTTGCTCCAGTTGGCTCTGCTCCACCTGCAGATTGGTGGGATTGGGATTGGGATTGGGATTGGGATTGAGATTTGTCTACGGGCGATGCCAAGTCTTAGTCCAAAAGCGCTAGACGAGATGTCTCCTGCTGACTCTCCTTCCTCACCACCAGCGGATACGACCAACCAGATTGCCCATGGTATGGCTATGATACTGGGGCGATGCTATCATTCGTTGTGGTTGCTAGTATTCGCCCGTTGGTAACTGCCGCTGGTGTTCCTTCGTCTAGCTTGGCGCTTCCAAGCGTGATTGATGCAGCTATTTTGACTCTTGGTAGCTGCACACGAAAACCAGTTACGTACTAGCAGAAAGACTACACACTACACCCCGCATCGCTGTACATTGTCGCCTCAACTCTGTTCTCGTGGTCTTGAATTGAAGAGAAGCTTAAAGCTGCCCATCATTCGTCTTTTATATTTGCTTCTTACATGCTGACCATCGACATCAATCCCTTGTGGTTGTCCTTTGAAAGATTATTGTCTCGTGGTCTCCACGAGTTGCAAGGCTTTAATTTCATTGTGATTCCTAGTTCTGTAGATGGCTGAAAGGTACGTAAGTCTGCTGCCAGGTTGCATATTGATATTTCGTTGACAATACGTATCCACAGAACAAGTAGACGAGCAGCAACCAGACTACTACAAGCACAAGAACAAACTCGAGCAGAATCAGAGAGGCGGCAACAGCGATCGCCATCATCACACAGCACCGACCACACAAGCCAATCATCGCCATCGCCACGTCCGATAGTCTCAACACTCGACCTCGCAGAGTGGACAGTACCATGTCCATACTGTGGAAATGATTGTCCAGGTATTGTGCCTTGCTGCGACGCTTGGCGGAATCATTCAGATTACGTGCAATTATGGACAGCATTGGCTAGTATTCGTAATGAATTTCGAAGAGGAACGCCAGAACGGATCGCTATAGACATGTGGATGGAAGTAGATGAGTATGAGCATACAGCCGCGGAAGGTGGTCGTACCCAAGAGGAGAGGCAGCGAGCAGTAGCAGCATGGTTAAGATTAGAAGAAATAAGAGAAAGGCTCGAGGACGACCATCCTGTCTCGAGAGCGATGGACAGGTGGCTAGACAATGCCGGCGCTTCTTCCGAGGACGAAGAAATGAATGGCACGTGAGGCTTGAACGTAAAC
>Ga0160427_10002510_pt1 | contig 11040 bp, 18 predicted proteins | sample SolpanmetagenomL_FD_108194 | JGI IMG/M metagenome (GOLD analysis project Ga0160427, IMG submission 108194) | Solar panel surface microbial communities from Lawrence Berkeley National Laboratory, California, USA - L | ecosystem: Engineered > Built environment > Solar panel > Unclassified ...
CCTGTGTAAGGTCCACTTAATATACTGGATAACGTCTGGTTCGCAAGCTTCTTCACGTAGGCTCGTGGCCTGTTGTTGGTAGCGCTGACTGTCGAGAGCCGAACATGGGTTGGGTCTGCCTTCAAGTGTTCGCCGACTTTGGCGACAATCTGATCGTAGGACATTTTCTTGCTCAGCTCTAGAATGAAATGGCCCTCTTCAACATCTGGTGCGCTGCGGTCGCTAAAGTTGATTGAGACCTTGTTAAGGAGATAGTCGTAGTACTTGGGTGGATCAGCATAGTTGCCAGTTTGTGTAATGGCGTTTATCCTAAACATAGTCAGCAATTTCTTCTAGGGTAATGGATAGATTGACCCACTCGGATTCTGAAAGGACTTGAGTGAAGCACACTATGTCCCCATCCTGTAACTCGGCTGCCGCGAACGTTGCCTTGACGGTCATAGGTTCGATCATATTCGCTTTGATTTCCTTTTTCTGTGTTAACTTCATTCAGAAACGACGATGGAGCAAGTGCGTACCTCATAGAGCCTCAGCTGAGTTCCAGCAGGCCAACCCATTCGCTCAAGGATCAACGGTCCAAGCTCGGCAATTTTCTTGTGCTTGCCAATGTACACGTGGCCTTGACCAAGCAAAGTCTGCTTCTCGGCATCGAAATGCTTCAAAAACAAGAGAATTGGCTTTGAGGATGACTGTAAGTTTGAAACTGCACCGATCTCTGCCCAGTCAGGCTCGCCATCTGGCTTCCTTGTCGCCGTTTCGATCCACATTCTATATGGAACCTTGGCTTGGAGCTTGATACAAGCTTCCTCAAGGGTCAGACCTGGCCAAGCCATGGGCACATCCGGTCGAACAGTATTGTTTTGTCTGCCCACTAAGCCCCAAGGCCTAATGAGATCCTCCTCAAGGTCCATATCAGTGGCGATCATTCTGTTGAAGTCCTCCATTGTCATGCTTTTCAGTAAGCGGTATGTCTTGGGTGCTGAAGGTGAGTTTGCTGCCACTTGGTTAGGCTGTGGGAAGATGTCAAAGCCTTGGTGAGCGTTGAAGTTGCGATCCGAGCCGACAGTGAGGCTGAGGTACAAGTGCGCTTCTTCCTTCTCCTTTCTCCTTCGCTCGGCTTCCGCACGCTCCTCGTTCAGCTTCCTACCTGCGCGATCATTAGTAAGCGGCAAGAGTAAGACCTTTCTTCAATGCAACATACCGAGATGAGAAGGAATATCTGGCTCACGGATGTCTTGCAACACTGTGTCAAGCCTGCTTTCTCTGATGTAGACAAGCATATATGCGCTCATGAACCTTTGTTTTGACCAGGTCCGCGTGTATGGATTTCGCTGGCCGCTGTAGCCATTGGGTAGAGTCTGGAATTCGCCGCCAAAGTTCTCTTCCATAGCCTCTTTGTTCGTAGCTTTAGTCACCCTGTCGTCGTCAAACTTATAGAATTGGCCACCTTTGGTCGGTTTGAGGAAAGCGTAGTAGTGGCCAGCATTCAGGTCGCCGCTGTGTACCAAGACTCCATGGAGATGATAGATATACGATTCCGATCGATCGGCGCTTTCCGAAAGATAAGGTGATGCGTCCCAAACCTCTGGAAACTCATAGCGATCGTAGACTTTGGTCATTGCATCAGCCATGAAGTTATATTCGAACCGCTTGAGCTGCAAATGTAAGACTGGCGGAAACTTCTCAAAGATGACTCCTTTGCGGGCGTCCTGAAGCCCAAATCCTTCTGCGAAGTATTTGTTATCGCCGTCCATGGTTTCGACCTGAACGTAGTCCCTGAAGCTCTCATCTAAAGTGTTGTTCCCCCGCACGTTCAACTGAATGTCCCAGTAATCTTCCGGCCTTGAAGACTCGTAATCGACGTCGATGCAGGTGATGTAAGTCTTCATTGAGCCAACAAAAAGCTCCGGAAGAGCCCTTTCCGCAGGGGTGCCCTTCATCCTGGTCTCCATTCGTTCCATCAATATGCGCGATAACTCCTGTACATCTTGCTGTTCAAACACCTGCCTGGATTCCCAGCCGAATGATGCAGTTAGTTCGTTTGTTGATATTGCCGCGTCGGCTGTTTGGAGCTGGTAAAACAGCCTTTGCAGCGCCCACGCGCTATTTTCGCGCACATCGGTTTCGCTCTCCGTGGGAATCTGGTAAATCGCCTGCACAATATGAGCAGATGTTTCTGTTTTATCTCAAGCCGAGGACTTGCTCACCTTGCGGAACGCATTGGTAAAATACAGTGACTGGAGAAGAGAGTTTAAGTAACAGGTAGCGCCTTGATTCTTAAGCCCGACCATTCCTGTTTCCTTCTTCGAGTCGTAGCTAAAGTCATGTCAGTGTGTCATCGCATTGATTGACCTGCCATCTTACTTGAGGAAACTGTGCCAAAGAACTCCAGTGGGGTCTTTGACGACCCGGACATACGCAGTCATGTTGGCAGCGTCGCCTTCGATCAAATGTCTTCCATCGGTGTTCCACTTTCCCGAAGTTAACTTTCGAAGCTCACAAAACCTGGTGAAACCCCAATCACCCTCTTCCTTTGTAAACCTGTGATTTGCTGTATGCGTTTCGTAGATCGACGGGTCGTTTGGGTTCCACAAGACCAACACAAACTGGACGCAGGCATACCAGTTTTCGGGTATGGTATCCTCGTCGAAACCGTGCTCAAGGTAGAACGATGCGAAGTCAGGCTGGTTGCCGTACGGAAAGAAGAGAACTCTCCATGGTGAACCTCCACTCTCGAAAACAGGGCCATGCTCTTTCTTGCCTAATTTGCTCCATCCGGTGATGTTCCATGTGTGTACATTCTCGGCTTCTGTTTCTAGGTCGGGGATATCAGGAAGGAACTTCTTCTTCATAGCTTCGTAGTTGTCCGCAAGCGGTGGAGGTTCCTGCCCATCCATCGAGTCGTCCACAGTGATGTCGGTAACGTCGTGCTTTTCATCGAAATCGGGCTCGGGTTCCGACACCGTCAAGTCGATATCGGTGATTGAGTGCTGTAACAAATCAGCTCGGAGCTTTGCGCTAAGAGGATAGTGAGACTGTGGGAGAAGTCACGTACTGGATTCATGATTGCGGCGTTGCGAGACTTCAACCAGCGTCTGCTGAATGAGACCTAATGCAGCTTCGAGTTGTCAGCTAATCCGAGGACCAACGGAGGAGCTGAGAGGGGCGCCTACTAAACCGTGTGAAGGTGGAGGAAGGAGGAAAGGAAGGAAGATGTATTAAACAGCGCCCAACATAAGCGGTGGGCAGCAAGATAAGCCAGCAGGTACTATGCGATACTCGATATGCAGAGACGCCGAATGAAGCAAAGAAGAGAAGAAGACGGCGACGAGCTGAAGGTGATGTAGCGGGCAGGCAGGCCAGCAGGAGGAGGAGGTGACAGGACAAGTTCGGATGGCTCGTCTCGTCGTCAGTGTCTGTTTCGCCATTGGTTCTGTCGTCATCGCAAACACGTTCCTAAACGGGAAACAACAACCAACAGTGACCTGCAGGCTCTTTCCACCTCAGCTCTTGTCCCCGGTCTTGCTTGTCTTCTGCGCAAAAGGATCTTATATCAGAGTAATAGTTGCAACTGAATCTTTAACAAGCGATGGCTGGCTTCGCTACATCGAACGAGTGTCTTCTGTGCTTGAGTACAAATAAGAATACCGTATAAAGAACACCATCACTATGTTGCAAAACTCTTCACAGACGGCGGCACGTCTCATGAGCCGTCGGATACGTGGTACTCTGTTTGCTCCGGATAGCGTGCGATACGCCTCAGGCCACCAAACATCCCCCTCCTGGCGTCCTGCCAGTGCTCTCGACGAGTAAGTGGTCCATATTCCGTGATATAAAGGTTTAGAATCCAACGTAAACCAGATGGGTGGAGAAAGAAGCCAGACCTATCAGCCTCAGGCAATTGACTGTCTTCGGGCGGTCCCTTACAGAGTCACGACTGATCAGTTCTGGGAATTATGTTCGAACTGAACTACCGACAAGGTATGTGTTTCGCATCGGTCAAGCAGAACCACGACGACGCTCAAGAAGATTACAGGATCGCGCACAGACTTCGCGATATGCAAACCTTGCCATACGTCGTCATCACAAACTCGCACATGTCTCATGTGTACAACATGTACCTGCAGGCTTTCGACACCTTGCGGCGAATACCCGAAATCAAGACTGTGGACGACAACGACAAAGCTTGCCAGGTCATCCAAGAGATGCTTCAAGAGCACCTGAGCGTGATACCCCGACTGGTCATGGGCATGCTAGAATGTGAATCCTTCATGGAGCCTGAAAGCATGGACAAATTCATGAACACGCTGCTCAAATCCGTAAGTCTGCCTCGTGCCCCAGTCTCGCGACACGCGTAAAGACACTAATCGCACACCCAAAACTGCCCGTAGCGCATCTCCCGCCGCGTCATCGCCGAGCAACATCTCGCGCTCACCGAAACCTTTCACTCGCCTTGGCACTTCCCTAACGCCAAGCCCGCCTCAGACGACGTGACCGAAAGCATCGGTGAAGTCTTCCTACGCTGCAATGCCAAAGAAGTCGTCGAACGCTGCGCCAGCGCCGTACAGCAGCTCTCGCGCCAGCTCTACGGGCCCGACGCGCCCCTCCCCGAGGTGAAGATCCAAGGCCACCTCGACGCCACACTAACATACATCCCCTCGCACCTCGAGTACATCGTCGGCGAACTCCTCCGCAACTCATTCCAGGCTACAATCGAGCACCACAACGATCGCCACCGCCGTAACCCCACCGCGCGGCCCCCGCCCATCGAAGTCCTCATCTGCGAAACCCCGCAACACGTCATCTTCCGCATCTCCGACGCCGGCGGCGGTGTCCCACAAAACGAGCTCCCACACCTCTGGTCCTTCGTCAACGGGCCCCGACGCACATCCTCCCGCATCGAGAACCTCACTCAAGTGCCCCAGCTGGCCGCGACGCTGCAGGAGTTCAACCTCGACGGCGGCGAATCCACGACACTGCCGCGGAGCGACCGCGACGACAGGTCGCTCAGTTCATTGAGCGGGCGCCCGCCGACGCTGAGGCTGGGCATCGGGCTGCCGCTCAGCCGCGTGTTTGCCGAGTATTGGGCTGGCAGTCTCGAGCTGCACAGTTTGGAGGGGTATGGGGTGGATGCGTTCCTGCAGATCCAGAAGCTCGGAACGAAGAACGAGCAGCTTAGTACGCGCGCGGCTATGGATGCTCTGTGAGTTCTATAGGGCGGTGGTTTGGGAGGAGGTTCAAAGGGGTATTGGAATATGTCTTTTTTGGGCCGTGTTGGATTCACCGACGCGGCATCAGACATTAGACCTTCCCTTGTTTTGCACACAAGTGACAAGGGCGATTCAGGCGTTACTCGTATCTCGACAAAGCAAACTATTAGGAAGCGAGATGCATATTATTCAAACGCCATTATCCAAGTTGTGTCGTGTTTTATCTACATCATCCTTCCATAATTCCAGCCAGCCCATACAGCAAAGAAACGCCCTCGCCATGCTTGTGTAGTAATAACCAACGCAACAAAAAGATGAAGGAATCCTTGTCCGGCAAAGATGTGCGTAGTGAGCAAACGAAGGAAGGTGTGGAGACCAGCTCCAGAATCACAGGAGAGGCGTCAAAGCTGCAAAGGAGACTGTCTGCCCATCATACTTGTGGCCAGCGAGACCTCAATCCCTCAACCCATCGTCCATAAAGCACATCCGCAAGCTGTTTGTTATGCTCAAGGCCAGCGACTGTTTGACCTGGGAGACCATTCAGCGGCCGCTCCTGTGATTGCGGAACCTGGCTGGATTGTCGGTGCCGGTGGTTCTTCAGGTGAGGGTCGGGTTGCGATGGACCGAGCTTGTTCTGCTGAGGCGTGTTTGGCGTAGATCCGGGTAGCAGCAAGCTAGCGAGTTTCGGCTCACTCTTCACCTTCTCCAGTATGAGTTTCATCAGCAGGAACTCACCGTCTGGATCCAAAGCGTCCAGCGCTGCCCAGGCTTGTCCAACTTTGGACATGGCCTCCCGTTGAGACTTATCTGCCGTTTGTGAATATAATTCTTGCACCGCGGGGTCGATTATCTTTGAGAAGACCTTCCGCCCAACCTTGGCCTCCTTGCTAGGCGATCCTGATGAAGGGTGTTTGTTTTCGCTCGGTGCAACTAGGGTGGTCGGAGAGTCATCCGACACCCTCCGAAAGGGTCGGTCGTTTGCATTGCTATTTCCGAAGCTCATATCCAGCGCCAACGGCTGCTTCTGGGCGCTCACGCGTCTCACACGAGGCGAGACCTTTCGTGCTGTATTTGAGACCTTTCTCGCCGTTGCAACTGACGGGTTCCGCTGTCGAATCGGCCTAATCGTTTCGGGAGTTGGTAAAAGTGGATGCGAGGGCCTCGTGAGGCCAGGCGGTGGTCCTAGTGGTTTCGATGGAGTCGTGTTTAGGTTAAGTTGACCCATCATCTCCGACGGCGGATCGTACTGGGAGGGTAGTGGTCCTGAGGTTTTGCGTTTCTTTATGGTGTGGTTCAAGTAGGCCATTGTCGAGGCCTTGATGGTATCGAAAACCCAGTCATCATCGTCGTTTTCAACAGAAGGCATATCACGCCTGCACAGACATTAGAACCCTCACACCATGAGCATAGTGGCATGACTTACAGTGTCTCCTCGTAAAATTTCGGATGCGCCGGTAATGCAGATTTTGCTTGTAGCATCTGTCTTGATTCCACCAGATGTTGCAAACCTGACACACGGCCAGCTTGCTTTATGAAGCGATGTTGTAGAAGCTCCTTCGCTGTAGGCCGCTGTTGGGGATCTTTCACTAGGCATGCTGCGATGAAGCTCTTGAGATCCCTACTAAAGTTGCCTTGTAGTCGCGGTGGGGGAGATTTCGGTATTTGGAACAGTGCTTTCATCGGATGAATCTCTGCGTTCGGAGGTTCCCCCTTGACAAGCTCTATAGCCGTGATGCCCAGAGACCATATGTCCGCTTTGTAATCATATCCGGCTTCTTGAATCACCTCTGGAGCCATCCAAAAGGGTGTTCCGACAAAGGTGTTACGTTGCGATTTGATGTTCGTTAATTGCGCAGCCACTCCGAAGTCTGCAATCTTGACCTTTCCCTTGTGTGAGAGGAGGATGTTGGCGGCTTTAATGTCTCTATGGATCTTTCCTGTGGAGTGAAGGTAGTCGAGTCCCAGAAGTAACTCTCTGCATAGGATGGCTGTGTTTGACTCGTCGAACGGCGCTATCCTCACCTGCGGCGATTTAGCGTATGGACTTGTTCAAGCTGAAGAATACTCACGAGGTCTAGACAGGATCCTCCACCAAGATATTCCATGACAATCCATAGCTTCGTCCCTCGCACAAAGCTCGTAATGTATTGAGTCACATAAGGGCTTGCGCATGCGCTGAGCAATGAGATTTCCTGTTGTATGTCGCGGATATCATCGTCGGTGCCGTCAAGGTCGATCTGGGGCTTGTTCAGCATCGTGTATCAACCTTCTTCGTAACATGTGCTGTAATTACCAGCTTAAGTGCCACAAGCTCTCCAGACTTCTTCTCGATGCCCTTGAATACGACCCCAAAACTCCCACCTGGAAGCCGTTTAGTGAAATCGCAGACAGACCGAATGAAACGTTCAACGTACTGCCTAGCTCTTCGAGAACCTGGTAACAGGAGGAAGGATCTGTCATAGCTGTCCAATGTGCATGCGTGACCAGACGATTGATGGTCGTGCTTCACTTCCAAGAAATGGCAGCGATTCGTTCATTTGTATCAAAACAGATGACGACGCGGTTGCCAGGGTCTTCGTCTTCACAACGTTCGACCTTGGCAGCGGCGGAGCGTGGCGGATCCACCCAACCTCCGCTTCCCCGGATTCGTGCACGCTTCGGGACGACAGGCGTGTGATGAGTGCGTGTGCAAGAAGACAACAATACGATGCCGCTCTCACAACGTCTTTTACTGACATGTGTTCGGACTCACCACTGCAAGTTGGAGATCAACATCCAAACCCCTCAAAGTAACAAACAGTGCGCGCCTTGTCAGCTCCCTGTAGCCTGTAGGCCGCATCAGGACATACAGCACGCGCGTTAAACCCAGCGGAGATTTTGTACATAAATAAAAAGAGATGATTGCGGAAGAATAACATTCGCTTAAGATCTGGTAAACTCATTATTGTACGATCGACGCACAATTCATACCTATCTCTCCTCGTACATGGGAATATTTCCCGTTCTAGGCCGACAAACCCAATGGCAAAAAGCGAATTCCATGCAGACTCGCAGCAACTGTTTCACCAACCGAGCAATGCGTGACCGGTCGTATGAACCCACTTCCGCAAAAGGGCGAACGAGAATGGAAGGTTGCGGGACGCTGAACTTGTCGTGGATGACGTTGCCGTAGCTAGCGCGCTTTGGGACGGGATTGGTGTGCCAAGTGTGGCTTTAGATGTGGTGGCAGGTTTCTGCGTAGGATCTGTTGTTAGTGATGGCAACAGAAATGTAGACGCGCTTGTCTCTTCTGCAACACTTGATGTCGTGTCTGGCGGGAAGGTTGTGCTTGCATTAGACTCCAAGGAAGCTGTGTCTGATGCTTGAGACGTGGTGTCGCTTGGTTGTGAAGAATATGAAGACGTCGTTGTGTCCATCTCCGAGCTCATGGATTTACTCGACATAGGTACAACGCTCACAGGGATGGCGCTTAAGATCGTGGAAGGAGCATCGTCGGGAATGGGAGTTGTGGAACTTACCGAAGTAGTATGATCAGTGGTTGTGGTGGCGACATCAGTAGTGGCTGTCACAGAAGGGGTGGCCGAAGTCGACGGGCTGGACGTGGATGTTGATGCACTCGAAACTTGAGTAGAGGTAGGGGTAGTCACCACCTCAGCAGTGGTAGACGCCACCGACACGTCAGAAGTCGTAGAGGTGGTCAACAGCAACGCTGTAGTTGAGGTCGTGGCTGCTTCAGTAGACGTGGAGCTGGTCGACACTCGATTAGTGGTGGCGGTGGTGGTCGGCACTTGGCTCGTCAGCACCACACTACTCGAGGTATTGGGAAAGAACGAAAACTTCGAAAAGGTTTCGCTCGAAGTTTCAGCAGACGTACTATAATTTCTGGTAGTGGTGGCTGAAGTCAGAACAGCGGGTGTGCTTGTAATCGATAAAGAAGCTGTTGACGCTGTGACAGATGGAGTTGCGCTGGACCCAGCAAAGTGCGTGCCAAGAGAAGCCAACGACGAAGAGACAGCCGAGATCACCGAACTGATGGCAGTTGAAGCCAAAGATGCTAGCGGGACTGTGCTCGTTGCAGAGGTTGATGTACTGGTGCTCACCGGCTTTTGAATGATTTGAATGCTCTTTCCACTTCCGGAGGCATCGGTGTAGTTGAATGCATATGCCGGGTTGTAGTTGGTGATCGAAACGCTCTTGACGTACATCGTGAAGGGCGCTTTAGTCAAGTCGGTATAACCTCCAGCCCATGAAACTGTGCCATATCCAGAATCGGCATCACCGCCATCCCAAATACCAAGCTGGAGTCTTGACGGACTCTGGGGGTATTGGTGAGAGTCGTTGTCACAGTCCGAGGCATACAGAGTGCGGACCACGTTTCCGTCGACAGACCAAATGATGCGCTCGGCGGTCCAGTCGACAGTGTATGTGTGGAACGCCGCCTGCGGGTTCGAAACGTCGAAGAACTGCCCACGGTCATATGCGCCAGTTACGCCTTTGCCATAGAAATTGTTTTGTCCTTTTCCAGATGACATGCCAAAATCATTGCCAGAAAACTCCCAGTCGATTTCATCAAGGTCGTCTGAAATTAAGACCGAGCTGCTAATGACTCCTTGTCCAGGAGCAACTTGCATGACAGTTTCCACCTTGCCGTACAACAAGTAGAAGTCCGTCCAGAGCTGTGGGGCGTCGAATCGCTTCGCAATTGTAAATTCGGCGCCATTCAAGCCGAAGTCTACAGTTGCGTAGTTGGAGACAATCCAGTCTTTTGGCGTAGTGGTCTGCTTGCTGAAATCTATGCTGTATGTGCTTGAAGGAAGGCCGGGATTTGGAGCACACTTACCAACACCTGTACTTTGTCAGCGGATCCTCTACGAGAAACTAGTCGATACTTACCAGCCGTGAGTGGATTACAAGTGCCCTGTGTAAACGCAGTACGAGCAGCTGCTAGTATCAGAGCCCCAACGAGGGATTTGGGAGTTGTTTTCATGATGTTTTGTCTTTTCTAAGTAAGTAATTGGACGATAAGAGAGTGAGTAAGTTAGTATTGGCGGCATTCAGTCGAGGACGAGGAGAAGTACTCTATGTGACTCGAAAAACTCGAACAAAGAGCCGTTGGCATTCGGGGGTGGCACCTCAAACAATGGATGGCTTTTGAAAGGACAAAGACGTTGCTATTCCAAGACGCATCCTGAACAATACAGCACCGAAGCTCGTCTTTCATAATGTGCACTTATTTTCTGCAGACCATGATGTAATCATCCTAACAGTGCAGTCACCGCAGATGATGCCTACAGGTTGTCGAGAGAGAGAATGTCTGCCACGACGCTTGGTAAGTGATGGCTTCTAGCGTTCGAAGTCTTGCAGTATCGTCCAAATACGCGTCCATTGCAATGAATGCGGCACTGTTCAAGTGTGTGGCGCGTAAGTTATCCAATGGCTCATGTTCAAAATCGTCATACAAAGAACGATGCCATTATAACAAAGACAGCAAAGGCAGTGAGCACTATGGAAGAACTCAGCGTCAGCTAGAGAATGCTTGCTCTCCTCGAACAAGCTGCCGCGCGTGCAACGTTGCTGCTGCTGAACAAACGAAGTGGTTTCAATGTGTTCTGATGGACGAAGGTCGACCTCGAGGCCGCCGGTCGCGCCGTCCAATCACGTCTGATTTCCCCTAACGTCATCGATATGCCTAAACTCCGACCGTCTGCGGTTTAACCCCGACAACCTTGGAGACGTCAGATCGAGTGGTTCCTCCTCGACAATTCATATAGCATCCCTATAAAAATGTGTCGCTGGTTTGCCTATGTCTCGTCGGAGGAGCAATGCTTGC
>Ga0160427_10002512_pt1 | contig 11035 bp, 10 predicted proteins | sample SolpanmetagenomL_FD_108194 | JGI IMG/M metagenome (GOLD analysis project Ga0160427, IMG submission 108194) | Solar panel surface microbial communities from Lawrence Berkeley National Laboratory, California, USA - L | ecosystem: Engineered > Built environment > Solar panel > Unclassified ...
AGCTTGATCAGCCAGTAGAGCACGGAGCGCCGCACCCTCCCCGTCGTCCTCGGCCGGTCCACCGGCCCCCGCGGGCCGGTCCGCAGACCCTAGGGCACCCGCCGCGCCGGCGCGGGACGGACGCGGCCGCTCTCCCTCGACCAGGGGGTCCCGCCGTGACACGATGGAGCGTGCCCTCGAACCCGGACGACGGATCCGGCCCCCTCGACGTCGACGCGGCCTTCGCCGAGATCGTCGCCCACTGGGGCGACGCCGCCGCGGGCGAGGCCCCGGTGGGTCCCGAGGCTCCCGCCGACGGCACGGCCCCTCCCCCCCGCACCGGCGCCGCCGGCGACGCGACGTCGCTGACGGACTCCGCCCGCACCGTCCGCCCGGCCCGGCCGCTGCCGCCCGCACCCCGCGAGGACGTCCCGCAGGTGCCGCCGGCGCGCGAGGAGGTCGACGAGGACATGGCGCTGGCCGGGCTGGACGACCGCTTCGTCCCGCCGGAGCCGCAGCCGCTGCCGCGCGACGCGGTGGGCTGGGGCGCGTGGATCGCCGTCATCGGCGCCCCGCTGTTCCTGCTCGTGGTCGCACTGGTGTGGCGCGAGGTCCCACCGCTGGTGACGGCCGCCACCGCCGTCGTGTTCGTGGCGGGCTTCGCGACCCTGGTCGTGCGGCTGCCGAGCTCGCGCGACGACGACTCCGACGACGGCGCGGTGGTCTGAGGGGCCTCGCCGGTCCGCGGCTCCTGCCCCGCGACGCGCCTCAGTCGTCGGCGGGGACGAGCAGGTCCGCCACGACCGCGAGGTGGTCCGTGGCCGCGGCCGCGTCGCCCGCCGCGAGGTCGGGCGTCACCAGAGCGGTGACGCTCAGCCGCGGGTCCACCAGCACCAGGTCGATGCGGTGCCGCGGCGCGCGGGACGGGAAGGTCGCGAACTCCGCACCCACCGCCTCCGCCGCGTCCACGAGCACGGTCGACAGGCGGCGGCGCGCCGCGCCCCCGGCCCCCTCGTTGAGGTCGCCCGCGAGGACCACCGGGGCCTCGCGCCAGGGCGAGCACGGGCCCGGCAGCGGCGCCGCCGGGGTCAGGGTGGCGGCGTGGCGCTCGCGCTCGCCCTCCTCCAGGCCCAGGTGGACGCTGCGCACGAGCACCTCGCGCGACCAGCCCTCGCCGAGCGGGACCCGCACGACGGCCTCGGCGCAACCGCGGCGGCGCACGGGCCGGCGGTCCCGGAAGCGGGGCGTGGGCAGCGCGCGGACCTGACCGGCGCGCACGTCCACGCGCGAGGCGGCGAGCACGGCGGTGCCGGCACCGGCGGTGCCGGAGGCGGCGACCCAGAGGCCCGCGTCGGCCGCGAGGTCGCCCAGGCGGTGGCCCGCGAAGGGGTGCGTGGGCACCTCCTGCAGGCACACGACGTCGGCGTCCAGCGCGGCCAGCACGCGGCGCAGGGCGCGGCCGTCGTCCTTCAGCTCGCGCACGTTGAGGCTCGCGACGCGCAGGCGCGCCGCGGGACGGGCGGTGACCACGCGCTCAGCCCCAGCCGCGGGAGAGGTCGGCCGCACCCACGAGGCCCGCGGCCGGCCCGAGCTCGGCGCGCACGATGCGCAGCTCGGGGCGGAAGCCGCGGCCGGTGAGGGTGCGCCGGTAGGCCTCGCGCGCCGGGCCCAGCAGCAGCTCGTCGGCGTCGGAGACGCCGCCGCCGACCACGACGGTGCCCGGGTCCAGGGCCGCGGCGAGGTTGGCGATGCCGATGCCCAGCCAGCGGCCGACCTCCTCGAAGAGCTCTATGGCCGCCGGGTCGCCCGCGCGGGCGGCCTCGGTGACCAGCGGGCCCGTGATGGCCTCGGGGTCGCCGGAGGCGAGGTCGAGCAGGGCGTGCGCGACGGGCGACTGCGCCCGCGCCATCTCCCGCGCCTCGCGCACGAGGGCGTTGCCCGAGGCGTACTGCTCCCAGCAGCCGCGGTTGCCGCACTCGCAGCGGTGCCCGCCCGGCACGACGATCATGTGGCCGAACTCGCCCGCGAGGCCGTAGCGCCCGCGCTGCACGCGCCCGGAGTTCACGATCGCCCCGCCGATGCCCGTGCCCATGGTCACGCAGACCAGGCGCGCCTCGCCGCGGCCGGCGCCGAAGCGGTACTCGCCCCAGGCCGCCGCGTTGGCGTCGTTCTCCACGACCGTGCGGCGCCCGACGCGGCGGCCCAGGCGCGCGCGGACCCGCCGCTCCACGGCCTCGCGCAGCGGTTCGTTGCGCCACGCCAGGTGCGGCGCGAACAGCACGGTCGCGCGCTCGGCGTCGACGAAGCCCGCGGCCCCGATGCCGACCGAGACGATCTCGTGCTGGCTCGCGAGCTCCTCGACGACCTCGGCGATGGTGTCCTCGACCGCCTGCGGGCTCTTGGTGGGCGTGTCGCGGCGCAGCTGCGCGACGACGCGGCCGTCGCCGTCGACGACGCCCGCCGCGACCTTGGTACCCCCGATGTCGACGCCCACCGCGGGCCCGTCGCCGATCAGCGCGCGGCGCGTCTGCTGCCGCAGCCGCTGCTGCAGGGCGGCGCGGCGGGGGTCGGGGGCGCGGCGGCGTGCCGAGCGGGGAGCGGCCATGGCAGGGGTCCTCGGAGTCGCTGGGAGGGGCGTGGTGCGCTCGTGCGGGGTGCTGCGCGCGTGCGGGTGGTGCTCAGGCGGTGCGGACGGTCGGGCGGTCAGGCGGTGCGGGTCGGCACGACGGTGCGGGCGAGGTCGGCCGCGCCGATGGTCCCCGCGTCGTTGCCCCGGCGGGCGGCGCGCAGGGGCGGCGGGGTGCGGTGGGTGCGACCGGCCAGGTGCGTGGCCAGGCTGGCCCGCGCCGGGGCCAGCAGCATCTCCCCCGCCGAGGACACGCCGCCACCGATGACGACGACCTCGGGGTCGAGCACGGCGCAGAACGTCGCGACGGCCTCGCCGAGCCAGCGGCCCAGCTCCGAGAGCAGCTGTGCGCAGCCCGGATCGCCCTCGGCCGCGAGCCGCGTGATCATCGGGCCGTCGACGGCGTCCAGGTCGCCGCCGGCCGCGGCCAGCAGCCCGGCGCCGAGGGGGTCGCCCGAGCGCAGCAGGTCCCGCCCCTCGCGCACGAGGGCGTTGCCCGAGACGTACTGCTCCCAGCAGCCGCGGTTGCCGCAGCCGCACGCGCGGCCGTCCGGCACCGCGCGGGCGTGCCCCACCTCGGCGGCCGCGCCGGCCGCGCCGCGCTGCAGCAGCCCGCCGGCGATGATGCCGCCGCCCAGGCCGGTGCCGACCGTGAGCATGAGGAGGTCGTCGACCGCGGCCCCGCGCTCGTCGAGGCCGCCGCCGAAGCGGAACTCGCCCCAGGCCGCCGCGTTGGCGTCGTTCTCGACGACGACCGTGCGGTGCAGGCGCTCCTCCAGGCGGGCCCGCAGGGGCTCGTCGCGCCAGGCGAGGTTGGGGGCGAAGACCACGGTGGAGCGGGCGGCGTCGACGAAGCCGGCGGCGGCCACGCCCACGGGGCCGAAGGTGTGGGTCGTCGCGAGCTCCGCGACGGCGTCGGCCACGGCGTCGGCGATCGCGGCCGGCTCCGTCGCCGGGGTCTCGCGGCGGGTGCTGGCGATGATCTCCCCGCGGTGGTCCACGACCCCTGCGGCGATCTTCGTCCCGCCGATGTCGACGCCGACGGCGTTCCCGGCGGGGGACTCGGTGTGCTGGGCCATGCGCGCTCTGGAACCCCCTGGTGCGGACCTGCGACGGACGGTCGACCGGGACGGGTCTGGAACCAGGACCGGGTCACCCGGGGCCCGCTCGCTCGGGGCCCCGCGTGGGCAGGCTACCCGGCACCGCGCCCCCTCGGGTGCGACGGTCTCAGCGCAGGACGGCCCCCGCGGCGGTCATCGCCAGCAGCAGCAGCCCCGTCAGCCCGAGGCCCCCCAGGGTGGCGACCAGGACCCGGGCCTGGGCGCTCGCGAGCCCCGGCGGCCGGGGCCCGCGCGCCTCGCCGGCCAGCTGCGCGAGCAGCTCCTCGACCACCTCGGGGTCCAGCTCCGGCTCGGGGTCCAGCTCCGGCTCGGGATGCGCCGCCGGCTCGGCGTCCGGCGCCGGCCCGGGCGCGGCGTCGACCGCGGGCGCCTCGGCGGCGGGCTGGGGGGACGGGGTCCGCGCAGCCGCGTCGGCGGCCGGCGGTGCCGCGACCTCGGGACGCAGCGCCGCGTGGCACAGCGAGCACCACTCCTCGCGGGGCCCGACGCGGCTCGCGCACGACGGGCAGCGCCCGGCGGCGGTGGCCGTCGTCGCGGTGCTCGCCGTGGCCATCGGGGGCGTCGCGTCGACGGCGCCGGGGTCGGCGCGGTGGCGGCCGCCGGCCGCCGGTGCGGGCGTGTGGTCCATCGGTGCGCACCTCCTCCGCCCGGCCATCGGCAGCCGGGGCCCCGTCCTGGAGCGCACGGGCGGGTGACGCTGCGTGAGAGCGGTCCCCCGGTCGGTGGCGGCCGCCCGTCGTCCGCCGGGCGCGGGGGCGTCCCGGGTAGGGTCGGGCGCCTGCCGGTGCCCGCACCGGCGGGGCGAGCAGCACACCGCACACGGGTCGACGACGCCCGTGGGCCCTGTCGAGGAGGAAGCGTGCGGAGCACCAGCGAGCCACTGCTCGTGCAGGTGGCGGCCACCGGCAACATGACGGACTGCGTCGTGGACACCGCCCGCGAGGTCCCCGACCACGTCACGGTCAGCACCCGGGCCGCCGACGGCAGCTGGCACGACGTCACCGCGCAGACGTTCCTGACCGCCGTGCAGGGCCTGGCCAAGGGCCTCGTCGCCGCCGGTGTCGAGCCGGGCGACAAGGTCGCCCTGCTGTGCCGCACGCGCTACGAGTGGACGCTGGCCGACGTGGCCACGTGGTTCGCCGGCGCCGTGACGGTCCCCGTCTACGAGACGTCCTCCGCCGAGCAGATCGCCTGGATCCTCTCCGACTCCGGTGCCGTGGCCTGCCTCGTGGAGACCCCGGAGAACGCGGCCCGGATCGCCTCCGTGCGGCGCGACCTGCCGGGCCTGCGCGACGTCTGGACGATCGACTCCGGTGCGATCGAGGAGCTCACGGCCGCGGGCCGCGAGGTCGGCGACGACCAGCTGGAGAAGGCGCGCACGTCGGCAGGCCCGCACGACCCGGCGACCATCATCTACACGTCCGGCACCACGGGACGCCCCAAGGGCTGCGTCCTGACGCACAGCAACTTCCGCGATCTCTCGCTGAACGCCTACGCCGCGATCCCCGAGGTCCTGGCCCGCGAGGGCGCCGCCACGCTGCTGTTCATCCCGCTCGCGCACGTCTTCGCCCGCTTCATCCAGGGCCTGTGCCTGGTGAACCGGATCCGGATGGGGCACACGCCCGACGCGAAGGACCTGCTCCCCGACCTCGCCGGGTTCCGGCCGACCTTCATCCTCGCGGTGCCGCGGGTGTTCCAGAAGGTCTACAACGGCGCCGAGCAGAAGGCCGCGGCGGGCGGGAAGCTGCGCGCCGGCATCTTCGAGGCGGCCTCGACGACGGCGATCGCCTGGTCGCGCTCCCTGGACGCCCGGGGCCCCGGCCCCGTGCTGCGGGCCCGCCACGCCCTCTTCGACCGCCTCGTCTACGGGAAGCTGCGGACGCTGCTGGGCGGCCGCGTCGAGTACGCCGTCTCCGGCGGCGCCCCCATGGGCGAGCACCTGGCGCACTTCTTCCGCGGCGTCGGCCTCGTCGTGCTGGAGGGCTACGGCCTCACCGAGACGACGGCGCCGCTGGCCGTCAGCCGGCCCTCCCGCCTGCGCATCGGCACGGTCGGGCCGCCCCTGCCGGGCACCGACCTGCGCATCGCCGAGGACGGCGAGGTCCTCGCCCGCGGGGTGCAGGTCTTCACCGAGTACCTGCACCGCCCGGAGGAGACCGCCGCGGCGATGGCCGACGGCTGGTTCCACACGGGCGACCTCGGGGAGCTCGACGCCGACGGGTACCTGCGGATCACGGGGCGCAAGAAGGAGATCATCGTCACGGCGAACGGCAAGAACGTCGCGCCGGCGCAGATGGAGGACCGGCTGCGCGCGCACACCCTGGTCTCGCAGTGCGTCGTCGTCGGCGACCAGCGGCACTTCATCGGCTGCCTCATCACCCTCGACGCCGAGTCGCTGCCCTCGTGGGGCGCCAACCACGGCAAGCCCGGCCTCGACGTCGAGCGCGCCCGGCAGGACCCGGACGTCCTCGCCGAGCTGCAGCGCGCCGTGGACGGCGTCAACGAGAGCGTCAGCCGGGCCGAGTCGATCCGGAAGTTCCGCGTCCTGCCGGGCGACTTCACGGTCGAGAACCAGTACCTGACCCCGTCGCAGAAGGTGAAGCGGGGTGAGGTCCTGAAGGACTTCGCCGCCGACGTCGAGGCGATCTACGCGCCGTGACGCGCCGCTCGGCCACCGCCCTGCTGGCGTGGTGGGTGCTGCTCGCCCTCGCCACCCACAGCGTCGTGCGCTACCGGTGGTGGCTGGTGGCCGGCTACGTGGTCGTGTCCGCCGTGGTCGTCGCGCTGGCCCTGACGGGGCCGGACGACCGCCGCCGCGAGCCCGGCGCCCCGGTCCGGCGCGCGCGGTGGGCGGCGCCCGTCGCGGTGGTCGCGGGCGTGCTGGGGCTCGTCGCGGTCACCCACCTGGCGCTCACCCCCTTCACCTACGTCGGCCCCGCGGCGCTGCTGGCGGTCCGGGTCGTCCTGGCGACGGCCGCGGTCCTCGCGGCGGGGCTGCTCCTGCTCCCCCGGCGCGGCGCGGGCGCCGCGGCGCTCGCGGTGGCCGTCGCCGCGTCCCTGGCCACCTCCGCCACCGTCGTCGTCGCCGACCCGGCGCCCCGCATCGACGTCTGGGTGATCCTGCAGCAGGCCGCCGACGGCATGGCGCAGGGCCGCTCGATGTACGGGCAGGTGTGGCGCGGCTCCCCCGGCATCACCGACGCCTTCGCCTACCTGCCGTGGACCGCCGTCCTCACCGCCCCCGGGCGCTGGATCGCCGGCGACGTGCGCTGGGCGCTCGCGGTGCTCGTGGTCGTCACCGCGGTGCTGGTCGCCGCGACCGGGCGCTGGCGCCGGCCCGCCCTGGGGGCGGCGGCCCTGCTGCTGCTGTCGCCGGGCACGAGCACGCTCGTCGAGCAGGCCTGGACGGAGCCGACCGTGCTCGTCGGGCTCGCGGCCTGGGCGCTGCTGGTCTCCCGCGACCGCGCGTGGTGGGCCGTGGTCCCGCTCGCCGTGGCGCTGGCGTCGAAGCAGCACGTCGTCCTCCTGCTGCCCCTGGTCGCGGTGTGGCCGCGCTTCGGGCTGCGACGCACCGCCGTCGCGGTGGGGGGCGCGGGGCTGCTCGTCGCGCCGTGGCTCGTGGCCGGGCTGCCGGACTTCCTGCACGACACGGTCTCGACGATGCTCGACCTGCCGCCGCTGCGCTTCGCGGACACCCTCTACACGGCCCTGCTCAACGAGACCGGCGTGCAGCTGCCGTTCGCGGTCGTCGGCCTGCTCATCGGGGGCGTCCTCGTGCTGGCCGTCGTGCGCCTGCGCCGCCACCCCGTGGGCCTGCCCGGCCTCCTGACGTGGTGCGCGGCGGTCCTGCTGGTCGCCAACCTCGTCAACAAGCAGGCGTTCTACAACCAGTACTGGCTCGTGGGCGGCCTGCTGCTGACGGCCGTGGCCGCGCGCGCCGCCCAGGCGCCCGCGCCGTCCCCCGCGGCGCAGGGCGCCCCCGCGGCCGGCTCCGCCGCGGACGTCACGCCGGCGCGACGTCCTCGACGTCCCGGCCGGCGAGCAGGTGGTGCAGCCGCTGCGCCTGGAGCTCCCAGCCCCAGCGCTCGCTGACCCACGCCCGCCCGCGCTCGCCGAAGGCGCGCGCCGCGGCCCGGTCCTGCAGCAGCGCCGCGACGCGGTCGGCGACGGCCGCGACGTCGCGGCCGTCGACGACGTGGCCGTTCTCCCCGTCCAGCACGGCGTCGGGCGCGCCGCCGGAGTTCCCCGCCACGACGGGCAGCCCGCACGCGGCGGCCTCGAGGTAGCAGATGCCCAGCGCCTCGGGCTCGAGGCCCGCGAGGCGGGTGCGGGTGGGCATGCAGAACACGTCGCCGGCGTCGTAGTGCGCGGGGGTCTGCGACCACGGCACCGCCCCGGTGAGCACGACGTCGCCGGTCAGCCCCAGCTCGGCGACGAGCCGCTCGATGCGCGGGCGGTGCGGGCCGTCGCCGACGACCAGCAGGGCCGCGCCGGGCACCGCGCGGCGGATCGCGGGCATCGCCCGCACGAGCACGTCCTGGCCCTTGCGCGCCACGAGCCGCGAGACGCACACCACGACGGGGCGGTCCCCCAGGCCCAGCTCGCGGCGCACCCGCTCACCGCCGCAGCCCGGGTGGAAGACCGCGTCGTCCACGCCCGGGGTGAGCCGGCGCATCCGGCTCCGCGCCGCCGCGCTCAGCGGCCGCTCGATGCGCGAGCGGCACCACGGCCCGAGGTAGGTGAGGGTGTCGGTGCCCTCGCCGATGCGGCGCAGGGCGCGGCGCGAGCCCGGCAGCGTCGACCACCACACCTCGTGCCCGTGGGTCGTGGCCACGGCGCGACGGACGCCGTGGCGGCGCAGCGCCGGGGCCATCAGGGCCAGGGGGGCCGCCGCCCCGAACCAGACGCGGTCGCAGCCGTGGGCGCGGGCCGTCGCCGCGACCCGGCGCGTGATGGCCGGGGTCGGCACCATCAGCGGGGACGGGTCGCGGACGACGAGCACGCCCGCGGCCGCGAGCTCGGCGTCGAGCGCGGCGCTGCCCGCCTGCCGCGCGGTGTGCACGACGACGGCCGGTCCGGCGGCGCTCCCGGCCGCCGGCCCCGACTCCGACTCCGCCTCCGCCTCCGACTCCGCGCGGGCCAGGGCGGGCAGCCGCCGCGTCACCTCCAGGACGAAGGACTCGATGCCGCCCGTGCGGGGCGGGAAGTCGTTGGTGACGACGAGCGTGCTCACGCCCCGATCATCCCCGCCGCCGCACCGCCGGCGCGGGACCCGCCCCGTCCCCCCGCCCACCGCGGCCGGCTCCACCGCATCCGGACGCGCGGAGCGGGCGTCAGGACCAGCCGGCGAGCCCGCCCGTGACGTCGGCCACCCAGCGCCGGCGGACGTCGTCGAAGGTCTCGCCGAAGGCGCGCACGCACCCGGCGTCCAGGCGCGGCGCGGGCGCCGCCGCGGGCCGCCCGCCGAGCTCGGGCGCGGAGGCCAGGCCGCGGTAGAGCCCCGCGACCGCTCCCGCGGCCGTGCGGCGCGCCACCGAGGCCACGAGGGTCCAGGCCGACGCGTAGGCGATCTGCAGCTCGATCGCGTCCGCGGCGCCGAACGCCGCGTCGTCGGGCACGGTGACGGGACGGCCCGCGGCGACGGCGTCGAGCAGGGGGCGGGCCAGGGCCGTGGCCGGCAACGGCCGTCCCTCCCGGGCGACGAGGTCCGCGAAGCCCTCCACCAGCCACCGCGGCAGCGCCCCCGCGCCGGCGACGGTGGTGGCGGCCCGCGTGGCGACGTGGACGAGCTCGTGGGTGAGGGTCACCCGGCGCCCCAGCGGCGTGAGCTGCGGGAAGCGCGCCGGCTGCACGACGACCCGCACCCCGCCGGGACGGCCGTCGGGCAGGTCGGCCTCCTCACCCACCGCCAGCGCGTCCAGCGCGGCGACGTCCTGCGCCGCGACCCCGGCCAGGCGGGCCGCGTCGGCGGCCGTGGCGGGCAGGACCACGGCCGTGGCGCGGGGCCAGTCGGTGCCCCAGGCGGCGTCCACCCGCCGGGCGGCGTCGGCCAGGTCCGCGGCGAGCTCCGCGGCCAGCGCGCCGCCGGCCCCCCGCGTCGCGTCGCCGGTCGCCGTCGCGCTCGCCGCCGTCCCGCCCGGCGCTCCATCGCCCGGCGCTCCGTCGTCCAGCTCTCCGTCGTGCGCGGTGAGCAGGACGACGCCGCGCGGCGCGCGGTGCGCCTCGACGTCGCCCAGCTCCCACGGCAGGGGTGCGCCGGGCTCCGTCACGGGCACGAGGACCCAGCGGTCGCCGTCGCGGGCGACGCCCGTGCGCCGCCGGGTGACGACCTCGCGGGCCTCCCCGGCGACGCGGACCCGCAGCAGCGCGTCGGCGACGAAGGTCCCGGCCCCCAGGCCGGCCGCCACCGCGCTCACGTCGGCGGCCCAGACCGCCACCCCGGCCACCACCGCGCGGGCGTCGGCGCGGCGCAGGCGGTCGAGGTCGGCGGGCGAGGCGTGGACCTCGGTGAGCGCGTCCGCCCCCGCCACCAGGGCGAGGCCGCGGCGGGTGAGCAGGCCGGTCACCTCCGCCGCGGACGGCACCGGGGCCGCTGCGGACGTCGAGGCCGGCGACGGCGCCGGGGAGGACGCCGCAGGAGGGCGGACGCCGGGGCCCGTGCACCCCGCGAGCGCGGCGGCGCCGGCTGCGGCCAGCAGGCCGCGCCGGCTCGTCCCGGCCCCGCGGCGGGGAGCGGGGGGCGGCGGCACCTCCGCATGGTGCCACCGCGCGGGGCTCAGCCCGCGGCGCGGCGGCCGCTCGCCTCCCCGCGACGCTGCAGGCGCAGCGGCGGGACCATCCCCGCGCCGGCCAGCACCTCGAGGGCGCCGCGCTCGTCGGCGTCCAGCTCCGGGCCGGGACCGGGGCCGGGCACGCGCTCGCCGGGCATCCCGAGCAGCACCGAGACGACGCACTCGCCGCAGGCCCGGGGCCGTTCGGTGCAGCTGTCGCAGTCGATGAGCATCCGGCACCTCCACACCGTCGCGGGCTGCTCGGCCCGACCGGTCCCTCGACCGGCACGCCGCACGCTAGGGACGACCTCCGACACGACCCGCGGACGGCGCCGGCGGACGGCGGCGGCGGGCCCCGCGGGGCAGCCGGCGGCACCGGACCCGGCGCGCCGCAAGGGGTGTGTCGCACCCCGCTTCTACGGTGACCGACATGCCCACCGCGCTCCACCCCCCGGCCCGCACGCCGCAGGCCGTGCAGCAGAGCTTCGAGGACCTCGGCCGTCCGCTGTCGACGACGACCTTCGTCGTCGTCGACCTCG
>Ga0160427_10002513_pt1 | contig 11034 bp, 12 predicted proteins | sample SolpanmetagenomL_FD_108194 | JGI IMG/M metagenome (GOLD analysis project Ga0160427, IMG submission 108194) | Solar panel surface microbial communities from Lawrence Berkeley National Laboratory, California, USA - L | ecosystem: Engineered > Built environment > Solar panel > Unclassified ...
AATGTAACAATCTTAGATACATCATCTAGCTACCTTGCCAATTGCTCATGTTGGAATTTTCCACCTTATTGTCAATTATTTGTATTTTTCCCACGCAAAGAAAACGTTGTACGGACAAGGATCCGAGGTTTTGGATACAACCAGGATCCACAAGGGGATAGAGGGAAAAAAAGTAAAAAATGCCATCAAAGGCTAAAAAGGCACCAAAGATCAGCCTTTGATGTCATAATGCATGGCTGGGACGGCTACTTTTGGAATTTTTGTCATTTATCATACTCCCTCTCCATATGTTAATTTTGTGTTACGTAGTAGGTGGGTATGTGAGTGGGACAAAAGAAACTATACAGGAAGCGCATAGTCACGAAGCTTCATGTAATCTCATTCATACGAAAGATAGTGCAGTGATAGAAAGGTCGGCTACCTAAGTACCGTACTTGTCAAGTATTTGGTTAGTAGCATATAAAGATGCTTTTGCTAATCAATGCGCCATTTTATTGTGATATTGGTTACATAAATGCATTAGTGATTTAAGCTAGTGTTATTTTTGTTACATATCATATCACCATGTATTAAAAACTTATTTGATATCATCCAAGGCATCATGATGATATCAAACATTCTTATCTGCAGGCCTGATCTTCCGCAAGCACTTAGCGAGTACGTGTAATGACCGTAAATCTGGGCTTCCTATACGATGCTGTAAAGACTAATGTTTGCCTTATCAATCTTCGAAAGGATAATATCAATTCCCATGTGAAAGGCTGACATTTACGTGATCCAAGAGTACTGAATGGTATTGAATGGGAGTGAGGAGACAGAGAAAACGAAGGTACAGCTCTGTGATACATGATACACGCAGAAGCAGAGTTGAGTAAATACATATAATTGAAGCATTCATTAGCTTGACTTGAAGCATCGGAGGTTATCTCCTAGTGTACTAGTACATGAGATATCGTGTTTCGAAAGCAGCATTCTTCACGATACGAACAAGTTTAGAAATATCCTTCTCATTGCGATTCGGGTAGTTGATTCTAAATGTTTAGCCCAGTTCTTGAGATTGAAGTTCGTCATGAGCATAATCTAAGTATTGTATTATTCATGAATCATGTAGCTCGCATGGAGCATATTTACAATCCTAAACCTCAGAACTAGCTCTTAATAATCCAGATTATCTTTCTGAACAAGACAGAGGAGATTGATTGTCAACTACAGGATCTCCCAAAGTAGCTAGATATGTATACATCAGCTAGTCCTACAGTGTCGTCGCTCGCATGAAGATTCGTTTCTGCAATATTATGTACGTGAACTATGCTGCGTCGCTAAAACAAAAATAAAACAAAATAATATCACTTCATTCTTTACAGTCATTTCCCTTAACACCATTTTGTCATGACCATGACCGCGATAAACCCATGACGAACTCAATCCTGTATCTTCATCTTATCCAATATGGCCATCAAAGCAGGATTACCACCAAAATTTTGGACTAATGTCTGAGCTGACGAGTACAAATCCTTCAAAATCGTTTTAGTATATTCGAAAGAGTTGGTGTGATCGCGCATATACGACACGGCATATTGTTTGACATCGTCGTCTGTAGTCCGTTGTTTCAGTATGTTTGTGAGTTGTAGATTGGATGGATCGCTCCGTATCGAATGTATTATAGGGAAAGAGTATTTGCCCTCCGTAAGATCCTCACAAAACCCCTTGTTTTTTTGGTACTATGAAACGTTAGTATATAAACAGTATGAAGAGATATGTATACTAACCTGATCAGATTGTAAATTCAAGTAATCGTCACGTATCTGGAACATTAATCCCATAACATTCACGAGATCTACATAATCACTAAAGAGTATTAGCTCTCTCTCTCTCTCTGTCTCTCGCATATTTAGACGATACGGCGGACTGCTCACCTATCACTGGAGCTCTCAGCCTGCATCAGCTTGATGGCAAGCCTAAAAAGACCACCCGTCTCTAAGATTAAGTAAGTCATTGAAGTCTATATTGAAATGTGAGGCGACATACTATTGCTGACCATCTCGAGGTAATCCTCTTCGGTAGGACATGTAAGTGTATCACGCCAGAAAAGATCCATCCCCTGTCCTCTATGCAGATTCAAAAGCTCCTCTATCATGTATCAGTGGGGTTGTTCTTATTGCATCTGATAGCGCCTGACCTGTGTATATAGTGATGGCAGCGGAGCTCCTAAGTGATGATAGTTCTTTAAGCGCACAAAAGTACACATAATTTGCTGAATTGATGGTCTGAGCGACACCAAATATGTTGTGTGCTACGGGTAAACCTCGTCTCAAGTTTGAGTTATCCTCAACATCATCTACACTATTAAACGTTATTTGGGATTATCGTGAGAGTTGCTGGGCAGGCATACAGCAACGAAGCATTATGAAGCATTCCAATCACGTTTGTTATGATGTTTAAGGATTCCTCGGGCACCTTGAGCCAGGTGTTGAAGGCGCCGATCATATGTGATCTTATGTCCTTGCCTGGTTGAGCACACAAGTAGTCGTATGGAGCATATAAGATCTACGTACGTCATTGATATTAGCAAAGATTGAATATGAAGCAGGTAGATGTTAACACAACTTTACCTTTTCCTTCTCAGACGACCATGACTTTCCTCCATCGTGATCGACTCCATTTTCCCGTCCATTTTGATCAACAGAACGCGACTCAGGTTTGGCCATCTAGTCGTTGTTTGTCTGTAGCAATCGAATGAAGTATGATGGCTGATTTTGATGTTTGCTGTCTTTTTAATCGAATATCAACAATTTGTTTTCGGTGTGATTCGTATGACTCTTTGCGGGAGATGCTGAGGTTCGCAAGCCCGTTACGTATTCGGCACCGATGGGCTTCCAGATCATTATGGACACTTCATTCGTAAATGATTCTAAACATGGCGAACAACACGAGGCCGACAAAGATGCTCGAAAGTAAGGAAGTAAGTGAGTATAGGAGTGAGGGATATACACGGCTTGGCCTGTGACTTGTGACCATATTCGAAGAAGTGTCTCTAAGTACTTTTCGCTGCAGAACAAGTCGACGCTCAAGGGATTACATCAGCGGAAGGGGTAAGGGACACACACACACACACAATTTGGAGCTCCAGTTACCCGGGTCTCTCCAAACCCAATTCAATCCAGTCTAGTCTAGAGCAGACGCCACCCGGGAAGTGACCACCAGCAGACTAGGGGGGGGGGCCCCAGGTTACGGGAAATTCGACAACAGAGCGTCACCCGGGAATCAACAAATGATGGCGTTTGTTTTGACACCTGCTAAAAAGAAAGTAAACATCCTGGTCCATTGAACTTCCTTCTCAATTATTCATTCATTCGTTCATTCATCTATTTACTTAGTATCTATCCATCCATCAACCCATCCAAGCATCATATAACCTTGACCTCAAGCAGCACATACCACCGGTCGATTAGTCTTTCGATCCCCTTGTCTCGAGTTTATCTCACATCGCTTCGAAACCGACAGGCCATACATCGTCCTTAGCCTTGACGACGCTAAAGCCATCACAGTGTTGTCGACAGATCACCATCGAGTCCTGGAGCCATACCCTGGACAAAGAGCCGAGACCGAGAATGGAGGATCTGATATCGGTCTCATTTGATCAACTATCCTCTTATGACCCTGCTTCAATCCGCAAGGGGTTGCGCAAACTCGAAGGTCTCCTTGCTCAACTTTGCCTTCCTTCTGCGAGTGACGACATTGAAGAAGCGACAAAACCTCAAAACGCGGCGTTTCAACACTTTATAAAACTCCAAAATGGATTCGAATATAATCTGTCTGTCAGAGTTATAGCGTGTCTGGAACGAATTCTTGGAATGAAGACGACTGAGCAGGTTAACGCCCTGCTGGTATCCTGTCTTGACTTGTTGCAAGGCATTCTCTTGCTGCATACCGCTTCACGACACCTTTTTGCCCGAGAAAACCACATGAATACACTACTTGATATGCTGGATGTGGGAGTTTGTCCATCAGTACAATCAGCTACTCTTCTTACACTAGTGTGCGCTCTTCTGGATTTGCCCGTAAATATAAGGGTATATATATATATATGATCTTAGTCGATTTGGTGAACCAGAACTAATTTCTTTGACAGAATTTTGAACGTTTAAATGGTATCCAGTCAGTCACATCGTTGTTCAAGCGACGAGACACAGCACACGAGGTCAAACTGAAAGTTGTCGAATTCCTATATTTCTATCTCATGCCTGAGCCGGGATGTGTTGAAGACTCGAGCAAAACGAGTTTACATCAGGGCCATATGAAGTCACAGTCTGGAAGCCAAAACACAAACCATGACTTCGGTAGCGCAGACTCAAGAACGACAGATGAGAAACAAAAAATGCTGGCAAAGCATTTGAAAAATGTTGATGATTTAGTGGCGGACTTGAAGGACAGCCAACTTTTTACAACACCATGAGCTTTGATATGTCACTTTTCACTTCTTGCAGCTTTTGCTGATAGGGTTTTTGATTGGCGCATTGGAGCGGTCTTAGCATCTATAGGGCGTTTTTGTTTTTGTTCTTTCATGTTTTGAGCGGGCGTTGCTTTCTTTCTTTCTTCTTTTTCACTTCTCAATGTACATAATATTTTCCGTTTTAGTTTAGCTATGGCTGTTGGAGTTTATTTTTCAAAAGATACCAATTGATTAGATGTTTCTGTATAAACTCTTCACTTTTCTGGATTGTGCAGAAGATGTAATTGCAGGGTTTCTCTGCTTTCTTGCGGTTGCTATAGGCTCATGCCGAATGTGAAGTCACAGGACCAGTGAGTTGTACAAAAGGCTTCTCTGTGCCAACTTTTAGATTCCTGCATGATGTGGGTCCTGCTTACCTGTTATAGGTTTGGACCACTTCATCCTAGCAAACGCCTGCTTTTAATTTCCCATCACACAAGGATTGAGTCAAATATGAATCATCAATGTGGTCGTGTCACAAGAATCGTGATATTAAATTATCCAAACATTATTCCTGCAAATGATAGACGATGCATTTCAAGTATTCTCTACCCAGTTTATCAAGGGGATAGGAATAATTCGTTAGTAATTTAGCGATAGTTAAAACAAAGCTGTCCAGTGTGACTCAAACACCAAAATAGTCGAATTTAACTTATTGGCTTCTCATATTTCGAAATCTTAGAAGGTAAAATACTCTTATACAGACGGTCAACAAGTGTACTTCGAGATATATAAGTATATAACGACAGCATTTACCCGCCCCCGAAAAGTCATATATTATTCGTTTATACATCGCATTTTATTCTTTCCTCTCCATCTAAGACGGCAACAACCCCAACCAATATTTTAGTACTCTGGTGTTAGTGTACCGCATAAATACAAATATCATCATATTATTATAGGCGGAAACCCCCCGTCACTACAACACTACCATCGATTAGATACGCACGTGCAAGGATTGACCATGTCCGATTCTTTCGCAAATACAAAGAATCGAGTTGAGCATATGGCCACAAAAGATGCATATGACAAATGGGCGCCTGTATGTAGACCCTTGGAGAAAAGTCTAGTTTTTGCAAAATTTTCTTGCTATAAAATTGTCATGTTTGTTATTATCATCGAATTACATTTTTCGCATCTTTATAGAGAATTGATGGAGGAAAGAAGACATACCTAAAATGAGGATGTCAGCAAAGCTTGAAACTTTTTTTCCCACTTCTAACATCTTTGTAAATGTCTTCTTTGGGGGGAGATATTTTCCAGGTATACGACCACGATGGCAATGTGATGCAGGCTTTAGATGATGTTGCAATTGACGCAAACATGTCTAAAATTCTTGCATTACCAGCGTATAACGAAACTCATCAAACGATGCGGATAATGGACATGGGTATGTACAGAAAAAGACCGTTTAATTTTACAAACGTTACAGTATATCCAACATAATTGTTTTTACTTCTCACATCTTTTTTTCTCAGATTGATCGTGCCATCTTACTCATATTTATTACTAAATTTATTGAAGTCCGAACAAGGGAATTTTTAGCTTATACTAATATAAATCTTCCAAAAAATCAAATTACAGGTTGCGGTACTGGTCGAAATACGATGAAACTATTTCTTCACGCGAGTACAACTCGGCCAGTACATATAGTCGCTGTAGATAATTCCAACGGCATGTTATCACAAGCGCAAACCAAGTTATCTTCAATGCTGGAATCACAACAGGTTGATCAGAGAGCCAACAACAGCACCGACAATACAACAACGACAATCGAATGGATACAGCACGACATCTCCGATGTTTCGACACCTCTACTAAATAAGATCAAGGATCATCGTCCAGTCCATATCATTATATCAACGTTGGTCCTTGAGCATATTACACTACCTTCCTTCTTCAGTACTGTGCAAAACGTCCTAGCGCCAGGCGGTATATTGTTTCTCACCAATATGCATCCAGAAATGGGTGCCATCTCTGGTGCTGGGTTTGTAGATCCTTCAAGTGGAGTCAAAATTAAGCCCGTATCGATAAATCATGGAATTGGGGAAATTGTAAAAGCTGCTGAAGATATAGGTTTGCATCTACAAGATGTGATTCAGGAGAGAGGTGTTGCAGACGAGCAAGAAGCTGTCAAGCTAGGGAGCAGAGCGCACAAGTGGATTGGTGTAAAGATTCACGTTGCAATAGTATTCATAATGTCGAGTTGAGTATTAGTTCTTGGAAATTTACTGTCTCCTAATTCTGAATTATTTATAAAAAACGTCTCTTCTTATTGTATGTACAGGGTATATTCATGTTTCCGCGTGTTCTAGAATTTATTGATCAATAATATTGACCCAAGATCCTGTCCCGGTGTGCTATTAGGTTATCATAATCCGATACAATAGACTTGAGCTGACTCTCCTGTCGGTGAAATGACATGTCAAGAAGTAGATGTGTGTAACTAAAAACCGCTGCATCAAACAATCCAGGTTTCGAGCCATCAAAGAACCATTGCTGTTGACCAAGTAAGGCGGAAAGTGCCTGAAACGCACTCTGTGCATCATCAAACAACTCATCTGGGCGTATCAGATTACCACCGCAACCTCGTAATATCTCCGCTTCCGCCGCAGACTGCATTTCACGACCTAGAACTAAATATATGGGCCATGTAGAGACGGATTGTGTATAATTGCGTCTTGTGATGCTAGCAAAATTGTTTGACTGTATGTAGGTACTATACAACTTTATTCATCATAAAAAGTCACATTAGCTCAGAAGATTTTTTTCATAAAGAAAGAGAAAAAAAGTCGTCAAAAAGAGACAAATAAAGGATCATTTACCCAAGCATATCTGATTTTGGTATCCAGAAGTGACATGAACGCACGAGCATCTAAAGAATCCAAATCGACATCCACTTTCGATGCGCTAGATCCTGATAGTCTCTGCGCCCATTTTGAAATACCTGATGCTGGTATTATCTCCAATGTCTTTCTATCGGTGTCTTGAGCAGATTTTACCGCCAAGAACGGCAGTGATCCTGATGGTGAAGCATGGTTACTTGAAGCAATATTTTGACACTTGACATTGCGCATCTTCAAATATGTCTGCCATTTTAGACATGTCGGGTTGTAAGATGGTGCACCAATTTGTGCTTCTGTAGGATTGGTAAAAATATACAATTGAGGTGTATCGTCAGAATTGGATTGAGATGTCGTTGTCGTTGCTGTCGTCGTGTCAGATGGCAGCTTTTCTGGTGGGTAAGTGTAGAGAGGGAAAGTGTCGAAGAGTACGCGGATTAATTTTGGAGCTCTCATGCGTCTTCCATTTATTGTCCATGAATATGATGTTTGAATGTTGTTATCTCCCCCAGCACCTGCAGAGCCCACATCTGCCCGATCTGCAACATCCTGATCTGACTTTGTTGAATGATGAGAGGGTTGTTGTGAGAGTGTTTGTCGTCGAGATGGAGGATCTACATGACCAGAGGGTGTTGTACTGGACATTGGGGAAGTGGTGAGATTCAGCAATGGTGGGATGAATATCATCATAATCCAAAAAAATTAATAATAAAAAAAAAAAACGGTTTGTTGCACCCAAACTTTTGAAGATCAGAGCCATCATGTGACTGTCATCTATCAGCCACTCGAGCATGCACCCATCCATGCTAGTCTGCTTGACTTTCGGAATCGTGCCGATTGACTAAGACGGAGACAGCAAGGGAGATGATCCTACTTACCTAAGTAGGTACTTAGTATTCAACTGCGTGTTTCTGACATTCGACAGTTGGAAGTCATTTTTCTTCTGGCATCATACAATCATCCTTTCGTAAGTTTTTCTTCGAAAACGCCCCTTTTTACTCGATTACACATTGGGTTGTTTGTTTGCTTGAAAGCTTTTCTCAAAGGCCTGATCGACGAGAGCAGAGGACCAAATATGGTTGTTTCTGAAAAGTTGATCTACTCGGACGAGGTTTATTTGAGAATGGATACTAAGTACTCCATCATACGTCACCAGTCCTGGGACGGAGCATCAAACAAATAAGGGCAAATAAATTCTTGCCCACGCGGTTGATTTGTATGATTGGAACTTGACAAAGCTCTTCTGCATTCGAATATCTGTTTCTCTCCTCCGATGTTCCGATGTATACCAAGTAGAAAGGCGATCCATGTCTTGTTACACCGATCCACCATTAGACTTTTCTTTCCTTCCCCTCTCTACATGGAAAATGATCGGGGGAAAAAGAGAGAGTGCCAGGATGTTTTTAGTAAAATCGTCAGCTTGAACCGAGAAAAGAACACACCCTCCATTAAATCAAGGGCATATGGTGCTCACCTCTTAGCTAAATGATGACGATGTGATCATTATCACGGAATATAGATGCTCAATTGAGATTCACTATGACGCTGGACAATATGAATTGAGTTAGGCAAACAACGTCACAAGTGTGTTGATATCAATTCCTCCAGTGACTCGCTCATTTTTCATCACATCAATGAATTGCCCCTTGTGTAAGTGTAATGCATATCATTTTACTACAACGAAGTGCAACGCGCATTCGATTCAAAGAATTCAGTGACCTTATGGTACACAAGAGATATTTCTTCTTCATGCTGCCGGATATGTAAACAAGCACCGAACAAAAAACCATAGAAACCATTTGAAAAACGAAGCGAAAGCTTCTTCCCAGTTAAAACACAGGAATAAGAATTGAAACACAACACATAAAGTAGATATTTGAGAAGAAAAACAGCCTTATTAATATGACTATCTAACGATTCTTTTCTGCTTGTTTTCCCCATTGTTGAACCTAACCCCCAAAGTAAATAGAAAAATTGAAATAAGAAACTAGACAAACTCCAGAGACCAACAAAACCTATGCTCCATTCCCAATGCCGCTTATGAGTAGGATCTTTTACCCTGATACCCGTCATGATATTTGCATTTGTATGCCTACGTTTTATAAAGATCCTCATAGCGATCATGATAGATTCGCATTATTTTCATCAGAAAACTCGGGTGCTACAGATGCCGCAGCTGCCTTGGCGAGTTTCTCCAAATGATGTGGTTCGAATTGAAGCATTGGAGGTGCAGACCCTGAAGCCATGACATATCCACCATTGCTCTCCTCGAGCATGAAAGGAGTAACGGGACCTGGCGAGCCCAATGGAATCAATCGTGGTGAAACCGGTCCGCCCAGCATGGCTGCACGAGTCGCTTGTTGTATCAATTCGCGTTGTTGCATTTGGAAAGCAATCTGCTGTTGACTCAAGGCTGAATGGTATGTGCGAGGTGATGGATTCACGCTTGACGACAACTTAAGGGTTGGGTGCAGACGTGCTTTACTAGAGTAAACCGATGCAATTGTGGCATCATTCGCCATAGAGGGTGTAAAGGTTGTAAGAGGAGAAGGCGGCAGCTCCGAGTGCATCATGTTGCTTGAGGTACGTAGGGGTTTCGATGTGTTGATGGGTTCTAATGGCCGATTCTTTCGTTTCAGAATTGCAGGTGTAGATGGGCTACTCGATGTACTGTCCTCTTCCAATGACTCTGCTGAGGGAGACCTTGGTAGTAGTGGTGGGGTCCGAAGGTGCGGTGGAAAGAAATTTTGGTAGGAGGATGGAGAAGCAGAGAAACTATATGCAAGCTGTGATGTTGGAAGATTAATCTTTTGTGGCCGCTGAGGAATTGGTTGAGGTGCAGGTAGCGATGGAGTAGTAGTGGTAGCAGCAACTGCTGATTGTTGTGTTGTTGAAGCAGAGGACAATGCCAATTGGGGCGTATTAGTCGTCGAGGTAGGAAGAGAAAAATAATCAGAAATTTCACGAAGAGGTGATGGAGAATAAAGGATCGTGGTGGGTATTTGAGGAAACAACAAGGAGGAAGAGGCGGTTGAAGCATTCGTCGCTTCCGAGTGTCGTTGCTGTTCCTCCTGCAGGTTCGACTGCTGGATGTGGAGGAGGGATGGCATCGTGACCTTCTTCTCTTCCGCTGTTCTCCTTTTGTGGTGTTCCATTTCGTCAATTTTTTTGCTGGCTGGCCTCTGGGCTAGCTACCTGGGACTAAGTTCTTTTCGTTTGCCCCGATCAAAATCTTTCGATCCTCTGCTCTCACCTTAGCTCGTCGTCTCAATTGGTTCGATATTGTAGTCCGGCTGGCTGTTCCTCCTCCTGCTGGTTGTAAAGAATGAAAAGTATGACTTGAGAAATGCACCAGAACTCCAGAGGATACAAATGATCAAGAGATTAGTAACAAATATAACAGCAAGACATCAATTGTCCTTTTGACCATGCACGTAATTCACCTGATTTTGCTCAGTCAACGACCTGATTGCTTTGCTTGCTTCTTCTTTGTCCTACAGAGGTCAAACGACTAGCAACGCGCTAGTACAGAGCTTGTTCGTTCTGTTCTTCCTCCCGGGTTATTACTGACTTGTGGGTCCCAAATACCCAAGCTTGTCCTTATCCCTTCTTTTCCCTTGCCTACTCCTTTTCTTCTTCGTCTACTGTTTTCTCTCTCTCTCTCTCTCTCTCTCTCTCTCTCTCTCTCACACACACAAT
>Ga0160427_10002514_pt1 | contig 11032 bp, 10 predicted proteins | sample SolpanmetagenomL_FD_108194 | JGI IMG/M metagenome (GOLD analysis project Ga0160427, IMG submission 108194) | Solar panel surface microbial communities from Lawrence Berkeley National Laboratory, California, USA - L | ecosystem: Engineered > Built environment > Solar panel > Unclassified ...
ACGTTAAACTCCTTTTCCTTCTCGGCCGCCCGCTTCTTCACCTGCCGGGTCTGCTCGTCGTAATTGGCCTCGATGCTGGCCTTCTGCGCCTCGTATAAGTCTTTGCTAATGGTACCAGCCTTGTATTCTGCGTCCAGCTTGGTCAGGCGGGCCTTCTTATCCTTATCCAGCTTGGCCAGCTGCTTGTCACTGGCAATTTTCTCAAAGTCGGCCACGGTGCTCAGCGCCGTGCTCACCAGCTGGGTACCAAACTCGGCCCCCGCTTTCTCGCGCTCCTGGCGGCGGTCGTTGTACTCGTTCTCTAAATCCTCCTTGTCCTGCAAGTACTTGCGCGAAATGGCCAGTTTTTGCTCCGTATTGAGCCCTTCCTGAAAGTACTCGGTCGTGTACCGCTGTTCGAGCTGAGCCTTGCGCACGGCCTGCTCTTCGGCGTCGGCCTGGGCGCGCTGCTCGCTCCACTCGTTGGAGAACTGTCGGCGCCGGTCGAGGCGGCGCAGGGCAATATCGGCGTCGATGACCAGGATGCGGTCGGCAATTTCCTGCTCGTGGGCCACCCGCTCGCGGGAGAGCAGCCCCAAATCCTGCTGCAACTTGGCCTCAATGAGCCGGCGCTTCTCGGCCGCCTGGGTGTCGGTGTCGAGGAGCTTGAGCTTCTCGGCTTTGGCGGCCGTTACCAGGTCGGCGGCGCGGCGCTCGAACTCGTTTACAATAAGGGCGTTGGTACGCTTTTCAATATCCAGCTCGGCCTCCTGCTGCTTGAGGGCCTGCTTCACCCGCTCGGCCTCAATGTCAACCGCCAATTTGTCGTCGATGAGCCGGCGCTGCTCGGCAATTTGCTCGGCCGTGCCCTTGGCCGTGGCCTTCTCCTTGTCGGCGGCAGCTAGCAGCTGCTGCACCTTCTTCTCGGTTTCGTCGGCCAGCAGCCCGGCCTTAAGGTCGGCAATCTTCTTTTCGACCTCTACCTGTTCAGCCGCCGCCTTTTTGGCTGCGTCCGCCTGCTTTTTCTCATACTCTTCGTCCAGCTTGCGCAGAGCGGCCACGGCGTCAGCCCGAATTACTTTGCGCTCTGAGGCCGATTTCTTTTCGTCGGCTAACTCTAGGTCGCGCTTAGCGGCCACTTCCAGCTTTTTGAGGCGCAGTTCCTCGGCCGAGCCGCTGACCACCAGGGCCAGGGCCGCGCGAATGTTGGCCTCCCGGTCTTTAAGCTGCTCCATGCTCAGCTTTTTAGCCGCGTCGGCGGCCTGCTTGAGCTTAGCGGCGGCCCCTACCCGCTCGGCCGCCTTGTCGTAGGAATTGGCGGCAGCCTTGGCATCGGTAGCTGATATGCCCAGCAGGGCCACTTTGTCGGTACTCGCGGCCCGCGTTAAGGCACCTTTCAAGTTTTGCCCAATCTCAGTGCCCGTCTTCTTAACGGCATCCACCAGCCCCTGCGCGCCCTCATTCAGGCCCTGCTTGATAAGGCCGAAATCCAGCGTAAACGTGCTCTTTATGACCTTGCCCGCCGCAATCAGGTCAGTTACCAGGAAGCCGAGCGTGCCCTTTATCAGGGAGAAGGCATTCTGAAAGTCTAGGGCCAAGCTCTGCACGATGACGCGCACGGCCAGCGACTGATTGTAGAGGTCGAGGAAGTAGTTGATAAACTCGCTCAGCGGCGCTTTCGAGTTTTTGAGAAAGTCCAGAAACTGCCCGGCCGCGCTCAGCAGTAGCACGAAGGCCGGGCGCAGCCCCTTGCCCACCGACACTTCCAACTGGTCCACGGTATCGCCCAGGTTGGAAGTCTGGCCTTCTAAGGTTTCCGAGATAGCTTTGGTCGAATCCATCACCCCATTTAGCTGCCCGAAGCCTACGAGGGCGGCGCTAATGGCTGTGGGCGTGTTTTCGACCGTTTTAGTGACGCCCTTAAACGACAAGCTCACCTGGTCGCCGCTCTTGCTGGCTTGGATGCCAAATTCCTTCAACCGCTCGAACTCGCCGGTGCCCGCGTCGAGCACCGCCTCCGTGAGCTGGTCGAAGCTCTTGCCCTGCGAGGCGGCCACATCGGCCAAACTCAGCATTTCGGCCCGCGTGGGCACGATGCCCCGGTTGACGAACTTGACGTAGCTGGCCGTCAGCTCGTCTACTGAGAAGGGGGTTTTGGCTGCCAAGTCCGCAATCTGGCTCATGGCGTACTGCGCGGCCGACTTGTCGCCCAGGGCCGTCGTGAGCACGGCCTCGAACGTCTCGAACTTGGCCGTGGTGGCAAAGATTTCCTGGCCCATTTCCTTTACCCCACTCACTACCGCTTCCACCCCCAACTGAATACCGGCAAAGCCCACGGCCTTCTTAATGAAGTCGCCGAAGCCGCCGCCCGCGCTACTAAACTCCTCCTTCACCCCCTTGGCATCGGCACGCAGCTGCTCCAGCCGGGTGTTGACGCTGGCTAGCTCCTGGGCCTTGTTGGCAAACGAAGCCGTGTTGGGCGTGAGCTGGGCCAGCTCGCGATTAAGCTGGCCGGCCATCGCCTTGAGTTGCCCGCTGGTGAGCGAAGTCAGGCCGATTTCCTCCCGCAGCTCCCGCATACGAGTGTTGACCTGGCTTAGCTCCTTATTGGCCGCCACGTACTCTTCCGAGCCTTTTTTCATCCCTTTAAGGCCCTGCTGAAGCAAGTCGGCCTTGCGGGTGAGGTTGTCTAGCTCCGTGCGCGACTGCGACCCGTCGATTTCGAGTTTTATCTGGACGTTATCCTGTCTTACCTGTCCCATAAATCAGATTTTGAGGCTGGCCGCCAGGTGCGTACCCGTGGCGGCCAGGTAGCGGTCGGTGACCGCGTTGATGAAGCTGTTGATTGAGCTGTAGAAGTTTTTGGCAAACCACGACTTGGGTTTTACCTGGTCTTTATCGCGCAGGCTGGCGCGGGCAATGCCCCAGGCGATGCGGTTGATGGCCGTTTTCGAGGCGAGTGGAAACTGCCCGTACTTGTAGCCCGGCACGTATTGGAAGTGACTGACGCCGACCTTTTTAACGAAGGCTTCAATTTCCTCCAGCGGCGGGGCCTTGGTACGGCTCAGGCCCTTCATGTCCTTGATGCGGCCGTACTGCTCGAACTGGATGCCCATCGTGGCCACATGCTGGGCACTGGCGGCCAATACCTGCGTGCGGAGCGAGTTGAGCAGCTCCTGCGTCAGCACCAGGCCCTTGGCCTGGATGGCCTGCGTGAGCACCTCCAGGGCGCGCTGGGCGTAGTCGCCCAATTCCTCGTCGAGGATGCGCCGAAAATCGTCTTGGTAGTCTGCCATGCTCCCAAGATGGGCCAACGGCCAGCCGGGGCGTAGGACGAAAAAGGCAGCGCTTTACCTGCTCTCCCTGCCCTTGCGCTGGATTCATTCCTTTACTTTGCCAACGTTATTCCTATTCATTACCAGGTTAAATGCACAAAAGACTACTTACCCTTATTGGCTTATCACTGCTGCCGATGCTAAGCGTGGCCCAAACCAGGGCCGACTCGCCACGCTTTTATGTAGGGGCCGGCGCCTCGGTACTAACCTCAAGGCCCTTTTCCCTCTCCGACCACCCACTTGTTAGCCCCATGCTGACAGTTGGGGCGTGGCTGAGCCCTCGGCTCGCCCTTCAAATCAGCGGGTCGGCCATTGGGTCAACAAACGACCCAAGCTATAGTGACTCCCCCGTACCTCCTCTCGGCTCGAATGGCAACAAGCTCACCGTGTATACACTCCCCGTGCTGCTGCGTTTTGCCTTCCTGGCTCCTACTAAACGATTCAATATTGATGCGCTGGGAGGCTATACGCTGCTGCACTCCAACTCCGTTTTTTCCATGTCCAATAGCAGCAATACGCAATCTGTTATTACCAACAGACATATGCTGACGCTGGGCCCGAGCTTTCGCTACTTAGTTAGCCAGCATCTAGGCGCCACACTTGCGCCGCTACTCAGCGTTAACCTAAGCGACACCCACCACTTGGGCTTCAAACAAAATCTACTCTGCAACTACACTGGGGCCATCTACTACTCCTTTGACTAACGTTTGACCGTTCGCCAGGGTAGCCAGTTGCCTAGCGGTACTTGCTGCCTTAGTACTTCCCAGCCCACGGCCACGAGCACGGCCACGACCAGGTACACCCACCAGGCCGGGCCGCTGCTCGTGGCCGTGGCCACCGCCCCCGGCCCCACCGCCGAGGCGCCGTGGCCCTTGCCGGCCTTGCGCGCATCGGTGGCCACGCTGCCGGCCCCGGCGGCCACCGACGAGGCCGGCCGGGTGATGGCCACCGCGCCCGGGGCCGTGGCCACACTGCTGTTTTTGACTTTGGTGGGCAGCACCCCGGCGCGGGCCAGGTTCTGGGCCTGGGCCCGCTGCCACTGCCGGCGCTGGCGGGGCGTGGAGCCGGCCGGCGCTGGCACCAGGTACGGGGGCAGGCCCAGGGCTGCCGAGTTGGGCCGCGCCAACTGGGCCGCCGTCGCCGGCAGCGCGTCGGCCGGGGCCGGGCGGATGCCCGCGCAGCCGGCCAGCGCCACCAGGCACATCAGGGTCACTAGCACGCCGGCCACGAAGGCATACGCATCGCCGGCAAAAGTCAGCAGGTCAGTCTTTTTCATCGTTAGGAGAGGTAAAGGGCGGCCTCGCGGGCGCGGCGGGCCGTGAGGCCGGCGTTGGGCAGCTTGACCTTGGTTTTGGGGTTGGTTACCATGTTCCAGAGCCCGAAGGCCCGGCGTATCACGTCCGGCGACGTGGCCCCGGCGTTGGCCAGGGCCAGCACGCTCGACTGGTCGAAGCCCCCGGTGCCGATATTGTAGGTGAGCGACACCATGGCATCGAATTGGTTTTGGGTCACGTCGTGGTGCAGGCGGCTGGCCACGTGGGCGCCGTACCGCTTCGTCACGTCGGCCAGCAGCAGGGCGCTGGCCTCGGCCTCGCTGAGCGTAGCCGTGTGGTAGCGCGCCTCGCTGGGCTGAATCACGTGGCCGTAGCCGATGGTGGGTTTGCCCGCCGAACACAGGTACTTGCGGGGCATAAACCGCTCCTCGCGCTTAATCAGGGCTAGCCCTGCTTCCGAAATCCTCATGCGTTTTCTCTTTCGGCTGCGCGCCGCTGGCGGGCCTCACGGGCCAGGTTGAACAAAATGGTGTGTAGGCTCGTGTGGGCGGTGGCCTCGTAGGGGCCGTAAAGGCCGCGCTCGGCCAGGCGGGCCAGCAGCTCCAGTAGCCCGGTGCCATCGCCAGCCTTGGCCTTGCCCCCAGGGCCGGGCTCCGCTTTTCTAAAGACTTCCTTGAAGGCGGCGTGCAGGAAGCGCTGCGCCGCCAAATAGTGGTGCAGCACCACGATTTTGACCCCCAGCGGGGCATCGGCTAGCTCCAGGGCGCGGCCCTCGGCCAGCTTGGCGTTGTAGCGCTCGCGCCGCTGCCCGTCCCAGGCCGGGTTTTGTTGCAGCGCGGCCAGGTCGGGGCGCAGCGGCCGGCAGAGCGTGGCCACCAGCTGGTCGAGGGCCTGCGCCCGGGGCCGCTGGGGGTGGGCAAATTGGTGGAAGTAAATCTGCGCCATCGCGTATTCAATGAACACGGCGTCGGTGAGCCGGGGCTCGGGTAGGCAGTAGGTGCGGCCCCGGTGGCTGAACTCGGTGATGCCCGCCGTGTCGAGCAGCTTGTCCCAGGCCCAGCCCACCTGGGCGGCCACGTCAAAGAGTTGCGTCTCGGTGAGCCGGCGCAGGTACTTGGGGCGCAGCTGGGGGCACCAGAGGCGCAGCACGGCCACGCGGGCGGCCAGCGAGTGGGTGGCCAGGTGCGGGGCGGCGGCGAAGAACTGGGCCGGGCTCAGCTCGGCCCAGGTGGCGGGCACCCGGTACGGGCGCCCGTTGAGGCGAAAGGTTAGCATGCGGGGGCGGGTTCGGGGGTGAGCAAGGGGGCAGCCGGCGCCGGCTCAGCCGCCGGCTCGGGGGCGGCCGGCTCCTGCTCGGCCTGGCGCGTGATGCGGCGCTGGAGCAAATCGGCCACGTCGCTATCGACCAGGCCCAGCTTGCCGAAGGAGATGATGAGCCGGCGCAGGTGAATCAGCACGAAGGGCGCCAGCACCAGGGAAGGCAGGAACACCAAGCCCTTCTCGTGCTCGGCAAAGCCGTGAGCCAAGGCCATCAGCACGGTATAGGCCACTAGGCGAAAGGCCAGGTTGCGGGGCACCAAGGGCTTGTTAAGCACGAAGTTGTTGGTGAGCACGTCCAGCACTACCAGCAGCAGCAGCAGGTAGTAGGTGTAGGCCGGCGACCAAACGTGGCGTTCCACGAAGCTGCTAACCCCGGCCAGGGTCACGGCGGTTAGCTCCACGGCCTGCACGGTGATGTAAAAGCGCAACATGGCTAAACCACGAAAGAGGGTGAGTTGGAATTGTCGTACAGTTCCACCGTGAGCGGCGCGGCCGTGGGCGTGAGCGCGTCCAGGTACTCGGCTAGCTTGGCCTGGTAGCGGTCGGCGTGGCCGGTGGCCTGCTGGCTCAGGGCCGAGAGGGCTTCGGGCGGGGCCGCCTGCCGCTCGCGCACGGCCTCGTTATCCGAGAGCAGGCGCAGGCTCGTGCCGGTGAGCGCTACGCTCAGGCTGAGGATGCCCTGGGCCAACGCCCGGTGCGCCAGCACGGGGCGCACCAGACGCAGCAGCTTGGCCGCCTCGGGGCTGGGCGCCTCCCCGCTGGCCAGGCCCTCGCGCAGCTGCTCCAACCGCTCCTCCCCCAGCAGGTCGGTAATCTCGAAGTCCTCGACCCGGCGCAGGGTGGGCAGCAGGGCCAGAAAGAAGCGCCGGCTGCCGGCCGTGGCCAGGTACTCGCCCAGCTGGCCGGCCGAGGCAATGAGCAGGCCCTTGCGGCTGCGGTACTCCCGCGAGTCCAGCTCGTCGGCGTAGTCGGCCGCGTGGCGGTCGAGCCAGGCCAGGGCCTGGTCGAGCAGCTTGTCGGCCATCGAGGCGGCGCCCTCGATGAGGGTGTTGTACATCCACTGGCGGGTGGGGGCCGCGCCGGAGCTAGTAGCTTCGGACATCCCGTTATCGTTCATACTCACCCCAATGAAGGGGGCCGCCTCCAGCAGCACGTAGTAGGCCAGCGGGGCGCGGAACTGCTCGCGCAGGGCCAGCAGGTGGGCCGGCGCATCGGCCGGCAGGCTGCCGAGCTGCTGCACCAGGCCCTCGCCCAGCACCGGCACCAGGTGCAGCAGCTCGGCCGGGGCCACGAAGCAGAGCATCCCGTCCGCGTTCTGCTTATGCACCGTGCTCAGGCAGGTGCGCAATTCTTCTACCGTCTTGAATAACATATACTTGCCTTACATAGAGGAGTTGGCCACCTTCTGCTTCCCCGTGGGGTTGTCGGCGATGGTGGTAATGTCGATGTCCTCGAAGCCGAAGAAGTGCTGGGGGTTGAAGCCCATGATTTTGCTGGCCGTCTGGAAGGGCTTGAGCAAAATCTTGCGCTTCTGGGGCGTGCGCAGGGCCACGTGCAGCTGGTAGCTGATGCGCTTCTCGCTCCCACTACCCCCAAACTTGCCGCCCGTGTCGATGCCGGCCAGCGAGGGGTCGATGCCGTGGCTGCTGGTGTGGGCAATGTTGGCCTGCTGATTCACCGAATCGTAGGCTTTATCGCTCATCTTGTTCTCGATAGGCACGATTTCCCAGCCCGGCAGCGCCTTGCCGGCCGCGTCCACGGCGAACTTGCTGACAAAGACCTTATCCGTGTTTTCCACCCCGGCCAGCATCTCGTTCATGTTGGCCATCAGGTCCAGCTCGGCCTTTTTCTTCTTGTCAGCGTCGCCAAACTGGTCGAAGTAGCCCATCGGTATCTTGATGTGGTACTTGACGTTGTAGCCGTTGTCGAGGCCGCTGCTGTGAAAGCGCGGAATCTTGTTGCTGACCTCCGTCCACTTACGCCCGCCCCAAAAGGGGGGAATGTCGTAGTATTTCTGGCCCGGCGTCCAGTCGCGGCCGTGCAGCAGGCACTCACCAAACTTGCTGAGGTTCAGCGGGTCGTAGGCGGGCAGAATCCGGGCCTCGTCGGCGCGGAAGTTGCGCCAATCGTGGTGCAGGGCGTACTTCTCGGGCTTCGGCTTGCTCGTGACCAGGGCGCGCACGGTGGTACAGTCGAAGCTCTGCACGGCCTCTACCTGGGTTTTGCTCACCAGCGAGAGGACGGCGAAGAAGTTGGCGAATGTTTCGAGGTTGTAGGCCAGGCTTTGCAGGCTCGAATCCCCGTCAATCGACTCGTACCAGTCCTCCATCTCCGTGTCGAGGACCGGCTCCAGCACGATTTTCTTGTCTACGATGGTGCGCGAGAACACCCCGATGCGCGAGCCCAGCAAAAAATCGCGCGCCGTGGTGATGAGCTGCGGCTTAAGGTGGTTGTTGTGCACCAGCGCCAGCAGGGCCTGCGGTTGCAGGTTGTCGGCGCCCCAGGGCGCAATCTTGAGCCCGCCCTGGCTCAGCGGCGCGGCCCCGTAGTTCACGTCCTGGGCCTTGTCGCTGCTGGTCAGCTCTACGATGGCCTGGGCGCCGGGCAGGATGTACAAGCCGCCCTCTAACTCTTTGATATCGCGTGGTTTCATTACCCGTGCTGAATTTGGCGGCCGTTGAAATGGGTGAGCAGGCAGATTTTGAGGGCGAAGGCCCGGCCGGTGGCGCAGTCCACCAGCTGCACGGTGCCCTTCTCCTTGACCTTGTAGCGAAAGGCGCTGCGCCCCTCGGGGCCGGCCGGGCTGCTGGCCGACCCGCCCGAGAGGCCGCCCTTGCGCACGGCGGCCTTGCTGCCCTTCGTGCCATCGGTTTTGTAGTAGCCGATGGAAAAGGCCCGGGCGTGACCCTGCCCGTCCGGCAGCTCCATCTCGGCCAGGGCCGTGCGAATGTGAATGTGAGTCCGTTGCATGGCACTCAAATTGCCACTTTTGCCTGCCGGCGCGTAGGACGGAAATAAGTTATTGCCTGTTTTGACGCGTAGGCCCTGAAAATCAGGCAGAACGCCGCGCCAAAGGGCCGAAAATTATTGTCTGACCCACGCGGCCGTGCGCGCCCTTTAGCGTTTGGCAATTGCCAATCGGGCAATTTTGGGGTATATATGAACGACCCCTGGGGCAGCAAAAAGGGCCCTGGCGCTACCGCCAGGGCCCTTTTTGGGTATTTACTAGTGGCAATTGCCACCTACGCTACCAGGTGGGCTAGCTTCTGCCCAGGAAGTAGACCGGCTCATGCACCTGCACCTGGCCGAACAGGTGCCCGTACTTGCGGTACACGATGTTGTCGAAGCAATCGCTCAAGTGGGTGGCTCGCTCCTGGTCGATGCTGCTGCTCTCGCTCCGCTTGTCCTTCGTCCAGTCGGGCTTGATGGGCGACTGCTGGATACTAATCATGAGGTACTTACACTTGTTGCGGTTGAAACGCATCAGCGGCAGGCGCGGGTTGTTCTCAGCCAGCAGCTCGTTGATGGCAATGTGCTTAAGGCGGTGGTCGGGGTCGAGGCCCTGCACCATGAGCACCGATGTCCACCCCCTGGCCGCCAGGCCCTGCTGGATGGTTTGGTAGAAGGTAAGGTTAGCCCCTACCTGCTTGTTGTTGCCGTTGCGGTCACCGTAGATAACCACGTGCTTCGCCTCGTGGCTCTCGTAGGTGTTGCATAGTTTGGTCACCAACGCATCGAGCACAGTGGTTTCGCTCTGTTTGACCCAGAGCGCGTCTAGGAAGCGAAACTCCTGGCCGTTCTCTTGGCACACGATGACCGAGGTAAAGCCAGCGTTGAAGTCAAACGATAGCTCCAGCGCACGGGTGGGGTCACGGTCAGAGTCGATGCTCAGCGTGAGCCCCGTCTTATCGTCGTGGACATAGGTAAAGGTTTTCCAAACGCCGTGCTTCTCGGCATTAAAGCTGGGATAGAAGGAGTTGGGCAGCTTGGTCAGGCGCTTATTCATCACCTCCACGTCCCACTCCAGGGGCGTCATACCGTTACGCAGGTCACGCAAGTACTTCTCCCCTAGCGCCGTTACGTTGTCGTATGCAGTAGATTCCAGAAAGAAGTAGTTGTCGGGGTCTTCTTTAGCCAGGTCCTCAGTTTTGAACACCCACTGGCCACTCGGCAACCAAGGCACGGACGTGTAATCGCAGAAGGTTTGGTGGTGGTAATTATCGGGAAAGCGGTAGATGTTGCCCCGAATCATGGGGCGCAGAATCTTGTTCACGTGCTCCTCCTTCATCAGGGCCGACTCGTCAATGTGGCCGAAGTCGTAGTTGCCGCCCCGGGCCAGCTCGGCCCGGTCCATGCTCAGCATCTGGATGGTGTAGCCATTCAGGAAGCTGATAACGTTCTCGTAGTTGCTCGGGGGCTGGTAGGGCTTAATCCATTCGGCCGGGGGCCGCTTGCCCTTCACGTAGTGCCCGAAGCCGGTCTTCTGGTCGTACTCGCGCAGGCCGTGGGCCTCCCAGGCGCCTTCCATCGCCGGCACCGTGTTGCTGGTGAGTTGGGTGTAGGTGAGGCCCGCCAAAAAGCCCTTGGCCCGGGGCAGGTAGTTCATCTGCACACGCGTTTCGTGGCCGGCCACAGTAGTTTTGCCGCTGCCTCGGCCGCCGACGAAGCTGCGCCGCTTTTGGGTGGCGGCCAGAAATTGCCGCTGCTTCTCATTGACGTAGATGCGCCGGGGTGCTTCCTTACGCTGCATCGCCCTCCCCTTCCTCGCTTACGTCTTCAAAATCAACATCCTGCGTCTCCTGCTCCCGCAGCACGGCCGGGTCAGTGCTGAAGTCCATTGGCACGGGAATCAGGAAGGCTTTGGGGTCAAGCAGCGTCTTTTCGGGCTCAAAGAGCCCTTGCAGCTTATCGCTCAACTCCGTGGCCCTGATGGCATTGCCGATGTCGCCATTTTTGCGCGCCAGGTTGGCCAGCAGCTTATAATTCTCGACCGCAATTACGCGCTGGCCCTTTTTATCGACCTCCTCGATGCTGCCGTAGAGCAGGATGCTCTCGCGCACGATGGCGTAGAGCTGCGGCTGGCTCAGCTCGTATTCCTTCTCCAAGGTGGCCAGCACCTGGTTG
>Ga0160427_10002516_pt1 | contig 11030 bp, 11 predicted proteins | sample SolpanmetagenomL_FD_108194 | JGI IMG/M metagenome (GOLD analysis project Ga0160427, IMG submission 108194) | Solar panel surface microbial communities from Lawrence Berkeley National Laboratory, California, USA - L | ecosystem: Engineered > Built environment > Solar panel > Unclassified ...
CGGTGCAGCAGGCCACGGTCAGCCAGACACTGCTCGACGCCTACAGCGCCGCCCAGATCGCAGCCCAGGGTGTCCCAGCTCGCCAGACCCTGGTGACCGCCTATACCACCGCCCTGACGACCGCCCGTGTCCGACTGGCCGCCGGGCTCTCGACCGAGACCGACGTGCTGGATGCCGAGATTGCCCTTGCGCAGGCTGTACGGGACCTGACGGGTGCTCAGATCAACGCCCTGACCAGCGCCGCGCAGCTCTCAGCCCTGACCGGCCTGAACGGCGCCCCCTGAACGAGGCCCGCACTGGCTTTCCCATTATCCTTTCGAATTTTCTACCCCATGTTCTCTGGAGACACCATGAAATATCCGCTGCTCACGCCCGCCCTTCTGCTCTGCACCGCCCTGCTGTCCGCGCAGGCCCAGGCCGCCACTTCTATCAGCCTTCAGGCGGCCGTCGCCTCGGCGCTCACCGCCGGCTCGACGGTGCGCGACGCCCAGACCGGCGTGACCTCGTCGGCCAGCACCCTCAAGGCGGTGCAGGCCGATCCCTCGTCGCTGGCCACCACGCTGCTCTCGGCCCAGCAGGACTACGCGCTGGCCCAGGCACAGCTGACGCAGGCCCGGCTGACGGCCACCCAGAACGCGGTCAACGCCTTCACCGCGCTCTATCAGACCCAAGAACAGCTGACCCTGGATCGGAGTCAGATCGTGATCGACACCAAAAGCCTGCAGGTGGCGCAGATCAAAGTGAGCACCAAGAGCGGGACCGCGCTCGACGTGCAGAATGCCCAGAACACCCTGAACACCAGCAAGCAGAACCTGGTGGATGATCAGGCGCAGCTGGTGGTCAACAGCCAGAAGCTCGCCAACGTGATCGGCAAACCGGGCAGCTACACCGCTGATACCCCACCCAACGCGCCGACGGTGCGGCCGAACACCGCCCTCAGCACCGGATATTCGACGCTGCTCAAGGACCAGCAAGCGGTGGACGTGGCGGCGCTGAACGTCAAACTGACCGACAACGAGTTCACCGCCCGCGTGACGCTCGATCAGGCCAGGACCGCGCTCTCGAACGCCCAGAGCACCCTGGCCAGCGACCAGAAGACCCTGCAGACCACGCTCGCCACCGCTCAGAGCACCGCCGAGGCCGCCCAGGCCAGCTACCGGACAGCCCTGCAGACCGAGGCCAACGCGCAGGCCACCTACAAACAGGACGCGGTGCGGCTGCAGAGTGGCACCATCAGCGCCGTCGATCTGCTCCAGAGCCAGTTGACGCTGAACAAAGCGCAGTACGCCCGTGCGCAGGCCCTGGTGTCGGTCTGGCAGGCGCTGGCTGCCCTCAGCACTGCCAGCGGCCAGGGCGCCACCGGCCTGGCGAACTGAAGATCCACGGGGACTGGGTACAGTCGGACCAGGGATACCGGGCTGCACAACTCGACAAGTGGAGGCTGACCACGTCAGCCTCCACTTCACTTCGGTCCACCACAGCTTGAAGTTCAGCCGCAGCCAGTCAGCCCAACACATCGCTCAGGGTGTCCATTTCTGATCTTGCTCCGGTGTTGTGGAGGAGGGGAAGTAGGGATCGAAAAGAAGAATGCTGGGACAACGCCGCGATGAAGAGCTTTTTCGCCACCCTCAAGCTGGAACTGGATCTGCATCAGGTGTAGGAGACCTGCGCTGACACACGTAATTTAGGTTTTGAGTGGACCGAGGTGTTCCGTAATTGTGAGCGACGCCATTCCAGCCTGGGGTACCGCTCCCTCACTCGATTCGAAGAACATCAGGCCAGACCGAACTGATCCTCTACAGCGCTCTCGCACTATCGAAACCGAGGTGAAGGTGCTGTGGATGGGGAAGAGCATCGGACCAGGAGTCAAGATATTGTAGAGAGCGACTGTAGGTTGATCGGAACGAGAAAGGATCAACAGGCCCGGCCAGGGATTCAGCTGCCTGGGGGCTGAGCGCGGTTCCGGTTCCGTTTGCCAGCTTCTTCGAGAAAGCGCAGGCCAAAGGTCAGTACTGCCCCGGCCACCGCCGCGCCGTACAGCGGCCCCAGGGCGTCCGTGCCGGCCAAGACGCTGTGCACCGTCAAGGCCACGAACGCCGGGTACGCGCTCAGATGGATCATCCGCCACACCTTCTGGCTCAGCCGTTTGCGCCACACCGTCGAGAGGTACCCCAACGCCAGGCCATACACTCCCAGGGTGCCGAAGCACATCGCCAGGGTCGCTCCCCGCGACCACCACGGGAGCAGTACCGCCACCAGCGGCTGGGCGTGCGGGCCAGCTACCGTCAGGAACATCCCGTGGGCGCTGCCGAGGACCAGCGCGAAGCCGCTCAGCAGACCATGCCAGCCGTACTGTTGCGCGCGGGCCAGCCAGGCGGGAGAGAAGCGGCTGCCCAGCAAGGCCCCGAAGATCACGCTGAGCGCCAGGGCCAGGTAAGCGGCGATGCCGGTGGCGCGCAACAGCGAACCGGCGAGCGTGCCGACGCCCAGGTTCAGGGCACTCAGAACGAAGCCGACGAGGAGCAACGCAGCGAGCAGCAGGGTCAGCACGGTATTGACCCGGTTGCCGGTGACCGCGTTGGACACTTGAGGAGGCCGGCGGGCAGGTGCGGACCCGGTCACCGGCGCTGCCCATCATGCCCGGATCGGTGCCGGGCGAGCGGAACGGCCTCCTGGAGCTGGGCGAGCGGCAGGGCCTGGGACGCCTGGGCTTGCGGAGCCAGCCCCAGGGGCAGGAAGATCGCGGTGCCGAGTCCAGCCGTCAGGCTGAGGAAGACCAGCAGGGCCATTCGGGTGGCGCGGACGTTGTCGAACTTTTTTGTGGGGGCGGGCATACGAGGACCTCCAGGGCGACCGACCGGGAGTCGGCGCCGACGCGGCTGTAGAAACGGTAAGGGGAGGCGGTTAAACGACGGTTACAACGGGCAACGCCCGGGGCCGGCAGGAAGCAGGCCCTGCCGGTGGACAGAGTCTCGGGGCTGCAATGTTGGGTTTGAAGAACGAACGGTGGAGAAGCGGTGAACACGCGCGTCGTCCGGTCTGCCGGTGGGGAGGTCCTTCAGAGAAAGCTGGCTGACACGCATCAAATACGAACTGAGCTGGATTCACCGTGCAAGAGTTCGTTTTCTTTCGCCCAGTTGCTCGCCGATATCCTCAGTGTGGCGTCCGGCGATATGGTCGTCCGGGCACTCAGCCAGCACGGTTCTGGCAACTTAACGACAGCAGGCTGGTCATCCGTGACTGACCGCAAGCCTTACCGCCACCGTTTCCCACGGAGCATAATCCAGTACGCGCTTTGGCTCTACCACCATTCCTCCCTGAGTCAGCGCGGCATTCAGGAAGTGCTTCAAGAGCGCGGCAGCCAGGTGAACCACGAGACGCTGCGCCAGTGGAACATCAAGTTCGCCCCCCTGCTCGCTAAAGAACTCCGGCACCGGGAACCCCGTCGGGGTTCCCGGTGGTTTCTGGACGAAGTCTGCCTCGAGCTCAGGGGCAGAAACTTCTGGTTGTTCTTGGCCAGAACAGCGCCCATGAGGACGCTTGGTTGCTGGCGGGCCGTTGATGACTCTGGCGCAGTCCTCGACCTGCTGTTACAGGCTCGACGAGACACCTAGGCAGCCAACACTTTTCTTGAAAGACTGGTAGTAAACCAGACGTAATCCACGCCGACAAGCTTTGGAGCTGTGGAGCAGCCATTCGAGCGCTTCCGGTGCTCCACAGCGTGGAGCACGTTCAGGTGATCTTCACTGCTCGCTGCAGTACCCTCATCGAGCAGTCCCATCGGTCCACCAGACGGCAGGAGCGAAGTCGATAGAACCGCAAGAAACCGCGACGAGCGCAGGAATTTCTGGCCCTGCATGCCCGCGTTTCGAACCTTTAGCAGCATACCTACACCACCGTTTCCGCTCATCTCGGAAGATCAAATCAGAACCGTGCCCACCTGGCACGGCAGAACGCCATTGAAGTGGCCGTCTGAACTTCAGACAGCCACTGAGCCCACTCGGTCCCGCGCAGCTTAACTTGCCGGAACCGGATGCCGTATCCTAAACGAGGCTTAAAAAACGGCGCGGCGAAGAGGAATGAATGAGCGGCCTTCGTTCTTTCGACACCCTGCCTGAGGAGACCTGATGGCGACCGACCCCCCAGTGGACCTTTATAACGCCTCCTACGGCCAGTTCTCGGCCGATGCTCAGCGGGCCGTGCGCACTGCCACCTACGGCGAGGACCTCGGCCAGACTGGCTGGATGACCGCAGACGAATTGCGCCACTTCAGCGCCCTGTTGAAGCTCGACGCCTCCTCGCAGGTGCTGGAGGTGGGGAGCGGCTCAGGCGGCCCAGCCCTGTTCCTGGCGGCCAGCATCGGCTGCAACGTCATTGGCCTCGACGTCAATGCCTTCGGCGTCGGCACTGCCCAGGACCAGGCGGCGCAGCGAGGCCTGGACAGCCTGGTCACCTTCCAGGTCATCGACGCGGGCCAGGCGCTTTCCTTTGGCCAGGACAGCTTTGACGCGGTGATCTCGAATGACGCGATGTGTCATATTCCGGGCCGCACCGAAGTGCTCGCGGAGTGGTACCGGCTGCTCCGACCCGGCGGGCGGATGCTGTTCACGGATGCGATGGTGCTCAGCGGTCTGGTGTCGCATGAGGAAATCGCCCGGCGCTCTTCGATCGGCACCTACTTTTATTTGCCACCTGGGGAGAACGAGCGGCTGATCAAGGCAGCAGGCTTCGAACTTCTGGTCTGCGAGGACCGAACGGCAGAGGCAGCGGCGATCTCACAGCGCTGGCATGATGCCCGGACCGAGTACCGTGAGGCGCTGGTGGGGCTGGAGGGAGAACGGCCGTTCAAAGACCTGCAAGACTTTTTATGGTGCGTCCATACACTGACAGTCGAGCGGCGGCTCTCGCGTTACATGTACCTGGCACAGAAACCAACCTGACACGGCTGTCCGCTGCACCACCTCACCGAGCGGAAGGACTGTCTCCAGGTCTTGAAGGAGGCAAGGCGGTTGTGTTGCCTTAGCTGGCTTGACGGTAGGCTGAGAGCAGGGGTGGCCTGATCCTCAGGCCACCCCTGCCGCGACCGCAGACCACGTCTGGAACACTTGCTTCTGATGGTTCTGGCAACTTAACGGCAGCAGGCTGATCATCCGTGACTGACCGCAAGCCCTACCGCCACCGTTTCCCACTGAGCATCATCCAGTACGCGCTTTGGCTCTGCCACCATTTCTCCCTGAGTCAGCGCGACGTTCAGGAATTGCTTCAAGAGCGCGGCATTCAGGTAAGCCACGAGACACTGCGCCAGTGGAACATCAAGTTCGCTCCCCTGGAAGAACTCCGGCACCGGGAACCCCGACGGGGTTCCCGGTGGTTCTTGGACGAGGTCTGCATTGAAGCCGGGGGCAAGAAATTCTGGTTGTGGCGGGCCGTTGATGGTTCCGGTGCAGTGCTGGATCTTCTTCTGCAAGATCGGCGGGACACCCAGGCGGCAAAGGCCTTTCTCGTGAGGCTTTTGGTGAGTTATGACGTCCCAGACGTGATCCACACCGATAAGCTCTGGAGTTATGGAGCAGCCATTCGAGAACTCCACGTGCTCCACGCTGTGGAGCACGTCCAGGTCATCTCGACTGCACGCTGCAATAATCTGGTTGAACAATCGCATCGGCCTACAAGGCAGCAAGAACGGAGCCAGATTGGCTTTAAAACCCGAAGCGAGCCCAGGAATTCCTCGCCCTACATGCACGCGTTTCGAACCTTCAGCAGCACACTCGTACGACTGTTCCCGCCCACTTCCGAAGATTGAACCAGAACCGTGCCCACTTGGCATGGCAGAACGCTGTTGAAGTGGCCGTCTAAGCTTCAGACAGCCACTTCACCCATTCGACCCCTCACCGATTAAATTGCCAGAACTGTAGCGGGTGAGACGAGCTGTCAATCCAGGTTTTCCATGGCACCTTCGCTCAATCTTCACTCCTGTTCGGCAGACTGACGATGTCTGGTGCAGTTCGCCTTCAGCCCTGTCTGGCCGAAGCGTCTGAATCCAGAGTCACCTGAGTCGGCTCACCGGGCCGTGCGCTTCCCGGGCATCTCGGAAACACGCCGAGGCCGGACCACCGATCTTCCGCCATTCCCTGCGTTTCTTTCCTCATTCAGGAGGTTGCCCATGACGACTGCCCCCCTCGCTGTGACCGTTCGGACCCGCTTCCCGGAACTTGTGCTGGTCGGCTGTGCTTTAGGTTTCGCCTTCCTGCTGGCTGAGTTGATCGGCTATGAGCATTACCGGAGGGGCACCCAGATCATCGGCCTGGTCTCGACCATCCTGGGTCTGGTCCTTGCACTGCTCGGCTTCGTGCGGGCAACTGCCGTGAGGCGAACCGTCCTGGTGCTGCTGGGCCTGCTGACCCTGACCGGTCTGATCGGCCTGTACGAACATCACGAGAACCGGAGCGAGGACGCGGCGAGGTACGCACAGCAGGTCGCGGCCGGGACGGCGCCCAAAGGCCGGGACGGTCAGACCAGGCCGTTCGAATCGAACACGCCGATCCTCGCTCCGCTGAGTCTCAGTGGCCTGGCCGCCCTGTCCTTCCTCGCCCTGCTGGCCATGACCGGGGCAGGAACAGCCGGCCGAACAGTCTCCGGTCGCCCGAGCGTCGGGACGACGGAACCTGTCCTGTAGCAGGTGAAGCCGTATGGGTTCAACGAAGTGCTGCGCGTGAACATGCGGGCAGGCTTCTCCGTATCTGAAAGCGAACCTGATCTTCTCACCGTTCAGATCCTTCATGAGGTAAACCGATGCCAAGAGCAGTAGATCAGGGCACCCTCAGATGGGAAGGGTTCAGAGACACCTCTTTATTCAGGCCGTTCACTAAGTCTGCGCCGGATCTTCAGTGCCGACTGAGAGACTGACAACACCCAATGAATTTCTTCGAATCCTTTCTCCCGTTTCAACGCCGGGCCTCTCAATCCCCCAGGTTGATTCGTCACGCCGAGCACTTCCAGGGCGTGCTGGGCACGTCGCTGGAGGTCCAGGTGCTGACCTCGTCGCAGGTGGACGCTCGCCGCGCGGTCCAGGTCGCACTGACAGAGATGGACCGACTGGAACGCGTCTTCAGTCGCTACGATCCTGACAGCGAACTGAACCGCTGGATGAACGACGCACGGCTGGAGCCGTCGACAGAACTCGCAACCCTTCTCCGGCGTGCGGAAACCTGGCGAACACGCACCAGGAACGCGTTCCATCCTGGCAGTGAAGCCCTCACGCTGCTCTGGAGACAGGCGGAACGCGGCGGCCGGCCTCCGTCTGAGACCCAGGTGGCCGAGGTGCTTGGGCGCCTTCAAGCGCCGGTTTGGGGCGAGACCCCAGGCTGGCGTCCGGAAGTGGCCCTGAACTTGAATGCCTTCGCCAAAGGCTTCATCGTGGACCGGGCAGCGCAGGTCATGGCCGACTGCGGCGCGGTGGCGGTTCTGGTCAATCTCGGCGGCGACCTGCGTCACCTGGGGCACCCCGGAGTGCCGGTGGAGGTGATGAACCCGTTCACTCCGTACGACAATGCAGCGCCACTCGCTCGGCTGCCTCTACAGCAACAGGGTCTGGCGACCAGTGGCGGCGCCTTCCGGGGATTCCAGATCGAGACTGAACAGTTCTCGCACCTGCTCGATCCGCGGACCGGATCCCCGGTGCGTCAGGTGGTCGGCGCGACCGTCCTGGCCCCCACATGTGCAGACGCGGACGTGCTCGCCACCGCGTTCAGCGTGCTCAGCGCGGATGAAAGCCTGAGCCTGACCGAGCGGCTTCCCGGGGTGGCCTGCCTGCTGGTGCTTTCCGACGGCACGCAGGTGCAGAGCGCCGACTTTCCAGATCCTCCGATGTTCTAACAGCTGGTTAACGGCCCTACGTCATTCTTCCCTGAATTTTCCCTCTAAGGAGCTTCTATGCGGCACACACTCAAGAACGGCCTCGTCACCCGGCGTCACTTCCTGGCCCACAGCGCAGTCGTGACCCTCTCACTGGCCCTGGGCAGCCGCTTCGGATTTGCGGCCGCCAGTGCCCCGAAAGCCACATGGACGGCGGCCAACGAACTGGCGATCCGCTTCACCACCTTCAGCAGCAGTACCTTCGGACGCGTTCAGCGGCCCTACGTGGTGGTCTGGATCGAGGACGCCAGTGGCACGCCCGTCTGTACCGTCAGCCTGTGGATGCTCAACCCACCGCGCGGCACCCGGTACCTCGATGACCTGCGGCGCTGGTACTCCGCCGCCAGAGACGACACCGCCCTGCTGCCCACCACCACCAGCCCGACGCCGGTCGCCGGGACCTACACCGTGGTCTGGGACGGCAAGAACGACAAAGGCACGCTGGTCAGTCAGGGCGACTACTACGTCTGCGTCGAGTCGGCCCGGGAGCACGGTGCGTACAGTCTGGTGCATCAGAAAGTCACGCTGGGCACGGCCCTCTTCAAGAAGAGCCTCGGTGCGGACGCTGAGCTGAAGGATGTGGCCGTTGAGTTCCGCAAGCGCGCCTGAGGAAGGAACGCGGGCGGTGCGGCGGCCCCGCAGCCTGAAGAACCGCAGCTACGGGCTGGCCCGCTGGCTGCACGTGTACACCTCAATGATCAGCCTGCTGATCGTGCTGTTCTTCTCGGTGACGGGCGTCCTCCTGAACCACCCGGAGTGGACGCTGGGCAGCACCGAGCGTCGCCAGACCGTCACCGGTACCCTGCCAGCCGACTGGCAGGCCGGAACAGCGGTCGACTGGTTGAAGGTGACGGCGGCCCTTCAGAAGGCCGGACTGAAAGGCACGGCGGGCGATTACCGAGCGGACCCGAATGGCGACACGCTCAGCTTCCGCGCCCCCGGGTACAGCGCCGACGTGACCATCGAACCCGCGAGCGGGAGGTACAGCGCCAGCATCGACTCGCAGGGCTGGGTGGCCGCCATCGGCGACCTGCACCGAGGCCGTGACGCTGGACGCGCCTGGTCGGTGGCGCTCGACTTGTCCGGATACTTCCTGATCCTGATTGCGCTGACAGGTCTGGCCATGCTGTTCTATCTCAGGAAACTGCGGCTGTCGGGGCTCCTGACGATGCTGGGCGGCGCGGTGGCCACCTTCTTGATAATGAAGTTGGCCCTGGGCTGAAACGGTTCTGGCAAGTTAATTGAGGAGGGGACTGATGAGGTCAGTGGCCGTCTGAAGTTCAGACGGTCACTTCAACTGCGTGCCGCCATGCCAGGTGGGCACGGTCCTGATTCGATCTTCGGAAATGGGCGGGAACTGTTGTGCGGGTGTGCTGCTGAAGGTTTGAAGCGCGGGCATGCAGGGCCAGGAATTCCTAGGCTCGCCTTTGGTTCTTGAAGCCGATCTGGCTTCGTTCCTGTTGTCTGGTAGTCGTCGAGCGGTTCACCGTAACGGACTGGGGCAGCCCGCTCGACCGCGGCCCGGAGCCGGGCGGGGGTCTGCTCGTCACCGCAGAGGATCGGGGTCTCGATCAGCAGGTGCCCGAAGCGCTCGTCCCAGGCCTCGCGGGGAATTAGCGGCAGGGCCACCAGCGCGCGTACCTGCAGCTTCTCCAGCCCGCCGCGCCGCATAGTCAGCTCGGCGAGGAGCTGGGCCTGCTTGCGGGCCTGCTCGTAGGGATTGAGCACCGTCTTGCCGTAGTACGGGCGGCTCAGGTCCCAGCGTTACCCGCTGACCCCGGCGAGCATGTCGAGCGGCAGGGACTTGACCTCGATCACCACCAGGCCGAGCTCCGGCTCGGCCAGTAGGATGTCCGGCTCGCGCACCGTCTCGTGGGTGACCAGCGGGTACTTCCAGTAGTCGAGCGCGTCGGTGCGGGCGTAGGCTGCCCGGACCGCCTCGAACACCACCCGCTCGCCCACCTCGCCCGCGCCGCCGAAGCCCTCCGTGATGATGAATTCGGCCATGTGCACCGAGCCTACAGCAGGACGCCGGGTTGTGGCGTGGCATTTCCGGCGCTGGGCGACCTGCATTCTGGAGTTGCTGGAATTTCTACAGGTCGAGGCCGGGCATATGGGAGAGCGGCGTTCTGTGAGACAGGACCCCACTGATCGGTGCGTCCTGTCCGAGCCGTCAGATTCTTTTTACCTGCTCGCCGTACTCTGCCTCCATGCACCTTCTGAAGGCCTGCCTGCCGCTGGCCCTGCTGACCTGCTCAGTCCTGGCGGCCACCGACCACGATCCGGTCGTGCCGGATTCCCGCCTGAGTCCTGGTGACGTCCTCACCAGCGACACCGCCGTGATCTGCGTACCCGGCTATACCAAGACCGTGCGCAACGTCCCGCAGGCCCTCAAGGAGCAGGTGTACCGCGAGTACAACATCACCGGGCGCGCGCCCGGTGAATATGAGATCGACCACATCATCAGCCTGGAACTCGGTGGCTCGAACAGCATCCGCAACCTGTTCCCCGAGAGCTTCAAGAGTCAGCCGTTGAACGCACATGTCAAGGACACCCTGGAAAACAAGCTGCACGACCTGGCCTGCTCGGGGAAGGTCACCATGCAGGAGGCGCAGCAGGCCATCGCCAGCAACTGGACCACTGCTTACGTGAAGTATGTCGGCCCCCTGCCTGGCGGCGCGCAGCCGGTGCAGGAGGTGGCCGGATCGACCAGTCAGAAGGTGGGGGCTCCGGCAAGCGGGTCCGGTTCCACTGTCCCGGTGCTGCCGGCCCCCTCCTCCAGTTCCCATGCTGCCCCGCCGAACGCGGACGGCAGCTGCCCGGCCACCGTGCCGATCAAGGTCAGCAAGGCGGGGATCTATCACCTGCCGCAGGGAGACGGCAGCTACGCCCGCACCCACGCGCAAAGTTGCTTCGCCACTCCCAGGGCCGCCCAGGCTGCTGGCTATCGTGCCCCAAGGTAAGGTGGACGCTATGAATCTGACGGTGATCACCACGGACGGCGGCACGGCCGTTCCCAGCGCGCAGGACCAGACCCTGATGCAGAAGGCCCAGGCATTGATAGAAACGGACCCACACTTCCAGGCGTTGAAATCCCCTGTTCTCAGCCGGGCAGA